>Ga0209092_10001240_pt1 | contig 25406 bp, 11 predicted proteins | sample FraStrMetagenome_FD_187446 | JGI IMG/M metagenome (GOLD analysis project Ga0209092, IMG submission 187446) | Marine eukaryotic phytoplankton communities from Arctic Ocean - Fram Strait ARC3M Metagenome (SPAdes) (version 2) | ecosystem: Environmental > Aquatic > Marine > Oceanic | place: Fram... | reverse complement strand
ACATAACATAACATAACATAACATAACATAACATAACATAACATAACATAACATAACATAACATAACATAACATAACATAACATAACATAACATAACATAACATAACATAACATAACATAACATAACATAACATAACATAACATAACATAACCTAACCTACCTATGTATATTTTAATTCACGATTTGTTTTGTTAATTATCTTGAAAGGGCCTGCTGGGACCGTATCAACTAAGCCATCAAACATTTTCTTAGAATTCTTTCTTTTCCATTTACAATTTTTTTCTAAACAAATCAACTATTATGCGCTTTATTGCCTACAGTGATCAATCTTTATACAATCAGAGCTCTGTTTGCTGACATAATTTGACGAATCAAATAAAGGATAATAAGGACCTTGAACATTTACAATGCCCAAATTCTCCTGGCCCGCTTGTGGAGCGGTTCGTGACCGTCGTGAATTGGAATATATTAGTGCTTTGGCACAATCAGGTGAATCCATTCGTGAAGATGGTACTATTTCTGGTGAGTTTGTATTATAATCTATTTCCGTGCGTCAATATTTTAATTTATGGTATTGCACCGCATTTGAAATTGACGAAAAGTTATATCTACTGACAAAAACATTTCCTGTGCAATTAGCGGAGGATATTCAAACCTTTATCAGATCGAGACATGGGCTTCAAGTTGATCTTCATCTGGTGGACGAAGCCTTGGAGGATTTGGTTGGAATATCTAGACAGAATGAACAATTTGATCAAGATACAAAATATTTGGACATTCCAACGTTAGCATCTCTACTGCTGATTTCTTTTTTACTACGAAAGAATGATGAGCATAATTCAGAAAGAAATATTTATGAAGGGGAAGATGAAGAAAAAATGATGGATGAACGTGGTAAAAATTCACATGATGATATTTTTGCTAGGGTTTTGGATATTATTTTAGCCGATCTTCCAGATACACATAATTATCCAGATTGCGCAAATAAAGGGTCAGAGAAACATGAATTAGGTCAAATAGAATCATCCACACAACCACTCAAATTAACAAAAGAATTATTGAGTGAAATCTTTTTAATATATGGAGAGACTCAAGTTGATGACGAAGTATTGGAAGAAATGCTCACTGTTCCATTTACCCAAGGTATGAAATCAAAAATTCACGACAACCAGATTCTTTTTGACCGTGATACCTTCGCTTTAGCCTTAACAGGCGATATAAATGCCTATGATTACAAACTTGAAACACGCCATTCAGGTTATAATGAAGACTTGAAGACTATGTTTTGCAGCCAAACATGTACTTCCAATAATCAGCAAAACATAGACCGCGATACTAACAAAGCTATCGATGCATCCAATACCGAGAGCGCTTCAGAAGACATGATTTCTAAGGAAAATGAAAAGAAGCTTCATGATCCCTTTAAGCCTATCTATACCGCTTCAAACGTCGATATGAATGCAGATCGGATGCAATCAGATAACTTCCTAATTGGATTTTATTTACTAGTGTCTGTATATACAGTTGCATACTTTGCTGGATATGGATACATTGACAGCTTAGTTCAATGTGAAATCCATTACACGAAAAATGAATTTGGCTGCAATATAGGGGCAGCTATTGCGGATTGGCTGTTTATTTTACTAGAAGTTGGAGTTTTCGGAGCAGTATTGACATTTTTGGTGAGCGCTAGTGGCAAAACAGATGGCATAAATGAAACGGAGGACCATAGGATTTGGAAAACCCTGAAACAAACATTTGGTATGGTTGTTCTTGCATACTTTACATTTGCGCCCCTGTACAGTACCAACATTGACAACGCTTTATTTATGAACCGAACTAGAGAAGGATTGGAATGGGCTTTCTACTTTGTTGTAGGTCTAGGATTTCTCTTGGTTTATGTTCAATTCACAGTCATATTTAGGAGCTTGTTCCCAGAATATAAATTCCTTTATACTCCTGAATGTACCATAAGAAAGGAAATTTTTGTGAAGAGAGCTTCTCGAGTCAAGATTGATAAGATGTATGAAAATGCCATGGAATTGCATTCTTCTTTCTCAGTCCGCAGCTCACAATTCTATGATAGGAAAAAATCATTGTCGTCTTTAATACGCATGTCTGCATCGCAAGGAGCACTTTTAGAATTTACAAAACGTGAAAACGATGTAGAACCCATCGCTCGATTGAATAATTTTAAGATATGGGCTTTGACTGATCCCATATATGACGAGGAAGGCGTTTGGATTGGTGCCAGAACATGGGCAGGTAACTTAGGTCAAATGCTAGCAGTTTTTGCATTTGCATGGTTTATTGCCTGGTCTAATCGGGCTGTGACAGAGTCATACAAAAATGACAATCCCACACAAATCACTGTTCAAGTGCGAACCCCTTCTGTTTCTCGAGGACTTTATTTTAATTCAAGTGGAAGTTATGTCATAAATACAAATGATGCGACTCCCGATTTCTTGCTTAAAAATAGTTTAACATTTGGATATCCTTTTGATACGGGCGTTGAAGTGACGCAGGAATCAAGAGCAGAGAAGTTTTATAGAAATGTATTGCATGAACTAAATAATGCAAATGATGTGACTGCTATTTGGGGGTCTGAAACTGGTGATAATTTAGTCACACAAGTAGAAGGAGCTCTTTTAAATGCAACGGGTATTGATTTGAAGCTTGCATTTTTTTACTTGGATTTATACAATTCTTTTAATGGGAATTTTATCACGTTCGTTGTTGAACAAGGGAAGAAGAGGGTAAATGAAAGAGAAATTAAGATCGCCCTTACGGTTGGAGGTATATTTGGAACGCTTGCAATGATATTTGTAACTTCATGCTACTTTCCTAGTGGAGTAGCACAGATTTTGATGCTTCGACATGGGTCTTCCATTTCCCCTTTAACGGATAAAAGATTCAAGACATTACGACTGAGGCCTTTTCAAACTACTTATCTTTTTGCAGGGGCTATTTGGGGTGTACTTGCAACGGGCCTTTCTACCGGAGTTTTAACTGGTAGCATTATTTTCTTTGCGGTGTGGAGTGAGAGTTACTCTTTAGTAATTGGTTTATTGGCAATGCTGATTGGGCTGAGTGTTTCTTTGATCATAAGGAGTATTTTAATATGCTCCATCCGTAGCAAAGCTCACTCTGCCTTCTATCGTAAAGTTCCTGTTTTGAGTAATATTTTAAGCGCGCTACTGGATACCTGGAGCATAGCTGTCGCATTTGGTTTCATCCTTTCAAGAAGTCTAAAACTCATCATTACTACCTGTTTCTACTTGGGGCGCATCGATTCTCATATGCTCGATACAAACGTGAATAATGTCAATGAAGTAATCACAATTGACTCTTTACCTGATTCATTCACAATCGACTTGTTACTCCATGATGCTCATCGACATCCTTATTTAGAACGACTGGGGTTGATTTACATGCTGAAGATCAATAAAGGAAAAAGCTTTGCTACTCGGGCTGGTTGTTCTTGGCGGTTATTATTCACATTGGCCCTTTGCCCATGGCTTCGAAGCTATAGAAAGGACGGTAGCGATTCACTTAATTTAATGATGATAAAAGAGAACCAATAATCGGAATAGGAACTATTGCATTTCTGTCTAAAACCATTATGATTCGTTTCTTAGTCAAATGAAAATTAAAAAGTAAAAACATACAGAAACACCAACAAAGATTTGACATTAAATACAATTCATAAGCATTTAAAAAAACTCAAACCTTATCGAGTCAGTGAATCAGCAAAATATAGAAGTACAAACGAATTAAATATATTTAGAGCAAAAATGTGGGGGATGAACATGAATTGTTTCAAGCTAGATCTTCCTAATAACCAATGATAAGTCCAAAAGCCTGTACATGAAAATCACTTCATCATTATCATCCACATATGATGTACACGGGTGATGATATACGCTTATTTCTTTTCTATTCGAATCAAATTCCATAGTCACTATCCATTCATGATTTTTCTTGTGGTTTTATGAGGTGAATATCTCCATTATAAATATTGCATGATCCTATTTTTCAAAGAATTGTTTGACCTTTATTTTCGTTCATGAAAAATAAATTCATGCGATTGAAAATTTGAAAGAGTCTCAGAATAATAACACCCCTACTTTATTTGGATGTCATAAAATACTATCAATGAAAAATTGAAGAATTTCCCATGCAATTAAAGTTATGTGAAATCAAATATGCTTAATTCAATTATCGTCTTCCTAAGCAATAAAATCACCCTGCATGTGTCGAATCAATTTATCAGTAACTCGAAAAGTCACGCAAACGACGGCTTTTCCAGGAGCGACATCTCTCACTTCTTTCGCTCTGGCTTCGCAACCAAGAACCCTATTCAAAAATCCCTCTGCTTCTCCTGGCTCTCCAGCTTCGACTAATAAACCTTCTGCAACTAAATCAATAGCAAAGTCCAAGCAATCCCGATCATCTTCTGAGGATGGTTTTGAAAAGGTATACACGTGAACCATTGTTCCTTTCTCTTTTGGTGCTGGTTCTTCTCTTTTTTCCTCCAAAACTTGTCCCATATCCTTATCATCAGCCTTACAATTTAATTCATTCATCACTGAGTTTGACACTTTTAATTTTCTTCGAATACCAGCTTTTCGAAACAAATTTCCTCGTTTCCTAGTTGGCCACCATCGCAAAGCGTCCAAAAATTGCGGGCTTCCTAGAGGATAATTCATGACTAAATGATCAGGTAATCCTTCCTCTCTTCGACCTAAACTTCGAATAAAATCACGTGCATCCCCTGCTGTAACTTCTAGTTGTTTGCCCTTCCCAACCGAAAGTCCATTTTGTTTCGAATTATCCTTCACATACTGAATCGCATCAGGATTCCAGTCATTCGCTATGATAGTGGCATTATACTGTTTGGCTGCATGAATGCAAAACGCTCCTACTCCACAGAAAGCATCAGCGATGGTTTGATTACTGTGAACAATTTCTTCTTTCAAAAGTCGTTGACGTTCTCCTGATAATCGTGTGCACCAATAAACCTTTCGTATGTCAAATTCAAAGGAGAGAGAATTTTCTACAACTTTGACCCAAAACGGGTTTACCTTGGATTCATTCTTATTTCTTTTTGTACCATTCCTTTTTGCCATGACCTCCATGTCATAAGTTCGGTAAGGACCTTTCACTTCACCTACCTTGTTCACCACGGTTTGAATTTGAGGATAAAATCGTTCTAAAATAATCTCTCCAATCATTCGCTGGTGCGGGATATGATGAGATTTTAAATTAAAATGCGCAACAGTTCCAATCATTTCATATGATGTAGGTGGTGGATGAGCTTCGGATGGTAAAAGTTTTTGCATGAGTGTTGAAAGTGGTAGATGAGTGTAGGGAACTTTAATTGGCAAATGAGGTCCTGCATGGCACGATTTCATTATAGTAGATAAGGAGGGTTTAGTTGTTTTCTCGTCATGATCGTTATCGTCTGATTTATATAAGGATTTTGGTATTCCAGGGAGATTCCTTGACAATTCATATTCTTCTCCCAACGAAATGGATGATGGTGCCCCGACAGTGCATTTTGGATGTAAAAGTAATAATTTGCGTGGTATCTTGTCTAAACTATTTTTCCTTTTTCCCTCTAAATCTTTGTTGGCATCTCCATCACAAAAATCTCGCACCATTTTCACTTTTGGGTGTATTCCATCGAACACATCTATAGCCAAGTAGGAGCGAAATAAACTATTTGGTTTGAGTAAAGATTGTATATATGGGGCGGGGACTTCTAACGTTGGAATAGTATATATTTCGTCCAAGCGTTCGTGTCGGATTTGTTTATCACTTTCATCCCATTCTTCTATGGTCATGGCTTGACCTATCTCAGATTGATGATAGTTATTGTTGGTTGAAGTCGAAAAGAATATTGTTCTACATATTTTTGTAGCAAAAGAAAACCTACTGATGCACTTGCTTTTGTTACTTCTTTGAAATGAAGAATGGATCGATTTGCAATCAGTTGAGGAACATTTTTGAATTCTTGGATTAAATAATGGCTGGAAAATCGTTGTTGAAGACCTGTAGGCAAATGAATGGACACGTATTCTGGAAGACTGTATGATTTGAATAATCATTATTGCTATAATGCCGTGATGAACTCCTTCTAAAATGTTTTTACGAATTAATAGATTCATGGAAAATAATAGTATATGCTCTTTTTGACTATGCGTTTGAATAGAATATTGTGTATTTTCTGTGTATTAATGCATTGGTTGGACCAAAAGAATGTATGATTTGATGAAAGTTTGCTGTGTGATTCTGCGAGGAGGTTTGTTCTCTCATTTTTGTGGCTGAGGATTTCATCGAATAAGGATTGGCATACGTGCATAAGGTACGGTAGAGTCGAATTAGGTATATCAAAATCACGTAGAAAAATAGAAAAGGTTAAAAGAAAATAAATCATGAACTCCTGATCTGGGGAGCGTATTACTTTTATCTTCAAAAATTAGTCAACATGCCACAAAAGTCTCATTAAAATGTTCTTTGATTTTATAACATTTTCTATCTCAGAAAAGATGATTTTGTGCTATACATAGTATAAAATAAATCTTATTCAGCTGAAGCACAGATAAATGTCCTAGGTTAAAATACAGCGGTTGAAATTTTCCCTGCTCCTTAGTGCATCACGCTCCACAACTATTTCTCATTTGAATATTTAATCATATTCACACATGAACGAGCATGTAATTTATTGATTTATTTTAAATTTTTATACACAATTTTGATGATCTTGTTCAAAGAGATCAGCTGCGTTAAATATTTTCAATATTGACCTTCTCTTTCATGCCACAAATTCAATTAAAAAAAACCATGACATATATTGTGATCTAGTTAGATTATTACCTTAGCTATATTTTGGAGAAATGAAAAGTAAAGTTCCCTCTCCAAAATTTTTTCATGACTTATTAGCTCATTTACCTGACTACGGGTTTATCTGATTTATTTGCTTTATGGTACCTACTATGAACTAAATTGAATCCTATCTACCATTTCTTCGTTTGATGTTTTCTCCGATGCAAGATTATATCCATGACAGGATTTTTTTTTGAAAAAAAAAGACTTCCAATATTGTACCTACCAATCTGTAATTGCAGGTCTTTCTGGGAATCCGCGACCCGGGTTTTGATCATCATTCCTATTGGTAGGTCCATTAGGTCCCATGTTTGATCCAAAACCGTTGTCTTGTCCAAAGCCACTGGTTGGTCGCATGCCATTGTTTGGACGCGTACCGTTGCTTGATCCAATACCATTGTTAGGCCCCATATTGTTGGATGATCCAATACCATTGTTAGTTGATCCCACTCCATTGTTAGGCCCCATATTGCTGGGTGATCCCATACCATTGTTAGGCCCCATATTGCTGGGTGATCCAATACCATTGTTAGGCCCCATATTGTTGGATGATCCCATATTACTGGGTGATCCAATACCATTGTTAGGCCCCATATTGTTAGTTGATCCTACTCCATTGCCAGGCCCCATATTGTTGGATGGTCCCACTCCATTGTTAGGTCCCATATTGTTGGTTGATCCCACTCCATTGTTAGGTCCCATATTGTTGGATGATCCAATACCATTGTTAGGCCCCATATTGTTGCTTGGCCCCGTATAGTTGGTTGATCCCACACCATTGTTAGGCCTCATTGCATCATTTGGACCCATACTATTATTTTGATCCATGCTATTGTTTTGACTTACGCCGTTATTTTGGTCCATTCCATTGTTTTGGTCCATTCCATTATTTTGGTTCATTCCATTGTTTTGGTCCATTCCATTATTTTGGTTCATTCCATTGTTTTGGTCCATTCCATTGTTTTGGTTCATTCCATTATTGCGAAAGGTACTTTTATTCTGATTCAAATTATTATTCTTTCCCTTTTTCACATCCAATTGTTGACTTCCTGGAGGAAAATCTACAATTACCTCATCACCTTCGTCGAAATCACCTTTTAGAATGCTCCTAGCTAAAACGGTCTCTAATTCTCGTTGTATGGTACGTTTCAGAGGTCGTGCTCCGTAGATAGGGTCAAAACCCTGATCCGAAAGATAGTCCATCGCTAAGTCTGTCATAGTGAGACTCATTGATTTTTCATTGAGACGTTCTTGTAAGCGTGATGCTTCTATTGTCACTATTTTTCTAAGGTCTTCCTTCTTCAGACTATTGAATATGACAGATTCATCAATGCGATTGAGGAATTCAGGTTTGAACTAGTTGACAATGACGTAAAAATATTATCAATAAGTTGAGAAACATTTTAAATCAACATTCAAAAGCCAGAAAATCAGAAAATAACAAGCCACAATGAGAATTCAAATTACTCACATGTTCCTTCATGGCACTAGTGACTCGATCTTGCATAATTTGTTGATCCACGAGTTCATCCGATCCATTTAAATCTAAAATATCTTTACTTCCAATATTGCTTGTAAAAATGATTATACAATTTCTGAAGTTAACAACGTTTCCTTTGCTATCTGTAACACGTCCATCATCAAGCATTTGGAGCATAATATTGAAGACATCACTGTGTGCTTTTTCCATCTCATCAAACAACAAAACACTATAGGGCTTCCTTCTAACAGCATCTGTTAATTGTCCACCTTCATCGTAGCCTACATATCCTGGAGGAGCACCAACCAATCTAGATACAGTATGCTTTTCCATGTATTCTGACATATCGATGCGTATCAACGCCTCTTCAGTGTCAAACATGAAGTCACTTAGTGCCTTGCATAGTTCAGTTTTACCAACTCCAGTAGGCCCTAAAAATATTAAAGATGCAATAGGCTTAGAAGGATCATTTAATCCCGCTCGACTTCTTTGAATCGCTTCCGTTACTGCTGCAATGGCATCTGATTGTCCAATTACCCGTTCAGCTAGTTTATCTCCCATTGTTAGAATACGATCGCGTTCCGTTTCCAACAATTTTTGAGGTGGAATACCAGTCCAAACAGCAACCACATTGGCAATATCATCCGCCACTACTTCATCCCTTAACATGCGATTATCATTAAAAACTATATTACCAAATTCATCGTAACTCGTTTCATCTTCACCGTTTTGTGAGTTATTCTCCAACTGCTCTAGTTCTCCCAATAATTGGGGAAGAGTAGAATACTTCAACTCTGCAGCCTTATTCAATTCAAAATCACGTTCGCATTGATCAATCTGAAGGTTTACTTTCTCAACCTGTTCACGGACTTCCTGAACACGATCTACACTGAATTTTTCTTTTTGCCATTTTTCAGTTAGTTCAGTTTGTGTCACCCTTAGATTTTCTAATTCCTCATCGAGTTGAAGCAGGCGTCGGGGCTTATTGTTGGAGCTATCATCTGATGGCATCATGCTATTTTTGAGGCCCATACTACTATTATCAGAGTCGCTCTGAAGTGAGAGGCGTTCCATTTCAATTTGGATGATTCGACGGTCAACTTCATCAAGGATGGTAGGTTTTGATGTAAGCTCATTCTTGAGTTTAGCACAAGCTTCGTCCATCAAATCAATAGCCTAACGTAAATTCAATGGAATTAGAAATGTAAGTCCTAAGGTTTATGCACATGAATTGATAATATAAATAACAAAAAAATAAAAACATACCTTATCTGGCAAAAATCTATCTGGGATGTAACGATGGCTCAATTTACTTGCAGCCAATAAGGCTTCATCACGAATTCTGACTCCATGATGCAGTTCATATTTAGGCTTCAATCCACGAAGAATGCTCACAGTATCTTCAGGACTTGGTTGGTCAATGACGACCTGTTGAAATCGACGTTCAAGTGCTTTATCCTTTTCGATATATTGTCTGTATTCATTGATTGTCGTGGCTCCAATGCATCTCAATTCTCCCCTTGCCAAAGCAGGCTTAAGCAAATTAGATGCATCCATTGCCCCTTGAGAAGCTCCAGCTCCAACAACTGTGTGCATCTCATCAATGAATAAAATAATCTCTCCATTAGATCTTGTCACTTCCTCCAAGACACTTTTCAACCTCTCCTCGAATTCTCCACGAAATGATGCTCCCGCGATCATAGCTCCCATATCCAAACCAATCAGTTTGCAAGGTGGCTTTAAAGTATCAGGGACGTCACCAGCGATCATACGTTGAGCAATTCCCTCCGCAATTGCAGTTTTTCCGACTCCAGGATCTCCAATCAGGATTGGGTTGTTCTTAGTCCGGCGTGATAAAATCTGAATGGCTCTTCGGATTTCATCATCCCTTCCAATCACAGGATCTAATTTTCCATCCATAGCTTTTTGTGTCAAATCTTGACCGTACTTCTCTAAGGCTTCATAATTTGTTTCGGCAGAACGTGTCGTCGCAGGTCCACTTTGTTTTCGTGTTGTTTTTATTACTTCCAAAATAGCACTATAATCCAAATCATCATCTTCTAAAAATGGCTGGGTAAATCGTGCGTCATCTTTGGCTAATGCCAAAATAAGACACTCGGTTGAGATAAAAGTATCACCTAATTCGCCCTTACTATCTCGGGCCGTTTCCAGTACTCTTTGCAATGATTGTCCCATGACTTTTTTGCTGGAGACCATACCAACATCGCCTGTAATTGTAATCTTGGGCTGTTTTGAGAAGTGATTCTCTAGTTCGGACTTCATTTGATTTACATCCACACCAGCTGTAGCAAGAATGTTCATAACAACTTTGTGAGCAGATTCGAGTTTATCATCATTTTGAAGGTTGTGTTTAGCTGGATTAAGAAGAATATCAAGCAAATGAGGAGCTTCAGCTGAGCTTGTGGAATGAAATTCGGTTACTTTTGGTAAGGCTGCTATAACTTCCCAAGCAGCGTCGGTGTAGCTTTCTTGGGATGAGGTGTCTGCTGTATTCATTTTTAAGCTGACAACGGATCTTGGAACGTTTTTCATATGTTTTGAGTATAAAAAATGAGATGATGAGACAATTGGAGTAGCCTTGAATGTTCGAGAACTAGTGATGGAATGAAGAAAAGCATCAGTGGTATGATAGGGGGTCTGGGACATGGCTAAAAGCACACATAGTGCGAGATTGCGATAAAATGACATTTTCAATTACTTCCTTATTCTCTTCTCAGGTTGTATGAGTGAGCTTTCTAGTTAGGATAGGATATATGTACTGTATTTTAGACGGAACTTTTGTTCAATTGTTATTCACTGTCCTTGTTGTTGTTGTTGTTGATGATGTAAAGGAGATTGTTATTGATAAGATTTTGATATAAATATAGTAAATGCAATCAGGATTGTTGAGGTGATGTGTACTGAAACGAAAGATATTACCATTTTATTTACACGAGCTTCATATTTTTCGCACGTGATGGTACATATCAATATGGAATATATAGCACATGTGGTGTTTCATATCCACTAAATTTCAATATTGGTTACGTGTGTAAGTGGATCAGTTATGGTTGATTTCGGTACACATCATGACACTTCTTTCTAAATGAAGCTCTCCGAACAAAAAAATATAGTACGCACTTTTGGTCAAACGAAAAATTCTACTCTTCCCGATGAGTGGTCCGATTTACGGACAAAATGTTTGTTCGACGTAGGCTTGTAGAATTGATGGCCTGTCCAAAGTACAATCACAGAAAAATGTAATGATAGAAATCGGTTGTAGTCCCCCTTGACAGGGGCGGGGTCAGTGTCTCTCGCATAAAATGGTTTTATCGATGAATACCCATAAAATTCAGACAAAAATAGAAATAAATTTTGTTAAACAACACTATCATTCAAATATACAAAGAGTTTCGTCTATAAATGATATTTTGTGCTGGTTTGTTTCATTATACATCATATGTAGAGGATGTAGAAGCAATGGGACAATAGTTAGTTGAACTTCGAACGATGATTGTTGTTTATCATTTTTGTATCAGAGGTTTATTTGTATATTTCCTACCTTTATTTGAATTTATGTAGAACGTATGAAAAAAATTAATAATATTGAGTTGTGCATAGAGGAATAATTGACAAAAAGGAGAGCGTTTTCATATAAACTGAATAGGTACTAATCACTGGCGATGACCTATCTTCATTATCATTTGGACAAATAATTTATCAATAGATATGGTCATCTTTTTGAAGAAGCGTCCATATCGAATGAGAAAACTTGAAAGGTATACAGCAGAATACTTTTTGAGTACGTACAACTTAACCTCTATTTAGTTTAAAATCACATCCACATCAACTAGAATAAAAAAATCTAATACAGTCTTCAAAATTCATCTAAAGCATACTGGCAAGTTCGTTTTGTATCCCAGTTCGATGCATACTGAGTATCATAACCAAACTCCCTGCGTTCGACTGTCCAAGCCAAGGTATTTGTGAGTACTTTGTAATCAATCTATTCAACTCATCAAGCATAGCTTCTAAAATATGCCTTGGAAATACATAATCCTCAAGATTGTACTTCTCTCTGTCCATCATACTTCCTTTCCTGTTTACAACCAATTCATTCCAGATACAGTCCCACGCATCTTCCGCAATCAAATAGTCTTGAACGCCATCAAGACTTTGTAACAGATTACCAATCTTTTGAATTTGTGGACGAGCCATCACGGGATCCAAAATAGAATCGGAGCAAATAACTTCTACAGGTTCGCAACCATTAGAAAGAGTGCCATTTACACAAAGTTGGTCATAAGTATCAACGATCCCAGCTTCTCTATCTGCTTGGAATTGTGCTAGACTTTGTTCCGTCGAGAACTCTAATGGATTTCTCAACATTTCCCAATGTGCTAGAGTTGTAGGTTGGTTCGAGGAGATGTCACGAAGCAATCCTCCTTCCATCCAGTAGTCGATGAACCATCCGTACCGTTTAATTTCTCCTATCACTTTCATATCACGCCACTCGAGGAAATCTCTTTGTGCGTCCGGGTTATCAAAATTTGAAAACAACATATCCGTTCGTAATTGTGTCTCTCTATAGTTCCTTGGGTATCCAAGATCAAATTTGATGGCGTGGTATTCAACCATTGTAGCTCGAATATTACGAACAGCCAAGACAACTTTATCTGCTGAAGTGCCCCATCCCCAAGTTCCCTCGGCATGTGGATAATTCCCTTTTATGAACGGCTCGTTCGCCTTTCCGAGCATCTTCACGTCCCACGAGTCTATTGTTTTAAGACCAGTCATACCTTCCATTTGCGCAAAAACTATACGCTTATCTCCTGAGGGAAATCCGGCCACAACGATTGTTTCATACGATGTGTAGTCAGGAATTCTTTCAGTGGGCTCCTGCCATCTACGATGACATTGGGCACAAAAGAAGTGTGCAAATAGGACAAAAACAAAATCTTTATAAATAAAATGTGGAAATAAAGGAAACAAACAAAATGCTTCTCAAGGAATTAATACTCACAGGCATCGTCCTGGACCAAAGTGCAACCACATTTCACGATGTCTCTGATCTGCTGTAAAATTAAAGAAGTAAGTCTTTTGAAGTACTCCCAGCCCACTTAGGCCCATGACCAACATTAGGAGCGATATCTTTGTAGAAGGCATGTTGATTTTATCCTCGCCTATTCCAGAGCTTAAAGTTCAGGTTCGATGTTCTTATGTTGTTTAACTTGGTCTGAAGTTTTTTATGAGCATATCAATTTATTAATTTATTCCTTCTGGAAAAATTAGTCTTTCTTTATAGGCACAAAGTAAAACAATCGAGTTATGCAGTTTTTTTGCTAGAATAAGGTATTTATTTACTCAAGATTTTTCTTTTTGAATTTGTGATGACGGCTTTTCTAATCTTTTTTGTCGGTAATAATGCTCTTTCTTTCCAGATAAAGTCATAGTCATGTCTTGTAATAAAGCTGGTGGTGCAGGTCATTTGTTTCATTAAGTATGTATCACGTTAAGGTCATTTGTAAAGAAACTAGTCACTCTTGGAGCTTTAACAGCAGATACATCTTGGATATGAAATCAATTCTTTCGCATCTGCATTCTTTTTGAATCTTCATTTTTTTGTTTCTTTGCGACGTCCTCACGAAACTTTGCTTTATTTCCTCTGCACGTCATAAAATAAATAAGAAAAAGCAAAATCGCCATAAGATAACCTTATCAAGAATTGGTGGTAACTTTTGAGAGTCATTTTCATTTGGTGAAATAGAAAAAAGGAATGAATATTCTATTTGAAATGAGATTGCTTTTATTTTATTCTTTGCATTTAAAATGCCCTGACTTTCAGCTTTTAAAAAGAAATATCTGTCATCAAAACTAATACATTTTGACTTATTCATTGAAACTTATGACATACAAGGATGTAGTTTGGATTCTTTACACTTTGCTTTCAAGAACATTGTAAATCGTAACAACAATAAATATAGTTCCGTATTATCATTTGTGCTCTCTGTTAATCCTTTTTTTTCAAGAAATTGGTTGTATATGCAGTAAAAAATTCCACAATTTGCTGTAATTTACTTGATTAAAAACACTTTAATGGTCTTTTTATGAAATTATTTTTGCGCAGGATATCGTATAATCAAGATAGAATAAAATGAACGTACGTCAGGGTATCTACGTTGCAAAATTAATATTAATGTAGTTTATGATACCTTCTTACAAAATGTTTTCTTACATGAGCACAGCAGTACGAACGACTGTGAAGCCCACGTCAAGAGCTCGATACGCATTTGGGCACTAACTAATCCTGACGTACGTTCCGTAAATAACAATTATAGCGAAATATGAAGGTATACCTATTTAGCCTTGAAAATACATCTCGCAATGCATCAAACTTCTTGTTGTAATTATTGTTCTCAACTTGACTTACGTAAACTTGAATTTTGCAGATCAAGTCAAATATCATCTGTTCCAAAGTGTGTTGTAATTATTCCACAACACTATCAAAACAAAAATCTTATTACCCACATGAAGACCGATATGAGAACTTTCTGCACAGTGGGATTGTATTCATTTGTCACAATCAGTAATGTTATAGCTTTCATACCCCAAACCAATACTTTTTCTAAAATCCGCCTCGTCGCAAGACGAAATAACCCTTTGCAAGCCAGCTTCAGCCCATCTGAAGCCATTCAAAAACTTGGAAACGCTCAAGTTGACCTTATGGAAGACATTATTACGTCAAAAATACCAGATTTAGCAAAGAAAAGCGATGCTAGTTGGACAGACGATGATAAAATTGAGATAGGAGGGAAATTAGCCACATTGGATGCCCGTGATGCACCAGGACCTGCAAATGTGGCGTGGTTATCTAGTCTAAAAGTTGAGGATACTTTAAGTTCCCTCACTATCTTCAATGGACCTCTGACTAATGTTCCACATCTACTATTCCGATGCTTTGTGGAAGATGAAAACACTCTAAAATTTGACCTCGATTTTCGTCCTCGAGCTTATGGAGCTTACGAAATGAAAGATGAGGAGGGAAATTACCCCGGACCAGACAAACTAGGTAGAGATGCTTTCACATACAGTGGAAACCGAAAAGAATTTGATACAAATTTTGGAAATGCAAAAGTTGTTGATACCCTTCAGGTTTTCACGCATTCTTTAGAAGATGCTTCAGCTAGGGATCTTAGCAAAAATGAATACGACGTGTTGACAAACGGTCCACTTGCTCTATCTCTCTCGATTCCAATGACAGAGAAAAACATTGATTTACTAATTCAAACTCGTAAAGACGTTGTAGAATATTGGTTAGAATGGGCAACCTCGGACGATTTCGAGCATAGACCTGGTGCTCCAGTCAATTCTCAATATGTCTACGATTCTAAGTTTCGAATTAATGCTTATTCAGGTTTATTAGATCTGTACTCAAATCTATTGGGAAAGGGTGATGGAGCTAAGTTGGCGGCTGCTGAAAGTGGGCCTTTAGATGAAGCTTATGTTGGTGGAGGAAGCTAAAACATACACCATAATGACCACGCCATATACTTGAAAGATAATTCTAAGATTTTAATGTCTGACCATCAAATGTTATTTGTTTTAAACAAGTAAATATTAACTTTATCTAAAGCATAGAGGACACTAATCTTAATTTCCTTTTTCCTCACAATCAATTTGTTTTTTATTTTTATTGTAAGTAGCGATTTTTATCGTGCGCGCAAAGAAATGTTTAGAGACGTCATATATCGTTCCGTATCCTATAGTACTAACTTAGGAATATTCGTGCTCATTCGTTCCAATCAAAGATTTTCTTTTACAGGGCTAATCCAGTTAGTAGAGATTAGCACTTTTTTGAACAAAGAATTCAGTACAAACACCTCTCTATTAAACTTCAGGAGTATGCATAAAAAATAATTAGGCCGAATATACAGCAGTCTTCATTTTCATTATGTACGAGGGGGAAGCACGAGGAATGGCTCCTGTAAGATAACTTGTTAACGTTCAATGTGTCGAAGCTCATCCTCATGATAATTCAAAATGGATATTAGAGAAAACTCGAAGATGAATACATCATCAATTGATTCAAACCGTGATCAAAACATGAATAAAAATGCCAAAAAAAACGAAAGTGACTTACAAACTGCAGGAAAAAATATACTGAAGTTATCAAGTCTAGTTGGCACAACATTTTCCATGCCTGATAATAGATGCAAAAATATTCGCAACAAAACGCGGAGCAATAGCGTAGATTTTTTAGATAAAGCCAAAGATGTTGTTCCCCCTACGAAAGGAAAGAAAAGACGCACTTCATGGACTGAAGGCATAGTGAAATGGATTCAGTGGGATGCATTTGATAGCAGAGGGAAGCATTTGGTACACTTTTCTATGGACAATACAGCTCTTGTGGCTCCTTCTGCTATGAATAATACAATTACAACAACATTAATGGATTTTAAGCAGAAAGCTGAAAGAAATATTGTTGCGTTGAATGTTGTTGGCAGCACTGATTATAATCAATTTCTGCAAGACTGGGAACGAAGAAATAATATCAAGAAAAAAGACTTAAACTATAGTGCTAGTTCTACAAGTCGCCGAAAACAAGCACAGTTACCTCAATACATGGATGAGTACATCGATGTAAGTGTGATTTCAATACAGTTTTCAATTTTTCTGTCGGCGACGTTTATCTTATGGTTTGAATTACATTTTGTCCTCATATAACTTTGTAGATTTATAATAAAAATGACCGCGTCGGTATTTATTCACCTTCTGAAAGAGCTGCCAAGATAGCCAGATTTAGGAAAAAGCGAGGATTGGCTACAGGCGACAAAGAGAAAAACGAGTTACCACATTTAAAGAAGTATAAAAAAGTAAGTTTAGATTCTTCCTTTTGCTTTGTGATGAAGTTCCATCCTTAAAATATTCTTATATTTGTATGTTCTCGTATCTAGATGTACATAAAAAATACCAATACTGAAATTGATTTCCGAAATAAAAGGGCACATTCCACACTTTACAATAATAGCGCCATGAATACCCAACAAAACGCAGTTGGTTCAAATACTTTAAGTTTTAATCTTCATACAAACGCAACAAGCACAATGAATAGCAATACTCCAGTATATCCCCCTCCAAATAAGATAAGGAACCCTTATCATAAACCTCCTCAAATGTTTTATCCACCTCCCATTTCAACTGAAAATGCAGCAATTTCTTCTAACACCAGAACTTCTGAAACTGCCGTTTCTATGAGGCCTACATATGTTTCAACTCAAAATTATTTGAATAAAAGTTATCCTAATTATGGCAACAAGAATAATGCTCATTCTTACATGAAGACCAATCAGCAGCCTCCATTACGTGCCATAAAAGCATTGAGTACAACAGCCGTTCCTCAAATCAAGATTGGATCGATTTCGAAACCTGTTACGGCAACTCAGCTTCCTCAAAAACATACTGCTCCAAGTTATACTTCATTTCAAAATCCTCCTGGATCGTCAAACACATCAAATATTCCTACTTTGAATAATAATAATGGTAATGCAGGAACTTTCACGAACTTCCTAGGATCTAAACAAATTCAAAGTGCGGATCCTTCTGTTCCTTCAAATGCTACACATGAAACTAAATTCAAGCACACACGCCCAGTTGTTGTTCAAAACTCATCGCAGTACCAGTATACAAATAGAGTAAATTCAATGATTACTACATCTACCCCTAATGCTACTCAAAGTGTACTTCCCAAGAGAAATATAATGCCTCAACTCACAGCAAAGAAAAGATTGGATGTTAATTCGGACGTTACCAATAAGCTTGAACTTTTAAGCAATGCAACTTTAACTTACATGAAAATAAATCCAATAACTAATGCTTCAAATTCTGTCAAAAAGAACTTGAAACCATCACTTCAGATTTCCTCCAATTCGAATAATATACCTGAATCAAAAACTTCTCGCTCGTCCATGACGAGCGTGGGTTATCCTAATCAAATCAAGAATATTCCATCAAATCAATCCTCGAACACCCAAATAATGAAGCATAAACAACCAATCCTTTTTCAGAATTCATATTCTGCTTCTACTCCTGTGTCAGGTTTCAACCCAATTGCCGTTTCGCAACCAAAAGTCTTACTGAATGCACAAATAAATCAGTCTGAAACCAGCAATGAATCTGTGCCAACCACTCCTAGTTTAAAGATCCCCAAGATGCCGCAACCAATGCTACCAATAAATAATCAAATCAAAAAGGCATCGAAGCAAGAATTCAATGAAATAAAAACACCTGATACGCTATTAAGTGTATCGAAGTCCAATATTCACGAAAGCCAACATCACCAACATGTTTCAAATTCCACAAAATTGACAAACACTCCTTCATTCTCAACAAGCACTGAATCTCTACCAATTACTCCCAGCTTGAAGATACCACAGGTGTCGCAACCAATGCCGCGGACATCTACCCCAATGAAAGTGGCACCAGAGGAAGAATTTAAGCAAATAAAAATACCGAATATCCAAAAAAAAGATTTGTCTACTTTCAAAAATGATGCATCGATTACGACAATACCATCCTACCTTCATCAGCACATGAATCCACCAAATAGCAGAGTGTCTTTTGCAGGAGCAGCATCTACTTTACCTCCTCCTTCTACCAGTCACGATACTTCTTTGTCAGCGAGAGCAGTGATTTCCACAAGTAACAATGAGAAGCAAACATAGAATTTTTTACCTCTTCACGAGTAGATTATGAAACAATAATCACTCTTTGCTGCAGCTGTGGCAAATTTTGCAGTATAAGATACCAAGCTCCGATTCAAAATGACTCCTTTACATCCAACGGTTGAGTCTAGATCTAATACTTTTTCAAGGGCTTTTCGTGAAATTGAGCCTTTTCAAATAAAACCTTATTTGGAACCGAAGAGATAGTAAATGAAATTATTTCAATTCATGCAGGTCTACCAATGTTATCATTGAAGCAAACAATTTCGATTGCATCTAGATCCAACCAATTATGTAGAGTTGGTTCAATCATCCACGTACCGAACAGGAACTTGTAGCAATTCAGTATCGACATTATTCGATCATGAAATATCTCTCACAGTAAATGTTTTACACTTCAATCTAAATTCAAAAAGAAACATCGTACTATTTGGTTATTTTAATTAAATTTATAAATTAGATTGCTTCATACTCAAACAAACAATTAACGAGAAACATGCTGAAGTGCATGAGTACTTGTAGGTACTTGCAATCTAAATTGATGGAAGATGTATTTTCAGTATTTTTCACAGTAGCTCAAGGAAGCTTTCGACGTTCAAATCGTAAGACGTGGATTATTATTCGGTGAAAATCAATTTGTATGAAGCTTTTTCCCTATGCATGATATTGTAGAAAACAAGATACACTAGATCGAATTAGAAAGTTTGTAGAGGTCTTTTCATCGATTTTTCATTGAACTTACGCTGTGAGAAGCTCGCTACCCATATTTTAAATTAGTTTCTTATTAAATCCTAAATTTCCAATAGATTTATGTAGCGTTTACTCGTTTCTTTCATTCTTCAGAAGTGAATTTCATTTCTTGTAACTTCTGCACAATTGGATCTAATGAATCATGAACTACATACGATTCGCATTCATAACACCAAACTGACAAGTCCGCAAGGCTCACAGCCAAGCAATGTCCATGTGATGATTCCATTGTTTCTTCCTTTTCGGTATGATTGCCACTCATTTTTTTCTCGGAATTTGAAGATCTTTTTCTATTCATGTTGGAAGTATATTGAAAATGTTCTAAAGCGTGCCCATTTACATATCGAGAACAACGAATGACACCACAATCCAAACAGATCCAATTTTCGCCAGGAGGGCATGTGACTTTACCTAAATCATCAACAAAAGGATAACCATCCCCTTCTTTCGTTGGAGGTTGGGGTTCTTTTCGCACGTGTTCTAACTCATGAAAGTAGGAACAACATAAAGACGAAAAAGTATTGTTGCGGCACTGATTTTGTGATAAATTTAGCAGGAAAGTTTGTGAAAGGTCAAAATCATTTCGTTGTATAACATGTGGACAATTTGTCTTAGGATAGACTGGCCCTCCTTGATCATATTTTTTGTCTTGGTCTAAAATCCAATTGTATGCAGACGTTACATCACTTGGATCTGAAATAGCATTGACAGCTCTTCGTGATATAGCCGGATCAAATCCATATGTATAGATAAGAATTTTGAGACTCTGTTCTATTTGCTCTAATTCAGTGTCAGCTTTGTCGCATTTTTCTTCATTTGATGATGTTCTGGCATAGTTACTCATAGTTGTTATTGAACTTCTTTTCCTTTGTACAACAAAAACTAAAAAAAGCAGAAGTTTTTCTATTCTGTTGTGCTACATACGTATCAATACTGTATTATTATTTAGTTGGTGTCCAAAATGATATTTTCCAAAAATCAACATCTGCTGCAAAACTAAAAAAGGTAAATAGGTGATTTCATAATTCCTCAGCAGACATGATACAATCAATTTGATACTATAGAAGCTAAAAACAATCAAAAGCACTTAATTTCTAAATTGATTCCATACACGAAAAAAAGACGTGTAATAGGAAATCTTCAAGTAGAGGCATTTCCAAAGTGTAGCCATTGAGTCTGACAGATAGGATACGACTCTGGCTCCGGGTGGCAAAAATATGTTGTTTCCTGAAAAAGCAAAGTAAATGATTCATCAGCATTCATTGTTTTGAGTAGAGTATATTTAAGACACGAAATCGGATCTGGCAAGTCCAGTGCACAAAGAAAGATTCAGACAGTCTATTAACTCACCATTTATATGTTTGGCATAAAGATAACAATTATGCTTTTCATTATCGATAGTATAATAACCTGCTCCAATCAAAGAAGAAAGCAATTAATATATTGTGAACAGTGTTATTAGCTCCAAAAAAGAAACCGGCATGCTCACCTTCGATTTCAGTAATTCTTTGAAATCCTAAAGACTCATAAAATCGAATAGCACCCTTATTGTATGTAATAACATGCAGATATATACATCCGCATTGCTTGTTTTCTTCTAACTCTAGCATTTGAATACATTGCTGGATTAATTTACTACCATATCCTTGATGACGTTTCTCCGTAATAGTTCCTAGAGTCATGATATAAAAGAGAAAAGGATGCTGATCTAGATCGGATATTAGGAGAGATAGAGTATTTGCAGATATTTTTGATATTGGTATAAATGTCCCTATCAGACAACCTAGTATGGTTTCTTCTTTAAGAATGGGAGGTGGTAGTGATGATATATTTTCATGAAGTGCTGTGCACAGAGATAAAGGACTAGTAAAAACAGCCTGGGAGAGGGGCATTTCGGAAAAGTCCTTATTTTTTACAGCAATTTTTTCCTGTGACATTGCTTTTGATCCTTTTTCCAGATCATACGAATCGTCACTGTAACCATATGTAGTATCATTCTTCCAAAATTGTTGTCGTATCTTTCCATTCTTGTTGTATTCATGTTGCAATTCGGGGTGGTACAATAAGGGGTCACTTATTCTTGATTTTTCATCATTATATTCTCTTGCCTCTTTTTCCTCATAATTTAAGTATGGACCAGCCTCATTTCTTTCGTTTGGAAAGTATACTATCATTTCAGCTTCCACAACCACACTTGAATGTAAACCACTCCTGAATTCTTTGCTACGATAGCGACGAGTCAAATCCATCTTTTTCAGTTCAAGTTGATGGTTGCTGAAGTAAGAAGGAGGATTTAGATCCGAATTACTAGGAGATAAAGATCGCACTAGAGAATCGTAAAAATCTTTATTGTACCTAACTGGAAACCAACTTTCATGTAGTTTTTGAACAATTTCACGATCTCGTGGTAATAAACTACGAAAATATTCTTGTTTTACAGATGTTTCATTGTAGTTTTGGTAATCTGTCTGAGTAGAGGGGTTGGTGATTTCACTTCTATCCAGCATTGTTTCTTCATGACCGGTGCAAGGTCGAGGGATCGACTTATTTATAAAATCCACCATGTTAAGCTGAGCTGAATACTCCACAGTGTTTATGGCGCTATTTTGAAAATATTTCGAATTTTTATGCTCTTTAGCTGAATGGTTGTGATTCATTTGTGAAGAAATGGGATGTGCTCGTGATTTTTGTGTGATGCTTCCTTGGTTCTCATGAAAGGCATTAATCAAGGTAATAAAGCAGCCTAGAAGACTTTTCTCTTCGATTTACAATTTCTTTTCCAACGTAAATTTGTGCCAGCAACTTTCCTATCTTTTTCTTAATATTATTATTATTATTATACAGAATTAGTGGCAATTTTGTATATTTTTCCGTAAGTCCTACATGTACTTTTATCTTTCAAGTTCTATCTCAAACGATACTTTTGCTAATAATAAACCTACAAGTGTAAGGTAATGATGATTTTTTTCTACTGTTGCTTTTAGTATAATCTTCAATTACGCTTTTATTGGTGGATAGACGCTTGTGTGAAAACTAGAAAATGGCGGTTACAGCTCCCCCAACTCACGCAACTATTTTGGATCTCCTCGATCATTCCGCATACAACCCTGAAATTGCACCGCAACTTGAAGCATACCTAGATGCACAATTGAAGCTTTCAAACGAATCAGATATTGCGTATTCTTTTGACGCGAACAGAACACTTTTGAAATTATATCAATTCTTCCCGCATCTTGCAGACGAGGCTTACATCAGCAAAGCTTTTTTCTTGGCTTTACTTGAATTCCCTTCAACTGACTTCACAGCTCTTGCTTGTTTAGTATCAGAAAAGTTCCAAAATCGAGAGCCTTGCGCTACTCTTGTGAGGTAAGATTTACTACATTGAATTACTTTGTTTTTGACTAATTTTTGTACTCAATATTTATTCGTTATATCTTGTGCTTTGTGAAGGTGTGCCGATTTATTGGAAACATGTAAATTCTCTCAATTTTGGCCAGTTTTCCGAGAACTTTCTACATCTCCATCACTAAGTTCATTATCCAAATCCGAAACAGCTACTCGAAAAATTCGTTGTGCCATGCTTTTCATTCTTTCTCTAACATACACCACTGCTCCATTAGCAGTCGTTTTAACTGCACTTGAACTAGAGAGCTCATTTGCATTAAAAGACTTCTTGCAAGAAGTCGAAAATGAAAGTGCTGCAGAACTTGTATTAGAAGTGAAAGAAGGTGAATGTGTTGAATTTAAGGCGACCAAAGAGAATACAAAGAGGAATCAAGTTTTCAAAGAAGGGGTAAATTTTGATATTATTGCTAATATCATTGTGAAATCATCTACAGCTAAAGAATAATTCCATAATCAGTGAAAACTAAAGAATATTAGATTAGTTTGAGATCACTAATGATTGAGAGAAAAATTACTTTTTTTAAAGAGTATTGGATCTAGATGCATAGAAATTTCTATTGGGTTGACTAACAACTTATTTAAATCAAAAGAAATAAGTTCCGATTAATAGGTTAGTTTCTAGTCCTTATCTGTTGAGAGGGATCTTCGTGGGACAATTGGTGATCACACAGAACGTATTCGTTTTGAATTTCAATATCGACAGCAATTATTTCGAATTGTCATAAATATACATATTGTTTTGCATGGATTCATTCTATCTAGAAATTGCTAAATATACTCAGAGTATAAAAAAAGACTGATGAAAGGGCATTCAGCAAAGCATAAATCCTGATCTTTATCGTACTGTGTAAAAAAATTGTAATATTCTTAACATGGGGTCTGGAACTGGGGTTCTAATACGTTCATGATTTTTTCGTATTAGAAATAAAAATGGTTTTCAATTATTCCTCTTCCTTGAATACATCAAAAATGATTTGCAAAGAAAACTTGTGAATCAAAATTTGGTTGGAAAGACAAGAGATGCCAATATTTCATAAATGAATTTTAGGTTTAGTCCAATATGAATAAGGCATGACGAGCATCCTAAAACATCGTTTTTTGTATCACGCTTGTATTATTTCAACATTTGTTACAAAATAGGTATGTTTGTTTGTTTGTTTGTGGCTGTAATATTTACGGTGTTTCCATGAACGGCAGTAGACTAAAAGCTAGGGCCAGTAGGTTCACCAACTTCAAGTTCAGGCAATCTGAATGAGCTACATGAACATTCACATGGAGGATCTCATTGCATCTTTAAAACTTCTAAAGAAATAAAGGAAGATATCTATATGAGGCTTAATGTAAACTGGTTATACTTAGGAGATTGTCGGATTATTCAGTCTTTCTTCTATCACTTCAAATTATTCCAGAAAAAGGACTTAACCAATGTGCATAAATATGAATGTACTTTATCTAATTGTAAATTATAAGACATACGACTGCTGCACAATATAATTTGAATTACATAGATAAGCAGGATGTACAATTTCAATTAAAAATCCAGCTTTTATTAAGTATTGATCTCTGGAAATATATCACCAGTGTCAGAACAAGTGTTTAAAAGTGCTTAGAGTCCGTGCAAGTGTCTAATTAGGCTATATACCCCCTCATATTATCCTCCAGACTCAAAATACATAAAACATGTCATCAACGAAGATGGAAATGTTTTCCGATGAAGCAGACGATGCTGTCGAGGATTGTGAAGATATTGAATTCAATGTAGCTCTAGATCATCGGCCTGATGTATTGGCAGCACATAAAGAAATTCTTGGGTCTGCTTTAGCCGACGCTGCACTCTGGTGCTATGGGATAAAGGCAATAGAAGTTTGGGTCAAAACAGGTGGTTGCATGACTAAGGTAGAAGGTGGAACATGGATTAATCCGGATTATTTGAACCATGAAGATCCTGATGTTAAAACTGCTGTTGCTAATCTATATGAGGAAGACGCACCAGATTTCCAAAAGTATCACAGTGATTCTTATCCGCCTGGGGTAGGTTTACCAGGAATTCTTTTTGCGGAAAGTAAAATGCCAACTAGAAGAGCAAGTACAGTGACTCTTATGAGTAAGAGATCACTGATCAAAACTATCAACTGGAGAAATATATCAGGTCTTGCATCAG
>Ga0209092_10001238_pt1 | contig 25435 bp, 11 predicted proteins | sample FraStrMetagenome_FD_187446 | JGI IMG/M metagenome (GOLD analysis project Ga0209092, IMG submission 187446) | Marine eukaryotic phytoplankton communities from Arctic Ocean - Fram Strait ARC3M Metagenome (SPAdes) (version 2) | ecosystem: Environmental > Aquatic > Marine > Oceanic | place: Fram... | reverse complement strand
CGTTGATTAGATACTTTGCGAAGAGAGGTTCGAGAACTTGTTCTTCTAATAAAGTTGCTCGCTCTTCCAATGGCGTCTTTGGTTTCATCTTGAAGAAGTCTGAGTCAACATACTCGCCTTCGTCTGTTATAATCGCCCAACCGGTTCTTGAGGTTGAGACGTCTAAACCTAAAATCATTTTAGCTCCAGTTGTTTGTTTTCTAATTGTTTTAGACAAAAAGTAACAGTTTTAGTTGACATATTTAATTTAATATGTTATAATATAAATATAGTATTAGTAAGATAATATAAGTATATCATAATAAAAGGAGTATGTCAAGTAAATTATAGATCTATTTTCATTTTAAACAAATATTCTTTAGCCTCAGATTTCCTCATTGGTGTAGCAAGTTTGCATACACCTATAAGTCTTCTGTGTTTGTCATATATGCAAATTTTAGAAATGTAGGTTTCTTTCTGAAAAGGTGGTTCCCCTATTGCCTGTTCAGAGTGGACAACGTTTTTAACTTTTCTATTCTTTTCAATGTATTCATATGAAGAAGTGTGATACTGTTCCAATGGTTTCACATCTGCTTGTAAGTAGGTTGGATTGTTGGAGTGATTTAGCATACCCTCAGGAGCTTTGGCTAAAATAGTCATGTTTTGAATTTGAGACACACCTTGCATGTTAAGCCCAAAAGAAGCAGATAGGTGATCAGTGTCCATGTTAGAAGTGTCGAACATGTGTTCTCCGAAGTCAATCCATCTCAAATCTCTTGTCTGGTTTGTCCCATATTGAGATATTGTTGAGGAACCAGTAAGTAACAATATGCCCTCGTCATAAAGAACGGTGCCAACAACAACATTGTTACTTACCAGCTCTCCCCTCCTGTTTTCATCAGTAGCTTCAGCAACTAGTTGCCCTTCCAAGTACATTTTTAGATTTACCTGTCCTTTCTTAAGGGATGAACCGTAGAATATGGATGGAATATTGATCATAGTCACATCTGACTGATAGTTGCTATATTCAAAACTAGATGACCAAAAGTGATAATGATTCAATGCAGATCTTAGAGCTCTTAACTTTGAAGATGGAGAGGACATTGTTTCACGAGATATGCTAGCGGATAGGTTATAAGATCCCGCAATAACTTGACCATCATAATTATACTGCGTGTTCCACGAAGTTTTAGATACAGTCTTGAATGTTTCTTTGTTTCCACTTTTTGTAATAAATGGGTAAATTCGTTCAGATAGCGGTCTATCAACATTATATTCAAACAGGGAAATGTGCCCAGGGTCAACTCCCAATGCGGTTGCGTCCCTATTTCCATCGTCATGTTGATGATTGTTTAGGTATACGCTTCCACTGTGTATGTAGAAGAAGTAATCTGGATTGGCCTCGATGGTGTTGATGAATACGTCATTGTCTTTTAGTTCAAAATAAGACATAGGCCCTCCGAAATTAGTAGTCGAGACGAGCGCGGATGGTAAACTCTGTGCTTGGTGATTTCTTCAATGCTTCTGATAACTTAGCTGTTGCCAATAACTCGTTCCGGTCATTATAGAGGCCGATAGTTGTAATGTAAGAGACTGGTTCATCTGTTGACTGAGTCTTTACTCTGACTCGAGAATTCTCTAAATAAGTTGGGTTAGAAGAGTAATTAAACTCATTGTGATTCACACGACAAAAATACACTGTTGAGTTCAATTCAGTGGTATTGTTAAACTGAATATTTTGTACTCGATGTAGTAAGGAAGAACCACAGTCATCAATGGAAGAGCTAGCGAATACATCGTCAATGCCTAAGTCGTTCGACCCATCGTTGTAGAAAATTTCACTCGTTGCACCAGCCAACGGGGTTGTCAATAGGTTTCCAAAAACAGAACCAGTCAATACTGCAATACCTGCTTGATAGAATATAAGTCCACAACGAAGATAGTCAACACTGTCTACAGTTTTTATTCTATCGGCATTTCCATGATTAACAAGATCCAAGATGCTGCTGTTGTCTTCTGCATATAAAATACCATATTCTCCAACAGGGGAGTTTACACGATATTCATTGGAAGCTCCTAAGTCAGAAATGGTCAAAGTATTGGTAAATGGTTGAGTCGTTGCATGCGTATCAACATCCAGTATCATTTGAAAAGTTTCTTTTTTGATTTCATCCTTAACGAGAAGTCTAGAAAACGGCACTACAAATATTTCCTTCATCTTATCGCCAACGGGATCAAATAAGTTCCCGTCTTCGTCAAACAATTGAACGCTTCCAGTGGCATTATATCCAACTAGTAGTTGCGCCATTTGTCCATAGATGTTATTCTTTTTTGTCTCCATCCCATTTGGCCCAGCAACGAGTGCCGACTGCGATGAGAATCCGCAAGTCACATCAAAAACATGATTCGCAGAAGAGCTTGCATATGGATAGTCATATACGGTCTGAAACATGCCGTGCGGGTAATATTTGATATTATCAGGTGCGGCATTGGTCACATATGAACCAGAAATAATAGAACCTGTCAACGGTATTGCTTCATGAAGAAGGGTCCGGGTATTTACGATATCATTTTCATTAAGTGGTTTAAAAGTCATTTTGTTTTCCTTAGGCTAATCTTACAAATCGAACTGGTACATCAATCATGACGCCAGTCTTAACACCAGTCAATCTCACATTGGTGTCGATAAATAGAACAGATGAAGTTCCTGCTCCTCCGGCTTCTGCATTCGCCAGAGTGGTTGTCCCGCCGAGTTGCTCAAACAGGAAGGAACTTGTGTTCAAGTCCATTGATGATTGGATGCGAAACTCTGTTCGAGTACCTCGAGGGCCATCGATAACTTCTTTTGGATCCTTAGTGTCATTTGTGTTCTCAGATACAAAAGTGTCTCCCAAGTCAAGCGTGTAGTATGCGATATTGTCATCATCAATGTAGTCAAAAGCTGCAAGGGTGCCTTGCGTATCTACAATCTTCCCAAGGCGATTGTCAATTTGAAGAATATAACTAGTTTCCTTAAGATCATCATCCAAACGACGCTTTGGAGAGACTTCAGTTGTATCAAGACCTTGGTCAACCTTGATAATTGTTCCACCAAGAGATTCGCCAAGCATAAAGCCTTGTCTGATTTTTCCATCTTCTGTAACAGCAACACCTTGGTCAGATGAGCCACCGTTGCCATCTTCAGCAGCAGCATCTGCTGCAACAATGAAGGGCCCGTTGGTTACTGTTTCATTAATTTGCATTGAGTCGTTCAACCGCAAAACTGGTAGAAATAATAGTTCTAAGTTTGTATATGTTTGCAATCTAGTTTTCATAGAAGATGCATTGTTGGTAAACGCTTCTAAAATTGGTGTTTGCAAGATTTGCAAGTCATAATAAGCACTACCACTGCTGTGGTTTTTGTCGTACAAAGAGTAATCAATCTCTTCGTCTCCAAGTGCAAACTTTGTAATTTGAAATGTTCCGTCGCCTTTTGCTAAAAGCATCCGACCATGGTCGGTAAGGACAACGTCTAAAATAATGTCGCCACTGTTATCTAAAAAACCCATCGTGTTTTCTCCTAATAATTCTTCCCTAAATAGCTTTGTTTTTAGAATTCTTCCTTTGTTTTGTTTTTTGAGAGCTCAAAATTTATATTCAGGTCGATAATTTTCCCAGATGTTTTTGAGCGAACTCTGAGTTTAAATTTCCTACCCCATACAGACCTGGGAGATACTCCAAGTTGTAACTCGCTGATTGTCCCCTTCAGGGATGTCTTTCCACTCAATGCTTTTTGTTCTTCATTAAACAAATATTGTTCGACTGCTGGCTTAACTTGGAGCATTGACTTGAATGGCATTCTAGGTTGAAATTTGTCTTTTTTTGGAAACATGTGCGTATCAACTATAACTGTTGCATCATCTGCATCTACAACAAGTCTTGCTTTAAAAACAGCGGTGGGGTTAGACACCAGACCTTTATCATTTATTTTTCTAAACATGTAATAATAATCTTTATTACTTTCAACATTGTCGAGAAATATTGCATTAGTGTCCCTAAATGTCATTCGAACTTCAGAGAGTTTTTTGTTGGCAAAATCTTTGTATGAAAGTGGTGGATGTTCTGTTCGGAACGCTTCATATAGGCCAGTTTGACTTGTTGTTGCAAACCTGTAGGTATCTCCACCTTTGAAAAACTCTTGCATTTTTATCAGTTGAGCCTCATCCGATTCTAATACTTCCACAAATGGTTGTTCTATTTCAGATTTTGTCGGAGACAGATAGACTTGTATTTGCTTAGAGGAATTGTTTTCAGTTTTAAATGATACCTGTGGCGGGACAGGTGGTGGTTGAATAATTGCCTTTCTTTCATTGAACAAGTCAAAGGGGACCAACATAAGACTTGGTTCGTTGATGACATCTGCTGTTGCATAGTAATTATCATCATCCTTGAACATTCGAACATTGGTGTAGCGATATGTATTTCCCACAACAAGATAGTGAGACTTTGCTTTATATATATATGCTTTACCATACTTGACCTGTGTGTCAAGTATTGTTGCATGGTCATAACCTGCAGGTGCAAAAAGGGTTTGTATTTTTGCACCCTCAGTCTCAAACTCATCATATTTTTCCACAGAGTAACAGAATGCCTCTTTGTGACATTCATGTCCATTGATGACTTCTTCAAATGTTCGAAAGCCTATTTTCGAAGAGTTTTTTATATATCCTTTGAGCAAATGCTTTCTTAGGTCCAAACTCATACGAGAGACTTCACTTAGCTCGTTGATACCATGAAAGTTGTCATAGTCGATTTGAACTTCCGAATCGAAAAATGAAGATAGTCTATACATACCAACAGTTTCATTTTCCATAACTATTGTTCCATCTTGGAGATTCATTTGAACCTCTTGTTTGTTAGAGCTTAGATAATCTGTTAAGACCTCATCGTATATGTTTATTTTTTGCAAAAATTGAGACAGGGTGCCACTGACGTTGTCATTGATACCTATTTTTATATAATATGGAGCCTCCTCCATAAAACTAGGGGCCGTTTTTTGAGGAACGACGAAATTCTTCATTGATGTTCCACGACTGTAGTTCGATATGTTAGACTCCTTAAGTTTTCTAAAGTTCAAGATATCATTCTTGCTTGACTTATCAACAGATGATAGCATAGATACCTCGTCAAATGATGTTTGTATTTTGTCATAGTCTGTTGCAATATAGTTGAAGGTCGAGTCTATAGAGAAGGTTGGACTAGCCTTTGTAATGTTCATATCTTTGTTTTCGCTCAGATCTATCAACTTTGGTATAGAAGTATTGTAGTTGGTGTGTAAAGACTCTGCTGCTAAAAAATTTAAGATGGTTTCTCGACTTTTATCAACTGTCTCGACTTTAATTTTTGCAACTTCGTATATATTCTCCCCTTCTTCACGCAACATGCTTGAAGTGACACTAATTTTAACAACTCCTTCCGGAGAGTTTTGAAGTTGAGATGTACTCGTGCCTTGACTAGTGAGTATTCGAGCCCTCCCTGCTTCGCGCAAAAGTGTGTCTGTTGCAAAGTTTGCAATTTTTATCTTAAACATATTATCCCCTGGGTTGCTTAATTAGAATACTTTGTGCATAAACAATGTCTTCCACTTCTGGGAGTTGCTCTTCTTGCTCTTCCAAGATAGTCAGTTGTTCCTGTTCTGCATTGTCCCCTAAGATGATAAATACATTGTTCTGAACAGGAAACATGAACTCAGGTGAGGGCTTCAGTCCCATATCAGGGACATCTACATAAATAGTTTTGCACAAAATCTCTTTTTTGTTACTTAACAGCTCATCAGTTAAGTCTCCCCAAATGGGCTTTGTTAATAAAATCTCTCCACTTTCTGTCTTGTCATATCCCAAGAATGCTTGTATTTTTTGGTTTGCATGAAACACCATCTCTGTTGCAACCTTTGTATCTACTTCTTTTAAGATATCAGATTCCGACTCGTGAATGTTATTGTTTGCTGCTGTTGAGCGTGAGTTAAAAAGAGCCTTTGTAGCCAAGGGCAGGTCCCTAAGTCTTTCCGGAGAATAATTCTTTGATGACTTCAAGCGCTCATAGAAATTTCCTCTTTCTTTAAGGTCAAACTCTTTCTTGGTTCTCTTTGTTCTTATTTCGCTTGATACCTTGAAGCGCCTAAGAGACTGTTTTGCATCCAATGTCTCAGCAGAGATGTCAAGGTTTCCGTCAATGTTTACAAACTCAGAGTTCGAACCTAGATATTCAACAGACTCTCTGTAATCACTTTTTTTCTCGCTAAGGTTGTTTATTTTAATAGCCACCGGTCTAAAGTTGAACTTAAATCTGTTTAGCTTAGGCCTTTTTCTTGTGATGGGGTTTTTTGCATTTTTTCTTTTTGCTCTGTTTTTGACTTTCGTATCTTTCACTTTTGCTTTGCTCGTGTTGCTCTTCTCTTCCCTAACTTTTACGGAGAGCAAAAAGCTATCTGTAAGTTTATCTAAATTAACGTTCTCTATTTTTTCCAAAGACTTGCGATCTCCTTGAAATTGAAACGCTGTCGGGCTCATATATAACATCTTGGATCTCCCCAAGTCTTTTAGGGCGTTGGCATCTTGTGAGTCTATTAGGAACAAATCTTCGCTTGAAATGGCTTTCGATGTATCGAAGAAACGAGAAACTTCTTTATCGACTCTTTGTTCAAACTGTTCCCTCGTTAATTTGAGAATCTCCTTGTTTGATTGGACGTCCAATATATCATATGAGGTTGCAATATCGTTAAACGATATTCTATCCGAAAATGTTTTCGTCATTTGTATAACATTTGGTGGATATCCATAAGAAGGAAGGCTCTTTGATTCACGCAACTCTTTCGGGGTCACTCCAAATCTTCTCACGGTAGAGTCAAGAAGCTTTTCATATTCATTTATAAATCTTAAGCCATATCGTTTTCTATATGTGTCTGGCTTGAATAATGAGTTCTTCGCAGTCGTCATTTCTGCCACATCTACGGTACTCATCTCCTTCATCATAGAAGTATAGAGAAAGTAGTCGTTTATATAGCGTTTAAGTTGCGCAGGGACCTCCTCACCGCTCTTTAGAGAGTCTAGAGAGTCATTGTAGTTGTTGGCGTGGTTAAGTCGCCTGACGACGTCTTTAAGGCCGTTTAGGTTGAGCTTCAATGTTTGGACTACTTTTTCAATATAGTTTTGAGTTTTATCAACTATCGATATATGAACTTCATATACGAATTCTCCTCTATCATTTTCATTCTTATCAAGATCGGTGAACTCGTATGTTTTAATGTTGGACGAATTGTGGACTTGCAAGTTTTTAATATTTGCCAATGTAGCAACAATTGAATATGGACTTACGTCTTTCATTGAGAACTTTGGCGTGCCAAGTTTGTTAATCTGTCTCACAAATCTAACTTGTCGCCTTCGCACCTCCATGGAGTTTAGAGATATATTCATTAAGACTTCTTCGAACATCGATCCATCTAGACCATAGATGACTTTGCCGAACTTTGTTCGGTTTAATACGAACTGTTTCATGTTTATTGAAAAAATACCAAATAGATCGGCTTCATTATTCATTGTGTAATTTAAATCTGAAAATATAGCCAAGTTCATCATGGGATTTTTGTGTCTCAAAGAAAAGTCTCTAGAGCGGGCGTCGGTCAATTTTGTATTACGAACTATCACTTTCTTAAGCTTTAGTGCATCGCCTCTACTGTTCGACCCAGAGTACCACTCGTTTCCTCGTTGATGTACAGGTCCTGCCCAAGTTTCCCTATTGGGTTTTTTAAAAATGTTCGTAAGAGGTTGGGGTATTCCGTTTGAGATAATACTCTCGGATACTACAGGGCCCATATAGCTACTCAAGGCTCCCGTAAGTTTGATGTGTAAGTAGTTTGACATTTCGCTATGGTCTAGGTATGCAAATGCGAAAAGAGAGCTTGTAGTAGCCTCTAGCGACTTTAGAATGGATGTTTTTAGTAAGAAGTGCTTGTCGTCATCGTCTTCTAACTTGTGAAGATCTCCATAACCATAGATATAGAGTTTCGTCTTCGCATCATACGAAGAAAGCTTTCTTATATTTGAGGGATGTGGACTTGCTCCATCAGTTATTTGACTGATCATGTTTTCACTTGAAGTCTCAATGACAACTATCTTCATGAATTGCGTCAATAGACTATCGTTTGACCAAATAAAACCTGTGGCTTCAATGGCATCAAATACATTTATTTGAATATCTACCTTGAATGACTTAGAATCATGGTCTTCTAGTGTAATTTTGCGAATATAAACGTTTGGAAGATTTCCCAATCCGATAGTTTCTAAGGCCATTAGCATTTCTCCACATTAGCTACTCTTGTTCTATATATATCAAAGTCAACTCCCTGCTCGTCAGGGCAGTTCACATCAACATCGAGCAAGATATCTTCTTTTTTAAGTTTAGAAACCCCCTTGCAGAGATCACTATCGGGTATCTCATCATCATAATAGACTGTGAGATAATATTCTAAATAAGAGCTGTCGATTTCGATAAAATTATCCTCAGGCTCTATCAGCATATCATTGACGATTGATTTTGTCCTAGGAGTTATCTTCATCGAAATAAGGTCCTGTTCGTCCTCAGAGAACATGTAGGCTTCGAGTTCCAAACCTTCTTTTAGTGTGAAACCGTTTTCTTCAATAATGCGTGCAATAACTTGCTCATCTAATACTTCAAGATACGTACCATCCTCAAATACCCGAGACGATGGAATAGTTTCTGATATCGCCTGTCCCCTGACAGGGTGATCATCCCGTTGGTTTCTAATCTGCATAGTATATTCAACGGTCATGTTGACTTGTGGTATCTGCCTAAGGTGACTATCTCCAGTTTGAAGGGTTGACTCGACAGAATCGATCTCGCCAAGTATAGTAGTTAAGTGCCATGAAGATGAATCCCTCTCGGTACCATCTGAGGTTCCGATAGGCTCAGTTAAGTAATTTAGGTTAAGTTCTGAAAAAGGACGGGAAGAGTCACTGTTGCGCTCATATCTTGCAATTAGTCCTTCTGGTGATGTAAGGTCTCTCTGCGGCCTCATTCTGGGTGTTTCGTTTATAATTCTGTTTTTTGTCTGTGTGTGAGTCTCTTCTCTTCCAATGGTAGCTACGTCATATACAATATCATCATCAAAAAAAGCATAATGCTTAGGCATCAACTTACCAGAGGATAGCAGAGATCTTCCATACGGAGTTAGTTCAATTTTGAGAACGTCTTGTTTCTTGTCGAAAAATGTCATTTCTTTGGCCTACCTTTCCCTAGAGCAATGTTTATACCAGATACAGCGGCTTGAGATTTTGAAACTTCAATGGGTTCTTTTTTTCTAACCTTTTTAATAGATTTTTGTCCTTTGTCGTCATTTTCAATATTTGCGAATACAACTTCGGCATCTATTTTAACTAGTTCTACAAGAGAAAAGAAATCGTAAGGCCAGTTGTATGTTGCAGCACTACCATTTCCAGTTTGACCCTGAGCGTTTTCTAACTGCTGGTTGAACACGTCGGACGTTGTACTAGATTTTTCTACAACTTTGTCGAAATAATTCGTTTTTGCTTTCTTTTTTACTTTAAAAATCATCCATTGGATGTTTGAAGGTATACCTTTTCCTTCAACGTTGTCGTCGAGGATTCCATTTTTGACAACCGAACCGCCGCCTAGTAGCTCATGTGCCAACAATTCATGAGAAATAGTAGATTCGGCTTCTTGCATCGTTGTTCCAATATCTGGTGGTAAGTTTTGCCAAATATCAGCAACATCCTGTTGTGACAAATTGTGTTTGAACTCAAATACGTACATTGCAAATGGATCGATTTCTTCAAACTTGACAAAGTCCATTGTTGGTGGAAATATATATTTCTGCATTTTTTTAACCATTTGGTAGACAGAATCTCCAGCTTTCGGTGGGCCACCAGCTACGAATGTGCCGGGCTCAACTTCTCTCTTCGAAGCACCAATACAAGAGTCTATATCTTCTCGCGGGATGGAGAAGAACTGCCTTGTTCCACTTTTTTCTATGAAAGGCACAGCGACTACTGCTTCAGATATCTCTTTTGTAGAGGCGACTTCGCCAAGTCTAACTGGGTCTTTAGAAAAACCAACAAGATCTGCTAACGATTTAACTTTAGAATCGTAAAAAGAATTCTCAACACCTAGTGCACCCTTCATCCAGCTTCTTGGAATATCGGTGACCTCCAAAAACACTCCTTTCTTTGGATCCTGTGGTATTTCACCGTACTGATGCCATATTCCTCGAGGAACTTGTGATCCGCCGGTGCTTGTGGGAGTACAATCGTTTTCACCTAAATTTGTGTATTTATTAAAATTCAACATTGGTGTTTCAAACTTTGGTTGAATAATCCATCTAGTTTTCCCTCGGATAGTGTCAGATGAAGCAACCTCCACCATGGCGTTTGTGCTTTCATTTATCTTCTTTTTTATCGTTCCTTTGCCGAACAAGTTAACTGAGGAGCTGATATGCATAGCGTTTGTATTAATTAATGTCGGGTGTTGAGGTGGCTTTACAACCAAAGACGTAGTTCCTGATAATATGTTAGTTGTTGGAGATCTCCACTTCAACTCCGTTGGGGCATTTGCATCATATAGATTGATCCCCCAATCATCGTAATCATTGCCATAGCCATCTTCGCTTACGGTAATATTACTTGGTGTCATGTCGGCCCATGGAGAGTTCTCATATCCTGTATATGGACCAGCTATTGTGTTGCTGGCCCCAACATATCCACTAAGATCTCTCGCTGCATCCATCACCCCAGGCCACCAATATCTTGTATAATAAGGATATTCCTTAACGTTCAACAAGATATCGTCTAAAGTTACTTTTCCGCTAGATGTGGCTTCGTAAACCAGGTCGCACCATGCTTCTCCGTAGTAATATGGTGGAGTATAGCAATAGTTGTTTCCAGCAATAGAGTCCAAAGAGTCTACAGCAACAGATGCTACTCTATTAGCACTAATAGAACCTGAAGAATGATGCCCATAAATTGATGGGCCAAATGCTGAGGGTCTAGAATACATAGTGAAACTCTCTCTAACACCCTTTACTGCGTAGTGATCTTGTGGAGGAGTCACTAGTTGGTCTTCAAAGCCTTCTAGAACGTCATTTTCTTGAGTCCTAGATCTTCTCATCTTAACCCTCATTGTATAAAAATTTCCGGATAAAACATTTCCAAAATTGGGATCTTGTTCCTCAAGAGATGTCAATGTTTTAAAACCTTGATCTTTCAAGAAAAATTCAGGTATTTCTGCAAGAAAGTTATTCATCATTTTTTTATAATATTTATCGCCCTGTCCGTCCCATTTTGCCACAATGCCCTCACCTCTCATTCCAAAAGGATGCGGTTCTTGAATGGCAAGAAGTTGCGATGATAGATATTTTTCTGGTTCAACTAGTGATTCAAATGGTATTCTAGTAGAGAAGACAGTGTTAATTATATCGCCTTCATCGGGCAAACTATTATTACTTGATGCTAAAGAATAATTGATAGTACCAGTTAGATCTGAGCCATTGACGGGGTCAAAAATATATCCGTCTTTGTTATAATTGGCGTATAGTGGTTCATCGCTTGCAAATACTAGTGGGTAATCTACAGCAATACCAGACTTGATGGTATTGAACAACACACCGGGAGCGAATAGTGGCTCTATAAATGGTTGAGAGCTAAATGATGAATCCACCTCAACACCACTTGCATCTTCGAAACGCAAATATTGAGAGTATGAGCTCATAAACTGATCTGATATTTGAACTGTTCTCTCTGCAGGGTAAAAGCCTTTGTATGGCAAAAACTTCTTTAAAGCTTTACAGCGCAGAGTGAGTACGCTCTCCTTAGCTAAGTCTTTATTATCTTTTTTGACTAAGTCAAAGTGCTTTAGGAAATCTGACGTGTTTAAGATTTTATAAAACTCAGAGCTATTTTCTGTTGTAGTATTCTGGTTTAAGGCTCCGGAAGATTCAAATATAGCCGGGATGGGCTTTAAAAAACCACCACGCTCAATCTCTAATACGTGAGAGCTTATTCTGAATTCCGGAACTGTTGTGAAATCCTTACCTAGGAGCCTAAGGTCTTCTGCATACTTTCCATAAGAATCATAGAATGGCTCTTTAAAAGAGGGGTTTTGTTTGTAGGTGTCCCAAGATGCTTCACCTTGAAACAGGGAGCCTGTTGGAATATCTGCCGTCACTTCGGCAATGTCCATACCAGAAGGACTTACCACTGATCCCATCGCATTTAAAGTGTGTTTTTTGGAGTACTGAACTGACGACGTTAAGCTAAATGCAGCGTCGGCAACAACAGCAGTGAAGGAACCTTCTATAACATTTTTTGTTGAAGTATCATAGAGTCCTCTAGCTATTTGTGAATATGAGCTCATAAGTACTCCACCGCCACCTTGTGAGAAATTCGGGGGAGCTCCAAAGCCAGAAGCGGTATCGTCACCAGTATTAAAACCACCCATGGTGTTCCCAGTAAATTCTGCTCCTATTGTTCCTCCAATAAAATAAAAATAACAGTCTCTATTTTGTACATTCAACAATTCAGCGACCGTTCTAGTATTCCAATCTGCAGGAACGTCCAATGGCCACATAGAAGATTTAGGTATTACCACGCCCTCTTGACTGGCTATATCTATTCTCTCCCTATCTTCCCTATCCGTTCGCCAATACGTATTGACATAGAACTTTCTGCTTCTGGTTTGCTCTAAGAATGTGTATTGCTCCTTTGGATACACCGTTTGTTTGTATATCATCAAATTAAAGTTTTGCAAAGGAGAACCTTCATCTTCAAGACCTCCATCTAGATATAGGCTCTTAAATTCTTCATATGAGTCATCGGTCTCCGAGATAGTACCGAAGTCTATGTTTGGCTCGTCATTGCTGAAGAAGATGGTTTCGTTCGCAAATGTGCTCTTTATTTCAACAGATTTGTTAGCATGCGTATTGTTGACTTCATTGTACAGCGACATGTCTCCAACCAAAGTCAGCGGGTGATACGAGCTAGCCACGGGAGACTCAGTAAAAGTCTTTATCAAACCCTCTTTTGAGTCTTCACGAGAATATGTAAAAATATTGTTTCTTCTATGGTGCCTAGTTAGCTTATTTTCGCTTACTCTAAGCTGTTTCCACATTGGATATCCAAATGGTCCGTTTCTGTGTAGATTTAGCAAAACCAAGGTTGAATGATCACTATGTGATACTTTATATGATATATTTTGGTTATTTGAAAATGGAGCATCAGAGTACCACTCTGAGCCATTCTCGGGAAATGCATAACCTATAATATTTCCACCGGCAGCACCGGCGTCAAGTGCGACGGGATCATAAATACAATAATTTAAACCGACAAAGTCTTTGAATGTAGACATAGATAGAACCTCTTTGATAGACCTAAATAGTCATTTAGCGCATTATCTTGTTTATTATGGAACCGTTATTGCATTTACGTTATCTATTGTTAAAGTTATGTCCTCGTATACTCCATATTGGTCACACATTCCAATACGAACAGTTATTGTATAACTGCTACCGTTGGAAACTTGAAAGTCATTACCAGCCGAAAATGGTAGTGTTGGTGATTCATTAATCGGAAGCGAGGTGTTTATTGGCAAGCCCTGTTCTTCCAATATTGTAAATTGTATATCACTACAGCACGCGCCGGAGTTCAAAATACCCGAGAACAATATTGAGTCTATAACGCCCATATCGGCAAACTCAGTCTGGGTACTGGGAGACTGAACATATGTCAAAACAAGGTCATTGGAAGTGGCATATGGGACGTTAGCATTGGTATAAGTAATTACTGCTGTTATCTCAGGCTCAACTAAAGATACGTTCTGCAAATTTACAACAATAGAGTCTTCAACGCCACATCTTCTAACAGAATATTCTAGCTCTACATAGCAGTTTGGGCTATAATATAAAGTTGGTAGCTGAGCTGTTGGTTCATATTGACGTTCCGAATATCTTGGAACTATTGAATGCTCTTTATTGAGAGTGCAGCACCCGACGTAGTCTCCATCAAATTGCAAGTTAGCCAAATCGGCAAACAATATATCAGTAGAGGTGTTCGGCCCTGCTTGTATTACATTCAAAGTAACTGCACTGGTGTAGCTAAATACAGGTGCCAACAAAACCCTAGCATCAATAGACTCATTGTCAAAACATGCTTCTCCGGCAACATCAGATATTGATGGAAAGTCAATAGCAGATACATATCCGCCAAATGTCGGAACCAGTCCATTTTTCGGAGCCCTATTTAATATAGGTTGAGATAGTTGAGCTGTATTTCCAATGACATTCTTTACCCACGAATATTGAAAGTCTGTCGCAGGAAGGGGAGTATTTATATGGTCATTGTCATTTGTCTTGTCCCCCTGATTAGAGCCGTCATAGTGTGTATAGAAACCCTCGACTACTAGTGAGCCAAGTTGGTGTGTGGCAAGTCTATGGAATGTGAAAGTATCTTCCATGTTTGTGTGACTTGATTGTATCAATGTTCCATTTTGTATATTATCGCCGATAGCAAGGGGTAGCTCCTCTCCAAAGCTCCAGAAGTTAATTAAAGAACTAATACCTCTTATGTCCGCATATCTCTTGTGTTGACGCAATGTTTCCAAGTCTTCTGCATTGTTAAATATGAACGAATCGAAGTAGCAAAAGTTCATTATAGAGCCCAATAGACCAGTCGTACTGTTTACGCTAAAGAAGCCTATATTCATCGACTCTTGCCCTAAACCTCGCCAACCATTCACAAAGTTTGATGAAGAAAACTGATAACTATCAGGCTCTAAACCTGCAACCTCTACTCTGGTAGCAAATAGGTCATCAAAATCTATAGATATGATGTACTGGTTCCACTGTCTCAAATCTAAGTTGCTAAAAAACGCTTGTGCAGCCCGAGCATTTCCCTGAGAGTCTATCATAGACACAAGGACACTGTTGCTCGATGGTATTGTTAAGAATAAACTGTTTGTTATTTCCAACACCTGTCTGTTGGTGTTTAGCGTAAAAGAGTCAAACCAGAAGCTTATTGTCATTGAGTCGGAACCTGCAGGTATTTGACCTTCTGGTGATATCACATCGGATGTCATATATTCAAATGTTGCATCCATTGCGATGAGGCCCTTCGATGGTACAACTTGAGGGGTTATCTTCATGCTAGAGTTTCGATGTTGTTTGTGCCATGAGGCCTCTGGGCTTGTTGTATGTACTGGGTCTAGTCCGAACTGACCTGAGTGTCTTGTTCTTAAGGTTTCCAAACCTTCTCGTCTGTTGTTGTGAGAATTTACTTTGATAGTGACATCTTCACCAGAGCTTGGACCTCTAACGGTCAGGTTTCTAAAGTTTAGAGAATTGTGAACGGAGTATTGTTGTGATGCAACATCTAAGTACCCAGACGAGTTTATCTCCGGTCCACCGGGAGCAGAGAAGCGAGTTCTCACAACACTACTAGCTGCAATAGAACGGTCTTGAGTCTGGATTATATTCGTATCACCAGAGACCGTGGGTGGGATATAGTCAAGGCCGAGTGTGGAGCTTTGAAGGCTTAAAAACGAAGACCCAGCAGCACCAAGCACAATGTTGAAATTTCCATAGGAGCCAACATTGTTTGGAGTTATTATAAATTCAGCTTCTGAGTCATATATAGCGGGAATAAAATCTACTCCATTGGTGGAGTCTTGAGGGTTTGAAAACGAAGACCCGGCACCAAGCGCAATAATGAAATTTCCATAGGAGCCAATATTGTCTGGTACTATTGAAAAATCTGCGTGGTAAACTATTGTACCGGCAGTTGGAGGTCCCGCGTTTGCCGTGTCTATTAGATTGTAAGTATTTCCATCACTTGCAAGATATGTGGTGTTGACTACTGTTAAGTTTTCAGAGTTGGCAATTCTACTATGAATTGTTCCACCATTGGATATACTATCGTTTGTTTCTGAGAATGTATAGAAAACCTTCAAGTTGCTATAGGTGGATAATGGAGTCAAATTGTTGTGATCAAGTTGATATCCACTATTGTAAATTTCATCAACTTTAGTCTGTGTATTTAAGTGTGCATCAAAAATCATCACCTCATCTAAAATAGTTAACTCGGTTGGGTCACTATCATACGAAAGGAAGCTGTTGAAATTGCCATTCGTGCCAATATAAAAATCTGAAACTGGAAGGCTGGCGTGATTACCAATAGGATATGTGGGTGATGTAGACCAAGTTTGAAGAACTCCATTGATATATAATTTAACTATTGGTTGAACTGCTGACGTTACAGTCCTATTTCCATCCGTCGTCAATAATACATGCGTCAGTTGATCCCCATATCCAGTAGCCGTAGTGGCGGTTACAAAATCATCGAATATCCAAGCAGCTGCTGTGTTAGAACCACCCAAGGTTGGAGGAGCACCATTTAAAGCATATCTATCCACAAAATGTAAGTTCCAAGCACCTGATGCGGAACGTAAAAACAAACTTCTTCCATCACCTGGATTGTTAAGTCTTAATGTATCGTAGATATATCTGATATTTCCCTGTACTGTTGGTCCGTCTAATGGTGCGTTAATGTAAAAAGAAATGGTAAAAGGCTCAGAAAATACACTGTTATCGGAAGAAGGAGCCCATGATGGGGTTCCAGAGTATTCAAGCCCTGCACCAATTGCGTCTCCGCGGAAAGAAAGCGCAGGAGTTGCTGCAGCAGGCAGTTGTCCATTATTGTCGCCCTCTGTGAAAGTAACGGTGAAGTCGTTAGTAGGAAAGTTGCTTTCCAATAAAGACTTCATTCTATTAAAAAAGACTGTATTTGAAGCTGGTGTTGGGGTTGTTAATAGTGTTTGACCAAGTTGAGTCGATGTATCTATTTCATAGTCTATTGAGTCAATGGTGATAAAATCACCAGCTACAACATCATCGAAACCTAAGACAGTGAATTCTCCACCTGTTGCTGTTACACCAGTTTGACCAGCAGTATTTAGCGTAAGAGTTTCGGTGTATCCAATTGTAAAGTCGTTAGAAAAGTTGTTCACCAATAGCGTTTCGATACCGTCGTAGAAAGCCGTATTTGTAGATTCTATCGCAATTGTCTCTCCACCTTGTTGCGTGTCATCTATTTCATAGTTTATTGAGTCAATAGTTATGAAGTCTCCTTGAGTAACACGGGCGAAACCCAAGACAGTGAATTCTCCACCTGTTGCCTGTGCAGCTGCCTGGCCACTTGAAAATATTCTATTATCATATTGTCTATTATTTGGCTCGCCGAAGATGTTGCCCTCAAGTGTCACAGCTTGAGAAACTAATGTAAAATAGTTAGTTGTTTGTGGTAGAGCATTTGAGATAATTGTCGGAAGAAGATTATCTGATCTGCGAAGAAAATACCCTTGGTCTCCAAATGTTGACATGACTTCATAACCGTATGTATAGTTTCCGTGAGAACCGGTTCCAATAATAGTCTGAATATTTCTTATGTTTACAGGTCTCTTTGCTCGCTCTTCGCGATATAGCGTTGCTTTTTGCTGGTCTGTATCAATCGGACCAACTGAATAATCTGGTGTTGTAAAACCAATCGCACCATCTGCAGGGTTAACATCTGTTGGGTCTACGACTGTTTCCGTTGAATCAAGTTCAGCGATGTAAATATTCCAAGCCTCAGGCCTTAAGGCTATATCTGGAACATGCCCATGGACTGCACTGAAGCCTTCCATATGATGAATGTGCCTAGCTTGTCTTCCACCAACATGCTCATATGTAAATGGACCTTGGAGTGAAATTTCATTTGTAATATCAGTCGTGTCTGAATGTAGGTTTACGAGATTGTAACCTTCACCAAACCCGCCCTGTGCTCCGCTTTTGTTTATGAGTGCAGAGTATCCCGTGTTTACACTTGAAGATACTATGTTCCCGGGAATGATTTTGGATATCTTTTGTCTGTAAAGGTAGTGGTTATCATCGCTTTTGGGCTCTAGAGTTGGCAGGTTTGTTTCGCGGCCAAGAACAACAAAACCATCGTATTTATATTTTCTTAATTCTTCAGGCTTTGTTTCATCCATACATTCCGGTTTAGGGTTCGTACCATTGCCGGGGCCAGCACCTATCAACACTACGTTTTCAGGAGTGTTCATGTTAGATGAGTTACCAACGGCAATTTGTGGCGTTATCATATCTCGGTCTTTATTTTGAGAATAGTTAATTCCACCATGTAGCGAGTTGCTAAATCCTATATCCACACTGTATGGTTTTGACAATCTTTGTACAGCATATGAGCCAGAGTAGATTCCGCCACTACCCGATAATACAACTGGGTTTGTATATTCTTGAGTATTTTGTCGCGTTATTACTTGCTGAATAGCTTCCGTCTCTGCATCTGCTACACCGTAGGTTCGCTCCCTGCGCTCCTTTTGCCATAGGCAGTTTTCATTTTCTGGTGTTGGATCTCCAGGGACAACCGGCAACGGTGCGTGCCCGAAGCGCCAGTTATATTTAAGCTCTTGCACACCCCGAATAGAGGCCTCGGTTGAAGTGATTGTGTTAAGTAGTCCAATTTGTCTTTGATACTTGTCTCTCTCTAGGAGGTGGGGTTCGATAATATCGACAATTCCACCAGAAAAGTTCGCACTCATTGGCACTAATTGACCAACCATTGATGACAAGCTTGAATCAATCCACTTGAAATAGTCAAAAAAGCGGTCAAAATCAATGTCTCCGCCAACTTTCTCAAAGAATAGTTGTCTAGCATGAGCCATATCTTTATATTCCAAGCGATATTTATCCACTGGTTTTACAAACAGGTTTGCAAACTCTAGAGTGGTAGAGAAAGATTTCAGCATCTCCTCAGATATCATAGCTGCTGGTGACTTTTCCATAACAAATAAGTTATCGCTGACGTCATCGTCATCTGAAAAGTTTATTTCTTGCTCGCCTTTGATATATATGTTTTGAGCGTCATATGCGGCTTCTGGTAACTGTTTCTTGTATGCTTGAATAAACTCATTGGAAATAAAAGAAGAGGTGCTCACCGGGAAGTCAAACCCTTTAGCGTTGCACTCTCGACGTGTTACCTGATCAACCCAGCCATAGATAGTATCTGAGCCCCATGCTGTAGTATCTTCTACAATGAATTCACCAGATGTATCTGAGTTGGAGACAGTATCAAAATCCCAGTTTAAAATTGTTAAGGCTTGTGTTGGTATTTGAACATTGTTGATAGCATAAAGGTTTGCTCCGGATACGGATTTCCGAGCGCCGAAATTCAATACATCCTTGTTGTGTTGCAAGATTTCATCATTTGACACATAGTCGAGCCAAGCTCTTACTGCACCGACTTGTATATCGGTCTGCTGGATAGCGCTTCCGGTGAAATTCAAGCGATGAGCTCCAACATACACTCTTTTTGCGCATGCCATCAAGGCCTCGCCGTCGATGTATGATAGGGTCGTTGATAATATAACTTCTTGCTCTATCTCTCCAAAGTTTGTTGTAACTGCGTAGAGTTCCACGTCGTAGTCTGGTGTCGTGTTTGTTACACCACCAGCAAAGGGGTAAGTCTGAGGCTTTATTCTCAGTGCCACATTGTAGTGTTCGTTGCTATAAATATCGTAAATATAATCTGATTCCAAATTGATGCCAGACTCGCTCTTCAGAACAAACTTAGCATGTGTAGACTCTAGACCATCTCTCACTAGGTAAACCTGGAGGTCTTTTGAGCCCCAAGTTAAGTCACTAGAGTTTGCGGCGTTTGCTTCATGAAAACCCATTACGGAAGAGGATAGAAATGGAGTGGCAAAATAGCCGCTCTCGCCCATTTCTTTCTTGTGGGGCACTACTATGTCCACTTCTAAAGTAAAAGCGCTTGTGTCCCCATTAGGGAGCTCGTAAATGAATGTATTGGCATTGTTAGAAGATGAATCGCTAAAGATAGACGAAACAAGCATCTCAGGGTTGTTAAAGTTGATGTACTTCTTCTTTACAGAAGTGGCTCGTGCTTTATCTGATAAATATTGAGTCCCACCATCCGTATAAAGGTTAAGTCTAATGAGTTCGTCATCAATACCAAAACACCTAACGAGGTTTCTGATAGAACCCTCGGTACCCTTGGTCTTATATATCTTCTCTAGGTTATTGTATATGTTTGTATAAATAATGTTTTTAATTTCTGATATCTCGGACTCGTATTGACCATCTTTAAGATTGATGTTGGAAAGTTTTTCATAGACCTCATTAGATGCGAACATATCAGATACAAGAAATCCTTTGTCCTTGAGGAGTTCGGATGCTAACGTATTTGATTTTAAACCATCTATCGAATATCTCTTAGTCCTAAGTTCGGTTAGTTCCTTGATTTGAACGTGTAGCGTGTCCATGTAGGAGGCCAAGATCTGAGAAAAATACCTAAGGTTACCATCATCCTCTTCTTGAAGCCAAGTTGGCAAAGAGCGATAGAAGGATTGTCCCCTATTTGCGTCATATGCTTGACCCTTTGTTTTCATCTCTTCAATCAGTGCAGATACTAGAGAATGCTCTTTATAGATAATCGGTGATGGGGTTTCGGTGAAACCTTGAGATTCTAGAGCAGAATCTACACTTCTAGCTGAAGAGCCTGGGTAGCCAATCCAAAGACCATTGGCCATTCGACCAGAATAGTCAAGAACTGTGTTGTCAATTTGATTGTTTCCCACGATACCTTCGTTGAATTTCAAATAAACACCCAAGTCTGATGTTGCATCATCCGTATTTGCTCCACCGCCGACAACATTAAACCAGTTAAGCTTAATTTGACGTGATGTGCGAACTGTTTTCCAAAAGCGGAACTCGTCTAAAGATGCCTGCAACTTACCGTCGGTTGGAGAAGCATTTACATAACTCTCTCGCAATGCACCCAAGTATCCATCCACTTTGCCACTGAAAGATGGCATACTAATAGGTGATGAAATAAGGTTTGATTCTTGTCCATCTATATAAAATGATACATCAAAATTGTCATTCTGCTTTAGTGATATTGCATAGTGATGCCAATTATCAAAATCTAAGTCGTATCCCGTCTTTAATTGGTTCTGAAATATCGTTGTTCCACTCTTGACATATAGGTAGAATACCCTATTTCCTAGAAATATAAAAGTATACAACAACATTCTAGATTCGGAGCTTCCCGTTTGCCCATTGGATAAGTCAAAAATTACTTCCGATGAACCAACATGTACTTGAGGCTTTTTAAACCAAAACTCAAAAGTAGTCCCTTGTTCGAAATTACATGACCAATTTTGGTTTCTATTCTTTGACTCGTCATATTTCGCCGATTTAGAAAACTTGTCTGCCAAAGTATTCGCTTCGGAAGTGTGCAGGCCGCCCCAAACTCTGATATATTCTGGTGTTGTCGTTGTTGCGAAGGATGTAGCCCTGTTTAGATCACCAGACAAGCCTAGCTCAATATGTCCAGTGTTTTTAGGATACTTGTTGTCAAACATCCATCTTTCTAAAGAAGAAGCTGACTCTTCAAAGACAATCTGTTCAGATTTAGAGCCATCGAAAGGATATTCTTCATACACTCTACGAATAGCGGCATCATAATACAGCTCAGCCGAGCCATAATAGACGAAGTTTTTCGGGTCAGAGAAATCAACTTGTGGCTGATATCTCTCTTGTTGTTTGGACTTTTCTTCTACAAATGCGACGCTCTCGACGTCTTGGACGGTTTCTTCGAGGCTAGGTGAAGTCTTTCCGAATAAATCTTTAATACTCATTGTTTACCACTCTAAATCTATGCTTAAAAGGGAGCTCTTGATAACTCTTGGTCATTACATTAAATAGAGCTAACTTGATTTCGTAAACATAATTAGGTTCTAACAAACTAATGTCAAGATCGAAAAAGTTCCCGTTTGAGTCATAGGATAGTGCGGTTGATCCGTCAGTCATGTTATAGTCGAAGATAACTTCATCTGTAACGACTTTGGATATTTTAAATTTAAGGTTGTCATACACCTTTGAATCTGGTCTCGAGGCTGCCACTGTGTGAATGTTTGGGGACCAATCTTTCTCTCGGATGTAAAAATAGAAGCGAGAGGTTTGGCCCGCTGAATGGACATCTTGATTGTTGAGAGTAGAAACAACGAGATCGCTTACGGAAGGTATTCCAGAAGGATCTTGTGAGAGGACCGTAATTGAGCCTGTGACGACTTCAACAGTGTTGTTGGACCAAACGTCATAGAGAGTGCTAGCAGACGTCGTAGGGGTCACTATGGCCTTGTAAACGCCTGTTGAGACTTCGGTGGGTGTTACACCTGTCACAATTGCAGCTCCGCCAAGAGTTTCATAAAGGGAAACTGTTATTGGACCTGGTGTTAGGTTGGTCAATTGACCTCGGACTTCGTTATAAAGATAGATGTTGTTAGCAACACCAGAAAGAGATGACTTACGATGGTCTGTTGTTTGAGAATCCCATCGTGCTTCGATAACAGGCTTCTTGAAGAAGTTGCTTGTTCCTCGAGCATAAAACATTTTTGTGTAGTATGAACGAGTCTCTGCGGTAGCTGTTGCTGGTAATTTGACTATGAGACCGTAGTTGGTCACAGAACCGTCCAGCCATGCATTTACAAATGCAGTGATGTTCACCAACAGATCTTCGTAGCCTTCGTCAAATTCTGCTGTGACAGGAGTTTCGCTTAAGACACCACCTCCCAAGTTTGCAGTCCAGTCAGCCCCTGCGCCGCTTTCGTTCCAGCTAGATCCCTTGCCATAAGTAAGGTCCATGTAGCTTTCCATGTCTAAGCCCGTTCCTTCTTCCCATGCTTCCTCAACAGGAACAACTTCAAGTTCAAAATTCATCGGCAAAGTTCTGCCATGCTCTGCATTGAATAGTCTAAGGTAGAACTGTGCGCCATCGTCTAGAGTTCCTGCTGCAATATCTGCTGTAATTTGGGTGATATCGAACTCAATAAGAATTCGAGCTTCTTCGAGAGAATAAGCATCGTTCTCATCTTGAGTTTGCCCGTAAATTGAAAAAACTTCTAGAATATCCGAAGCGCCCATGTTGGCATCAGAACTTCTTACTGTTAAGTTTTCGTCGAAAGCATTCGCTATTGTGTTATCTTTTGTGGCATAATATCTTCTAATCATTGAACCAGTACTCCTTTGATATCACTATTTGGATATTTCAATTCCATAATTACATTCTTTGGTGTAGCAATATAAGTACCATCCTGAGACATAGCTTCTTTAAAGTTCATTCGAACTGGTGAGTGATTTGAACCCTTCTTTTGGAAAACTTCAACTTTTTTAACATCTGCTACGCCGTCAACTTTAGATAAGATGGAGTAGAGTCTTGTGATATAAACCGGCTCTCCGATGTAAGTTTGTTCCGAGAAATACTTACGTAATACAGCGTTGCATTGGGATAAAACGTTTTCATTGGTAAACCTAGGGTCAGAAACGACTTTGAAACTTACTCCAAAGTTGACAATTTTAGCATCATAAATGTCAATGACATCATTTAAGGACTTATATTGAGATAGCCAATTTTTAATATTATGCTTTAGCCTATCGTTCGACATGGATAGTTTGCCGGTTGCACCTTCGGAAACTACATAGATAGCCATGCGCCTATTGGTGGCGGAAGGATCGTTGACAACACTGACTCTTTTGATGATACCGTATTTGTTTGGCATATTATATATGAGCGATTCATAGTCCTGTCTAGTAACTGCTCGGCCTTGTGCGGCATAATAACCCTTTGCTCTGTGCTTAAGTTCTTCTGCTGTCATTCTCTCAGCAGCTCCGACAATGGGTTCTTCATTTGTAATCTCTAGAGATGAAACAACGCCAGTCTTCTTTATTGGAGATAGGGTAATTTCGGCTGCAAACTTCATCCTAGCCTTATTGACCGATACGATAGAGTTTGCAGATGCGCTAGACTTATCAGTAGTGTTTGCCTTAGCTATGATGGTCAGAGTAGTGCCAGATGGGGCGATGCCTAACTTAGTTGTTCCAATTAGTTTCGATGGATCGAAAGTCTGAGATGAGATGTAGTTCTTTCCGTTCATTTGTAAAAATACTTTTGAAGGGTCTGCTATCTCTTCTGCTTCGGAGTCATCAGAGCCAAAGCCGAATTGTAAATATGTACCAGTGTCATCTTGCTCAACGACAAAGCGTCTAGATGCGACGAATGGTTTCAATATACTTCTAACTCCATCAGATGCTGCTTGTCTATTTGTTGTCTCGCGGAATACTACTTCCTGGGCTAAGTTGTCGACTTCGTAATAAGTGTTCCCATCGGAGTCCTTAACGGATATTATTTCACTATAAGTTGTTCCACCAATTCTAATCTTTTTAAATTTTTCAAAAGTTGAATCATTTAGGTCGACTGTCAGTCTAGAAAATGTTCCAGACACGACCTGTCCAACAGCCTTTACTGCGAACTTAGTGGTTTGTCCTGTGGTAGAATTGAACTCTGCTGCTACGATATCATTCATCGGACCCTCAAAGGACACATTCTCTGTCAAGGTAAACACCCCACCATTGGAAGAAGAGAACGAAGAACCTCTCTGCAAAATTGGCATGTAGTTGAAATCAGGTGCTGTTCCATCAATATTCGATGGAACTAAAACATACAAAGATATAAAGCCGTAAGAGTTTGGAGAACCTGCAAACTTAAATCCCATCGATCTGGCATGCTTGCGAACATTGTTGAACTCGATTGCTGTGTCTAGAAATGATTCATTAGCTTGATAGTCTAAATAATAAGATAATACATCTCCAACGTAAGCAACAGAATCCACCAACAGAGAATTGATGGTTCCTTTGGAAAAATCTTTCCATTGCTCAGGATAGAATCTCTTAGCATGTTCGACAATATCTGCTTTGATGCTATCGAAATCTCTGCTTGTATATTTAATAGGTGTTTTCTTTTGCTTTGACATGTGTGGGCCCTCTACAGAGACTAACTAGTTTGACTTAAATAACTTCAAGCTCAAAAATCTCTAGAATCTCATTTCCATTGTAGAAAAACTCTATCTTTATATTTAAAATATTTTGTTCTGGATTGGTAGAAACCACTAGGTTCGAAATAGTCATGTATGGCAGATACTCAGCTGTTTGGGAGAATATCTTCGACTCTAGGGTTGATAAATCAATATTAGTGTGAAGCTCAAACAAGTATTCTGGGAGACCTACTCCATAGTTTTGGTCCATTACATACTCACCTTTTCTTGTCAACAAAAGCATTTTTAAATTTTGCTTAATTGCATCTGCGGCGTCCCAGTCTGAGTATGACCGTGCACCAAAGGATGTCGAGGATGTCACGACCCTTCCTTGTATTCCCAAACGCGGGTTTGAGACAAGAGCTGGGCCAATGCCGTGCTCTGATAAGTTAATTGGGAATATTATTGATATAGGCATGTTTTATTTCCTAAAAAGTTTTTGGAAGTCATTTAA
>Ga0209092_10001237_pt1 | contig 25445 bp, 22 predicted proteins | sample FraStrMetagenome_FD_187446 | JGI IMG/M metagenome (GOLD analysis project Ga0209092, IMG submission 187446) | Marine eukaryotic phytoplankton communities from Arctic Ocean - Fram Strait ARC3M Metagenome (SPAdes) (version 2) | ecosystem: Environmental > Aquatic > Marine > Oceanic | place: Fram... | reverse complement strand
GGGCAAGATTGGTAGCTCTAGGCTACAGTCAGATTCCAGGAGTAGACTATACGGATAACTTTGCACCCGGTGTGAATGACGTCACATTTCGACTCAACAAAGTTATCCGTTAAGTCTACTCCTGGAATCTGACTGTAGCCTAGAGCTACCGATCTTGCCCTGTATACACCATTTCTTTTTACCTTGAATACCCATTTACATCCCACAATTCGTCTTCTAGTCGGGATGGAAATCCTTTTTGTTTTTCTCCGCACACCGCGATTAGTCATATCTCGGAATTCCTTTCTAATCGCTTCCCTCCATTTTCCTCTTACTTCTGCATCAGGATGATGCCATCCTTCCTTGAACTTAGTAGGTTCATCTGGACTGGATGAATACACCGCGCTGACAAGCGCAGTTTCCTTCATTATGTTTTCCATTGAGAAGACACCCGTATCGATATATGTTTTTCTATTGTCTATTGCATTAATTAATCTCGTACCTGGGACTCCACGATTGTTGCGTGTTGATTTTCTCAAAGTTACTTCATTACCACCATTTTCCCTTCCAGCATTTACTATGGGCTAAGCAGCCATTGGCTGAAATGCTGATTTTGAGACCGATTTTTGGCTGTTTTTGGCTAATTAAAACATTCCGATACAATATTTTTAGCTCATTATGCGAACTTCCTTTTTGTTTTTCTCCACACACCGCGATTAGTCATATCTCGGAATTCCTTTCCAATCGCTTCCCTCCACTTTCCTCTTTCTTCTGCATCAGGATGATGCCATGCTTCCTTGAACTTAGTAGGTTCATCTGGACTGGATAAATTCACCGCGCTGACAAGCGCAGTTTCCTTCATTATATTTTCCATTGAGAAAAAAGTGATGGAGATACTCACATCCTTAGAGGAGGCGTTTGAAGTGAACATCGATACCGAGCTACAGGATCAAATAGTTCAAGAAATTGATACGGTCCAAGACATCATCAATTTTGCGCAACAGCTGAAGCACGGATCCACCACTATCTGTAGCCCTTCTATTGCTAATGGAGATGAGCTTAAGACAGATGAAGAGCTTGTTACCGCCGTTGTTGGCATTGTCGCAGACACAATGTTGATCGATACAAGTGCAGTGACGAAGGAAAGCTCTTTAGCTGGTGGCCTCGATATGGACTCTTTACATGTGATGGAGATACTCACATCCTTAGAGGAGGCGTTTGAAGTGAAAATCGATACCGAGCTACAGGATCAAATGGTTCAAAAGATGGATACGGTCCAAGATATCGTCAATTTTGCGCAACAGCTGAAGCACGGATCCACCACTATCTCAATCATTATTCAAGACCAACATCCAATTCAAGGCAACTTCATCCGTGATTCTCTTACTACTACTACTACTACTACTACTACTACTACTACTACTACTACTACTACTACTACTACTACTACTACTACTACTACTAGCGAAGAGCTCACCGACGCTACTGAATTTCTTGTTTCCACCGTTGTTGGCATTGTCTCAGACACAATGTCGATCGATACAAGTGCAGTGACTAAGGAAAGCTCTTTACCTGTTGATCTCAATATGGACTCTTTACACGTGATGGAGACTCACATCCTTAGAGGAGGCGTTTGAAGTAAACACCGATACCGAGCTACAGGATCAAATGGTTCAAGAGATGGATACGGTCCAAAATATCATCAATTTTGCGCAACAGCTGAAGCACGGATCCACCACTATCTGTAGCCCTTCTATTGCTGATGGAGGTGTCCTGCCTCCATCAGAGGTGGACATGATACTCGTACAGAAGGATCCTGATCTCCTTACCATTAAATCTAAAGCATCTGTTTCGCTGATGGGATATTCGTCCCTATTTAAGTGCCCACTGTTTTGCAATTCCGTCAAGAAAGATCCATAGCGTACTGGATCTGACTGTTTTAAAAATACTATGGCTTTGAACTTAGGCTCCTCCTTCTCCCTTTCATCATCTGTAATATTCTTCTTATCGACCACTTCAATTAACTCAGGACTACATAAGATATGCCTTCCACCTGCTGACAATAATGTATCAAGATTTACCCTGAACCTCCTCATATAGGCGCTATCATTTTCGTTCTCTCCCTGACGCATTGTGATGAAAGCCAATAATGCATCAAAAAGATTGCACCTCTTGTTACTTTTGTTATCCAGACCAGATGTCAAGGATTGTAACTTTATTAATAGCCATAACACATCTTGAATTCCGTCTTTGTCATCATAATTGTCCTCTCGTTTCAAGACTGCTTTTAAAGAATGACTACACTGACCCTTTACTAAGCCATACACCTTCACCATATTTGTCTCCAATTCGATTTCCCTATTTACCTACATTTTGATCCTTTGTTTGTGGACCTCAACTTTAACTTCGCTCTTTTTGTCTTTTGTTGACAACTCTTTGGGCAAATGTTTTTCCTCGAAACTGATCCTAGGATCCTTTTGTTCCCGTACCAAAGGCAATACGTCACTACCATTGTCCAGTTTCTCAAAAGATATTCCTCCATCTTTTCCATGAAAACACGAAGCGTCGTTTTCTTATTCAAATACTCCGTCCTCAAACCAAGAACTGCACCAATCTCGGGAGTATCTCCCTCCCATGTTCTTTCGTTACTGCTTAACACATTTTTCCTACTATCGGTTCTCCTAGCGTTAGAGCTCGTCCGGCTTCGCTGAGTGTTGCTGTCGTTGTTATCATTAGGTTCGCTGCCAGTCGTCGCTCCGCTATTTTCATCACCACTATTGTTTCTTTGACACGTGCCCGTGACGTTCGTCGTGTCCGGACTACCACTACTCATCATTTACTATATCACCTTTTAATATTTAAGAATGTTAGAATATATTATCAAAACTACTTTCACATACTATAAATATGGAATTGCTGGTAGAATAGATAGGTTATATTCGATTTAACAAACAATATATCTGCAACCGGATTCTTAAATATTAATGAGCTTACGTGCTGATCCTCATCCCATCTTTTCTGTTACCACCGTCACATGAGATTATTATTCTTGCTATTTTAGCTTTTCGATTTATGTAGATCAATCTTTCTTAATCACAATATTGATACTTTTCAACAGTCATCACATGCAAATATCGAAAGATAGCAGAGCTACAAGTCAGACACGGCGGTTTAAGTATACATTCAATAACCAATACTAAAGAGTTTTATATGTCGAAGACTCTTTACTGCTCCCACTTTTTATCCGCTCTACGCGGTCGAGTTTAATACAGTTCAATTGAAAATCTTGAATGCCAATGCTAGGTTTTGCCAGAATATTGGAGTTGTATAGAGGAAGCCTAGAAAGCGAAATTCAAGTCCGAAGTCGATCCGTTCCCTCAGGATACTCAACGTACCTTGAAAAACGAGCAAAACAGTAGCTCAGCGTCATGCCTTCGCACGTTTGCGGAACAATTCTATTTGCGACAGATTTTCCTGATGCTCTAATACTCCGATATGTACGTATGTGTTCGAACCTACCAACTTCTTGCGACGATTGTGGCGAGTCCAAGAAGTTTGACGTGAATCATATCCTTGATTGCAAGAATGGCAGTTTGGTCACAACGAAATTCGTGATGAACTCAGAGATCTACTAGCACATGTGTTTACTTTATTCCGTATTCGACTCGAAACTATGATTAATCCAGCTCCAATGTATGCCAATAGTACCAACACGCATGTGCCAAGATCTTCCTCCTCGTCCGACTTTGTGAATGCTGATCGCAGTTCTATTGATTCTCGGCTTTTGGGAGGGATCGACTGATACCATTATTGATGTTCGTGCAACAAACCTTGACAGCATTTGAGACTATTATCTCACGCAAACAACTGTTGAGATATAGTAGGCTGGACATCACTTACTTTGATTTGCGAAATAATGTTTTTGAAGACAGACATTTCATTCGAGGCGTCATCAAAATTCAAACTTGTTCTTTTCAAACTTTATCACTTAGCGAACGAAAGGCTGTCGCGATGCTTGTGGAGGAGATACCAAATTCTACTACAAAAGAAATCGCCTAAGATGACGGAGAAATTAATTCGCTAGACTTGCCACAACCTGTATTACTAAGTATCATAATTACAAAAGTATACTCCTAAAATTATTTAATTGTACACAAGTTTGATATCTATCTAATTTAGGCGTGCAGGCATGTTTTCTTAGCCCCATAAATCGTAAACTCGAGGCAGGATTTCTTTTAGAAGTTGAGGGAACTCGACGACGACGACCACTTACCGTGGAATGAAGGTACTACTCCATTCCAGCAGGGGTAATAACGTACTTCGGGACACGCAGCGCGCCTAGTCGTTTGTTGGCCCGTTAAGGTGTTTAGTCTAATGCTAGTTCAAAACTTCAATATTTCTTTGCGTTTGACGAAGTGATGGCTTAGTGTTACTTCTCATGTTGTTTCTGAAGAACATTTCGTAAATTTTTATGGCGACTGGTACTAATGAAATGGTCATCAGAACAAGAGATAAGCTAGTTTGATCTTTATTTTAGTAAGCCAAATTGGATCCTAAATTTTCCATAAAGTCAACAAAAGATTCTTGCTCCTCTGCTGACACCATGAATGGTTACGTCCCAGAATGCTAGCACGTTAGTCTGCACTGAATGCGGTGCTTATGGAAAGGATTGAATAAATTGACATGTAAATGTATAGTTATTTGAGTGCTTCTGAAAACTTACTACATACGATCGAATTATGATCGTAGATAATAACATCCTCAGGCTCATTTTTCGTAATATGTCTCAAATGTCGTTACAGTTTTGAGTTTAGAAGTCCTTAAACTATAATGTAATTGATATTTGTGTGTGTCCTGAGGTAAAACTAATAGATTATTACACTTCACGTTTCTAGCGAAAAAAAATCGAGACCCATTTCAAGTGAAGAGAATCAAGACTTTGTTTCGCAATAAGGGGTAGAATACTCTTAGAGATGGAAGGTGACGGTTCATATCGTAAACTCTTGGTTTCTGAAAGACCGCAATTTAGTGAAAACTTTTTTAAAGTTATCTTCAATCGTTCGGGTCACTTTGAGTAAACTTGGAAGAAGATAACCTCTAAGCTGAAACCAGACGCCTTTATCTCTATCCAATGTTTATTTTTTGAAGGCAAATGAATACTCAAGAAAGTAAGACGGACATTTTTTAATATTCCATCTACCAGTGTTAGTTCAGTCTCCAGAGCCAAAACACAATACTACAACATTATCCCATTTATCGTAACAGCATTGTCATAAGATGGACCCTGGAAACTCATAACCACGCAACGGAATTAATCGAACACTATGGTGGAACGTTCCTTGGATCGTCAGAATATGGATGAGGCCTCCGCCAACCCACTGGGGGCATGACATAGGCAAAGACGAATGCTCCTCCCAACAAACCAGAATATTGTTTAATTTCCATCAAGTCAAAGTATGCGACGAAAGGGATCACAAATAGCATTATCGATGCCATATTGATAGCTAGCGATTTTATGTCCGTTCCTTGAAGAAAAAATAGATGAACGGTTAGACAACGATACCTTCTCATCAGCCGACAGGCATTTCACACCAAAATTCAATATCTACCTGAATCTTTTCCGATCATTGTAAATTTTTCTTGCTAAAAATTTTCACCACTTGTATATTATATTATAGTAAACTGAGGTGACTAGCTGTCCATTGAAGATATTGAACAAATAGGATCATGAATTATCACCTCCTCCTGGCTGTAGTTTGAAGTTTGACATACGATTCGTGGGAGTACGTCGGATGGTCTGTTTCCACTCTTTCCTTTTTTTCTGATGACGCCGAAATTCATCAAAGTTCGCAACTTTTCAACTTAAAACCTAACTCGTACCGGTACTTTGCAATCAAGCGTACGTTGTATTTAACCATCGAAGTATTGAATACGATCCGCCTAGATATCAATATTTCGTTGTCAGTTGTTGTATAAAGTTGATAGGTCGACATAAAATATTGCTTAAAGAAGAAATCTTCTAGATTTGAAGTATCCGCCACGTTGATAGAGGCTAATAATTGAGATACGTATGCGTGGATGTATAGGGAGTCAAAAATGGAAGGAATACGAAATGAACTAAAAAATTACATTTTTGTAAACTTATTCGGTGTTCTTGTGAAAACCATGAGAACGGCCCCCACCTCTAGAAGTAAATCTAAATTTATACTCGAACACACCTGGTCTGGACGAACTGTCTCGTCAAGAATCAATCCAACGATTTTGGCTTCTGCGATTATTTTGGCTTCCGTTTCTTCAGACGTTGAAAATCGTGGTACGTGCGATAAAATTAGCATACCCTTTTGAGAGAGAGCTTGAGCGGCAGTTTTCATAAACATGGGAAGGTCTTCTAATTGGTATATCACGTCAGTTCCAAATACTGTATCGAAAGAATGTGCTTCGTATGTCTCTAAATTGTTTTGCTCTTCTTTAGTACACCAGAAACTGTCATCACCCCACGACAATAATGATGCAGAAAACCTTTGATAAACGGATACCTCAAAATTATGATAAAAATTTCTGCGACAGAGATCAAGTGAATCGGAGTCTGAATCAGTAATAACAATATTTGATGGCTCTGAAACGAAACTATCATCTTTGTAACTTTCACCACAACTACAGCACTCTGTCGAACAATATAACTTCATCACCGCCAACCCAGCCAATCCAGTACCAGCACCAAGTTCTAATACACGTTTGCCACCTTGGAAAGCCCTCGTTCGGATATTCTTTAGTTTTGCTTGAACTTCTGGATTACAATTTGCTGGTATTGGGCGACAAATGACGTCTACGAAGAAGCGGGCTCCCAACCAAACTATGTGACAGGATGCATCGTTATCATTTTCTTCCGACAAGGAAGCGCTTATATCCAACGGAGAGAGTTTATTTGCAGATATACAAAGTAAATCAAGAGATTGATTGTCACCAATGTCAAATTTTGTCGTCTCGTGACTGGCGTAGCCATAGTTTTCAAGCGTAATTATGTCGGACCAGTCCTCCTCAACCTCGACATCGGCATTTTCCTGCAGTTGTGTCTCGTCATTTTTGGACACTGAAACAACCCCTTCCATAATATAATAACATTAAACCTCCTGTATCATTTCTCTTTCTTTGTTTGTGTTCTCGTTACGTTCGTGGGAATGAATAAGAAACATGCGAAAAAGATCCTATTTTTGCTTCCGTACATATTCTATCATATCCTGTGAAATCCCATAGTATTAAGGCAGACTCAAATCCATGTGCGAATTTTTCAGGCCGAGAAATATTTATCATTGTTCCATCCGTTTTGACGAATTTCCATCCCAACATAATCGCATTGCGCGAACCACAAAACACGACATGTGCACATATTCTACTCCTCTCTATGTAATGATGTGAAATAACAAATAACTCCTTCTTGTGAACCCAAAAGCAAAAAAGGCATAAACGTTTTCGTCATATAGGACTGACTCTTCTAAAACGTGATTGCATCAACCGTGACACTTTCATTACCATCATCATCTTACGAAGTTGTTCTAGCTAGCCGTCAACAGTGTAAGTGAAAAGGAGATGGTTCTATTGACATATACGTGAGAATTGTACATTTGCGTTGAATATAATTGTGTTGCGGCAATGTGCGACTCCGACGATTGAGTACATAATATTATATTTTACTTATTTTTTACAAAAGTATATTCTCTTCTAGTATTCCGGTTTTCATCCTTTTTTCCGTAAGAGTGATATCAGAGCTTTACTATGGCGGGATCATTGACACAAGAAGAAATTGTTTTAAAGCTCTTACAGAATGACTCATCGCGTGAGTGGGCCGTTGGAAAGGTTGGTTGGGATCCTGAGTCGTATGAATCGGTATGTAAGTGGGATGGAATACAGTGTGGGGCACATGATCAACTTGAGAAGATAATACTGCCGGAACAATATTTTGAAGCAACCATACCGTCCGAATTCGGGTTGTTGAATGGTTTGAAGCAATTAAGCTTAGCTCGAAACATTGGTATCGTTGGGACTTTACCACCAGAAGTTTCGGCATTGGAGTCGCTAGAAGTTTTGGATATCTCATCGACGTCGGTTCAGGGTACCATGCCTATCTTTTCAAGTAAAGTTTTGAAAGAATTCAATTGTTCTGATACTCGTCTCGGAGGGACTATTCCATTTTTGTTTGGTATCTCAAAAGACGACATGTTGATGCTTGATGCGTCGAAAAACTCGTTTTCTGGTACAATTCCGAAGTCGTTAGGAAACATAAGAAACTTAATTTACATGGATCTATCAATGAACAAATTTGTTGGTGTGTTACCTGAAGAAATGGGAAATTTGAAATTATTGGAAGGACTGTTCCTTAATGACAACCAGCTGTTGGGGAGAATTCCGCCAGGCCTTTCTCATGCTGAACGCCTGGAACAACTATTCCTCTTTAATAACTCTTTTTCTGGCACTATACCTGTTGCTTTGGGAGACTTATCCATGCTGAAAAATTTATTTGTTGATGGAAATCGTTTTACTGGTACTATTCCGGAAGAAGTCTGTGCACTAAACTTGAATAGTAATTGGTTTAGCGGACATGTAAATACGTCGGGCAGAGATGGATGTAACTCTGTGGCCTGTCCGGTTGGTTTTAAAGCCGGACATCAAGGGGTTTATCCTTGTTATGAGTGCACGCATGCTTTTATGAACCCTTATCTTGGTAGCAACGAATGCGTTAATATTGACCAGGTAAGTTATTGAAGAGTGATGCGCTTCAAGTTGTTAACGCATGAAAAACTTATTATGTGATAGAGGGACATATTAAAGGACATATATAATGAAATGGATGGTGATAACTGGGTCGATTCAAAATTGTGGCAACAAATGAGCTCGGCAGAGTGGCCTGAAAGTATGGATGAATGTAATTTGGAAGGTATAACTTGTAACAGTGCAAAGCATATTATTAGTATCTCTCTATCCAATCGGAGATTAAAGGGTAAAATACCGTCCTCTATAGGTTTTATGCGTACTTTAAGCTCTCTTGATTTGTCAGTAAACTCCATAACAGGTTATATACCATCGGATCTTCGTTGGGCACCACTTGAGGAGATGGACATATCTGGGAACAAACTGGAAGGATTTGTACCCCCGACGCTCTGTGAAAAAGAATATATAAATGACAATGGTTACAATGGACGTTTCAGTTGTAATGCGATAGTTTGCCCAGGAGGAACATATAATCCGGTTGGTAGGGAAAATCCCAAAGAGGATAAAGACGAATTTAAGTGTATGCCGTGCTTTGACGTGGATCAAAGTTCTTTGCTTGGTCAAAGGTCGTGTAAAAATAAAGCAGAAACTACTTTGTCGCTACCGAGTGACCAAAAGTCAGATGATCATACATCGATTTTGTATGAAGTTGCAATACCTATTTCAATAGCTTTTGTGTTTATTGTCAGTTTGTTTCTGTATAAGAAATACGACGAACATAAACGTCGGACCCAGACACAGTATTACTGTAATTCAAATGGGGTCAAAACAAAATCAATATTTGCGATGGGAAAATCGCCGCCCAGCATATTTGGAGATACTCAAAGTAGTAACGTTCGAAAACGTACTGGTTTGAACTCACTTTCGTTCGACGTTTCGACGGATTGCCAGAAAGACGCGGAGGTTTGGTTAGATGTACCCCGTGGCCAGATAACCTAGGTATGAAGCTAACTCTCATCGACTGGGTTATTGAGTATGAAAATTGATTGTGCCAAATGTTGTTTCTGAAAATGACAAGGATTTTGATGAAAGCTCGTACATAGTGATCTCATCACCTGTGTGCAATGACACGTCATAATTATGCGTTAGTAACTAAAAAGTTGAAGAATTTTTTGTTTTACTGAGAGCTACATACTCGACATGGAAAGGATGACGGATAAATAGCCAGAAAAATAAGCAGTTCCTCCAATATCGGCAAAAATAGGTATTCAAGAAAGAATCATCAATTGCGGAAGAATTTTCTTAAAGTTTCGTTGGATGCAGGATGTGCAAATTTGAAATCGTGCCTCCTTCTGAGCATCTCCATGCACGTCTCCTGTTGTTCATAATTTTTTTAAACCACGTGAAGTACAGCTTGGTTAATTTATTGAGACTGCGTTTACATGAAAATCGCCAGGATTACATATATTCTGCGTCACGATAATCTTCCACGTTCGCAAAATTAAATGAAACACCAACATAATGTTTAATCACAGAATGACATGAGTACCCAACAAACTTAAAAGAACACCAGGATTATCATCGAGAAAAGAGACGAGACGATCTTTAGGTATTGGTACAACCACACATCCGCTGTCGCCTGCAACCATAGCTGAGGTATGCACGACACCCTCTGAAGGAAAAATTGAATAGTCATCTATATCATTCTTCACTGATCCAGACATTAGTAGTTTTGAAACGTCGCACAAAAAGCTTCCTCGGCTAAATATTAGTCCAGTCGTATAAGCCCGTCTTGAATATAACCTCGCCAACACTTTGTTCGCAAATCGACCTTTAAACATATACCACTGCCTTTCCTCGTTTTCTCGTTCCTTCCCAATTTTACCAAACATTTCTGCACGTCTTGCTAGACTACCTTCTAAACGCCCATATTCGCTTGTGCGAGACACATTTAAGAGTTGTTTGTCTGCGCGATCTTTGTGACTACCAGACAGACCTCCTGAACTAATATTTCTCCGGAGAGTAGAAGTTTTTGTAACATCATCGGGGGGAAGAGAATCTATGGTTGAAGCTCGGCCAAGAAAAGGCATTTCATGAGTACTTCGTCGCTACAAACGTGGAATAAAATTGAGAAGTTATGAGTAAAAGGTAATCAAAGAAACCAAATGTATTTTCAGTCTTACTTTCGAATGAGCATATTTCACTGTTCCTCGTAATACTATGCATGCATTTGTTATTGGCTCCCCAACACCCCATAAGACTGATGCAGGTGTAAATTTTTTCGGAGGGTCGGCAATGGCCTCAAGATTATTCTTTTGAAGTGCAGATAACTTCCGTAACGCAGAATTGCAATTAATTACATCTAAAAAGCTAGATCTCATGTGAAGACCCCTCAAGTTTCTTTCGCTGAAAGGGGACATGTCACACGTATCGTCCGAAGAAGACGAATTCCTATATGCGACTTTATGCACAGATTCATTAAGATCATCCTGTTCCGGTGAACGATGAACGATAGACCTGGCATTCTTGTTTTTCAAAGCCTTACGATATACACCAGATCCGGATTTTATCAAAATGGCGTGTAGATCTAATAATGAGATTAAAATGACCTACAGAACAATATGAGAAATTATCGATAAGTAAATAAACAATAAGACGCATTTACCTTCACTCCCGCGTCGCTTGCTGCGACTATATCGCTAAGAGCACTATTTACGCCACTTTCACTCGAAAGTCTTCTATTCGGCTGTAAAGATATTGGACCTGTCCAATCTCCAGCATGCCACACTGCGGGTGTACTGTTCAATATATCAGAACCGTCCCCTTGCAGTAACGAGCTTATACTTTTCCTTGCGACTTCGATCGGCCTTTCAATAAGAGTTCCTTCCCATACAACACATAAGTAGTTCTCACGCATTTCTACTGGTAAAACAACTTCGTTTTTCGAAAACATGTCAACCTTCGCTATCTCTAGAACTTCCATTGTGCAACCGAATGCAAGACTTAAGACAAAAATTGAGAAGAAGCATAAAGGAAGGCAAGACATTACTGGGAACGAACTTACCTTGAAAAGAAAGGTATTGCAGATAATAAGTTTAACATAAACCACGCATCACTGACGCATGTTGGCCTCTGAGCAACAAGCAGATTATCTTTTCCGTTTTGCTCCTCGTAAGAGAATGTTTCTGAAGTTATTTTGTCACGCGAAGACGTGCTTTCCGAAGTATATTCTTGCGTCTGATTGATTTTCATTTTTTGATTCCTTCGTTCCTTGCCTTTTGTTCTTGTCTCAGCTTTTTCGTTTAGTTTGCCGCTGTTTCGTATGAAGCAACAGAAAAAATCTAAAGAGTCTTCTTTCGGGAGATCCTTCACACTTTTTCTCAAACCTTGTACTTCTTCAAGTTGAATATCTATTCCAATTGGACTCGAATATATGTTGTCAAGACGAATTGTTCCAGCTGTACCTGTTGGCGCTACACGAAGATCACATTCTTCAGGTAAGGCACTAGTGTGCACTACGTACATCCGTTTCTTCACTTCAGGTGGTAGCTCTTGCAAAACCTTAATAGGGGTATGAATCGGAGGTGCTCCACTCTCATGAAGAAGAACATCTGTTTCTTGCATAGAGATGTTGCGAAGGCTATCGGCTCGAGATTTCGTCAAAATGCCCTACAAAACAAAATAATTAGATGATTGCAAAATAAGTATATTCACTTATTCATTAAAAATTATTAGCATACCTTGTCTACCAAGTCGTTAATAATTGGGGGGCTATTGAGATGATCTCCACTGAAAACGACAGATTTATTGCGCCACTCTGCTCTAAAGGCGATGCATGGAATGGTATGAAGAGTGTATGTGAAGTGAAATGTAGCGCCTTGAAAACGAAGGGGTTCACCAATAATAGCAGGGCGGAAACGATGGCAATGCATCAGCAAGGCCGGGCTTAATGCAGATAATGCTGCATATTTTCTGATGAAAGATTTGTAAATAGTTGGTGTAGTAATTATTGCGACTTTGGATCCCGTGAGCACCTTTTGAAATGTTCCCGCATCATGATCGGCGTGACAATGGGTTACAATAATTGCTATGATCATATTAGGACGTATGCCTTCCCTCTCTAGCGTAGCACTCGCATATGGCGGAGGATCGACCATGACACCACGACCGTTCACCCATAAGACATATCCGCTGGTAGATCCACTTTTATCAAACCCATGGGCATTGCCCAGTACAGTGACACCAAAAGAAGGTGCATGGAAAGTTGGGGGAGTGATTGTTTGTGGTACAAATCCGGTCCCCATATCTGTATCTCTATAACTACTTCGTAGAAGCTTGTCTTCCTGTGTGGTCGAATTGCCAGAAGATTGACTATTGGACTCAACTACCATCTCGCTCAAGATAGGAAAACCAACTACAGCTATACTTTCTGGAATATGAACAGTGCCACTGATGCACGCCTTTCCAACAATATGATTTTCATCGTCAATATCGTGGATAACATAGTCTGATCCACCAGGCATCTTAAATATTTCGACACGGGCAGTGCTATTCGCCCGTTTTTCTCCTTCCGATGTCCCATGAGGATAAACGATTGCAACTTCACCTACAAAACATAACAAATGATACAGTCAAAATGAAACTAGTATAAAGACGAAGTCTTGATCTTACCAAGCCACTTCAATTGGGAGAAGGTCCAATTTGCCCGTTCGTCTTCGTCGTCACTCCATTCAGGAAGCATAACACTTGGCGATTTACTTCCGAGACTAATTCGAAGCCTCCGTTCTGATTTTAGGCGCAAATGTTCATCATTGTCTAAGCTGCTCTTGCAAGATCTTAGCCGTTCTTTTCTAGAGACTGGATTCTTCGTGTTATCACAGCCATGGTCTGAAGTATCTAACAAGAGATCGGAAGCTGAACGTGTACGCCGGAATCCTTTCGGAATTCCGTACTCTCTACGGTCTGACGAATCCTTTGGCATAAACGTGTCATCCTTTGTTTTCATCTCATTATCATCTTCTAAAGCAGAATTTCTAGACAATTCAAATGACCAAATGGGAGGAATGCCGAGCTTTTCGATACACGAACCAGCTTTGTTGAAATGCTTGAACGTTAAGAGCATATCCAATTGCAATTCATCATATTTGTCTGTAGCTTCATTCTTTCGAAACCATTGAAATTCTCTACTAAAATTTGGTCGAGCGTCCAATGGGAATGATGGTGAAAAGTCTTCGTCGCGGTTGAAAACAGGAGAGTAGTTATAGCGAAACTCTGCCGGACCCAACAATGTCTCTTCAAATACTTTCCGAATATTTTCTTCGGCATCTATCCGATCTACGATAAGTGTACATTGTTTTCCATGTACGAAATAGTTAAAATATGCAGGAAACTCAAACTCCGCCAAATTTACCCCCAAAGCGGGCCCCATATCTCGACAGAAGCGTTCTGTAGGTACGATGTAAACGCTGGGAACGGATAACCCGAGTTGCATACTATCCTTAATTGTTTCCGGTGGGATACCAAATTGAATTCTCCCTACAGCCTGGGTTTCGAGCGATAACCCTCCTCGTGGTAATTTTTCAACCTCCATTTTCGGCACGGACTCGTATGCTGCGACTACAGCGGGAGTATCAAATATATTTACATTGGCTCTCGTTTCATCATCAACTGAAATTTCTTTAGATACCGTAAAAGATGCCCTTCTCCTCCCACACTCGTTCTTCAAACCATCTGGCGCGCGACCAGTACTCTCTCGAAGGTGCGATACTGGCGATATAGACATGGATGACGATAAAATTTTCGATCTCCCATTATTTCGCCCACTTAGCCTTGGTCCAGGTTTGGGAACATGAATTTGTCCCGAAACGCTTACGCTACGGCGTGGTAACTTAAATCGGGACGTGTCAAAGCTATCTTCTTGCGCAGACCCCTTACCCATGCGTCCATTACGTTTGTACCCGTTATCATTATATTTTTCAGCAAATGCATCATTACTCGTACAAGTAGGTTTCATATTAATCGAATGGTAGTCTTCATCTTCGTCATCCTCATCGCTACTGCGACTGGTGCTCACCTTATCTTTGGGAGTAGATGAAGACTTCATCATTGCTACGCTATTATATATCTTTACGTATTCGACTTCAAGTCAGTATCAAAGAGAGATATGGTATTAAGAGAAGCGGTGCGGTATAAAGCAAACAAAGAGAAGCGGCTGCTGCTTCGTCGACACACACCGGACTCTCCTTAAATATTGCTACCCCGTATCCTTTAGTTATTCAAAATGACAGCACAAACTGTTGAAATCAAAGCCACCGCCTCTACTTTGGATGTGTGTATGTGTGAGTGACCCGTAAAATTGAAAAGGTGCTACTCCCTTGTCGCAGATGCGGAATTGAAGGAGGGGTACCGATTGGATGCTATGTTCGGGATGTGTGGACAAGTGGATTTATCTTTTTTTTTCTCGTGAGGGAAATTTGTTCTCCTCAAGTGTGTGATGACTGCATTTATTCGTAAATTACAGTGATATTTAGGAAGAGGCTCGCACGTAGTAGAGAACGAATTCTCCAAAATGACTGATTTCCGACTTTAAAATGACAACAAGTACTTCGAAGTATATCTTTAAGGAAAGTGTTCCATGTTCCCGTTCTCAGAATTATATGCTGTCACAAACGATGTAAATTACTAACATTGTAAATCTACCAATTCGATGGACTACATGTACGCTGATGAAAGAAATATAAACTTGCAATTAAGACGATTCTATGGAAGAGGGTTGTTGACCTTATGCGTTTACTGTCGAAACAAACGAAAAGTTTTACATTTAGACTCTACTCTTGTATTGTCATGTGAATGTGTAAAACAAGGACAAAACGCTTCTTCTCTTGATAATTACCGAAACGAGTAATCTGGACGCGATCTTGCTGTCAACTTTTGTCCGTAGATAGAAATGATTTATCAATTATTCTGGAAGTATTCTTGTCAAAATCTGAAGCTTACATATACATAGGTGAAAAATGAGAGCTCGAGTGAAATTTACAATCGCCGTTAGATGAAGATTGAACTACGCAATTATTGAATCTAGGACTGGATACGAGCAAAAATGACCTTACGAAAACCAGTGATGACTTCTAAATCTAGAACTCATTTGCGAAATAGGATGGTTTGTATTTTTTGCATTGAAAATTGATAAAAGCGCGTCAGTCATTGGAGAGAGAATATTCCGAAATTTGTGTTCATCGGCATATTACTTTTTCCCACAACTCCGGAAAAGGCATTTTCTTAACAATTTTTTTTAGTTAGTGATTTTATTAATACTTGATATCTTTAGTAAAAACTACTTTCTAGAATAATTAAATACTTCCTCTGGTGCAAGTATTTTAAAACGGAGGAAGTATTAATACCATTTTTGCTATAACATAGACGTCTACCTACGTATATGCTACTCTGTCTACTTTTTACAATCAGCTGTATTGAAAGTATTGTAACCTATTGATTGTTGATTGTCCACTATTCAGTCTTTTGTCACTACATACACTAAACGTTTACTAGTAAAAAGTCAGCAAAAAATGCGCTAAAACTTCACACCCGCACGGATTATGTTCTAAGATGTGTACAAAGAATTTTATTCTTTAGATTCATCTTCTATTTTGTCTTTTATCACAAAATACAGCAGGTATGGTTTGCTAGTAAAATGTCAGTAACACTGTCATTACATGAAATAGAGACCAAACCTTTACACCTCTTTGAAAAAATTCTTCCTCTAGACTATTTAATTGGAGGCAGAATATTTTGTCACATTCCCAGCTTCACAAAAAGTATAGAATTATAAAGTGTCGTCCACCATGGTCTTTTCAAAGCAAATACCGGGTACAGTGTTAGTGTACTTGATGTATAACGGTAAAATAAAAAAGTAGATCAAAAAAAGGAATTTCAATGCTTGTACAAAAGTCTCTAACTAATCATCACTTTCAAAATTGTTGTCGACAAGTGCTTTGAAGAATCTCAATACATATTTATATGGAAATGTGGTGACTTAAACCCATCTTTAAAGAAAAAAGTGTTGAGTTATTATTCCACATTTAACAATACAAGTCGACACTTTTTGGCTGTTTTGGCGATGAAAGAGAGGTGCCAAAATCTAATGTACACAGTTGGCGAAGCGATCAAGCTCCTTGTCGATAAAGAAAATGGTGGTATCGAAGGTTTAAAAAATCCGCGCAGTCTTTTGAAAGCACATAATCGAATAGCGGTCGAGTTGATAAACATGAATACAAGCGAATCTTTTGATGATTCCAGCATCACTGAATTGGTGGAAGGCCTACGTACACTTTTAGTTGTCTCGCGCTTATTGCTTCTAACAAATTTAACGTCAATCGATATGGAACTGAAAATATGGAAGGACACTTGTATACAAACTGAACGCCGATGCAGGGTTATGATTCAAGCTCTTGCATCTCGAACAAAGCTGAAACCGTCATCATTTCATATTCTTAGAGAATGTCTCGACCTTAATGGCGCACCCGATGGGGCAATTTTAATTGATTGCAATGAAATTTTTTATGTCCCCGGTACCCTTGCCTTTGACGAATATTTAGGCACCGACAATACTTTGCCACCTTTAGAAGATGACGACGAGGATATAGTTATTGACTTTGCTGATTTGGAAACTCAAGAGAATGAGCTCCTTGATATTGCAATGGAGTCGCGTACAGTCAAGGTAGATGATAGTCTTACTTCTTCCAAGAAAGTGGAACACGACGATCATCTCTCGTACCTTTTTGATGATTTGTCTTTCTCTGAAAATAAGTTTCACAACTCACATGTTACGATAGAAGGTTGGTTACTTGTGCTCAAGTCAGAAGATTCAAATTACTCTCATGAACGATATTTCTTCCAACTATTGATAAATGGAATTATCCGATGTTATTCTGTTTCTAACGAAATCTTCACAACTGCGAAAGTATTTGTTTTGAGTCCTAGTTCTTCATGTAAGGTTGTTCTTAAACCAGGCGAGTTATTTCAATTCGCGTTATTAGATTTTTTTGAAGCCTCAGTAACAAGAAAACAGGGACGATTTGATCCTTCGCGTGTTGTGTCTCCTTGTTCTTCCATTTTACTTTCTGTTGACAAGGAGACTGGTGGAAAGTTTACTGATGGGATTAATTGGGTCGATGCACTACAAAAGCAATTTACTAGGATGAAAGCGTCATTTTTGTCTCAACACAACCTTCGCAATACTTTTGAAACGGAAAAAGAATGGCAACATTCAGCATTGAAAGCGGCGAGTTATTTTAGGAAAGTTATATGATAGAAACTCTGAAAGGAAGAGGAGTAGATATCAAGAGATATGCAGGGTATGAAATTATGCATTGTTCCGTACAACATTGAATATTCTATCGCATTGCCGCGGTATTCTATTACACACATTTTTTGAACATCCGTCCGAAATTACATCAATAAGTCTTCGGGACTTTCATTGCTTCCTACGTTGTGGAAAATATTCATGAATCATGCATTATTAATAGGAATCATATAAGCATAAAGTCAAATTGTCCTCGCGACTGATACAAAATGCAGGGACATTCGTCTGGACGAAGATGCTGCACTTAGAATCTAGACTGATAATTAATTGACGAGCAATAATTTTCAATAACACATCCTATATCATAAATCGCTATTTCTTGAATTACTAAAAGGTTTAATGATCTTTTTCGATGAAATAATATTCATTGCATTCTCGTCGTCATTCAACTTATTCTCATCAGTATTGGATTGAACGCCAACGAGAGAACCATTGTATTTATGACTTGACAAATCCACCTGCCGCTTATTGAGTGCCTGGTGTGCGCTGATGGACACCATGGGATGATAAGGATAGACATGAAGCTGATGATGACTCTCAGCGCCACCTCTCCATGATTCTATTTCTTCTTCAAAACGGTTAGGACTATAACTTTGCAATCCTTGCAGTGCAACATTTGTATACCAATTCGTCAAATCGGGCATAATTTTTCGTTTTTTCCTCTTCGCGGATTTTCCAATTCCGTTCGGTGTTGCTACCTTCTTAAAATCTGCATCAGCACATGATACATCAACCTTTTCAATTGGATCTGCCGCGATTTTCTCTTCGTGTAATATTCCCTCTACTGGACCCTCGTTTCGTTCTTCCATTCTCATTTTCTTCGTCATATCATTAGTTTTATTATTTTCATCAATACAATCCATAGCAGAGGACTGCGCTTCCAGAGTCCTTGTCAAATTTTGTGATATGGAATCATCAGTTAGTTCCACTTCTGACAGATTCTTCTTCTTCTTCCTTCTACGACGTCGAAGTTTCTTCCCACGCAATAAATCACTATACGGCGTATGACTACTTTGATTGCAACTGCCAGTAGAAGCAGGAAGAGACGTTAACGGTGACATCCTAGGCGCTGACACGTAACCGGATGGATTACGGTCGTAATAATCATAGTGCAACAATCCCTTGTACGGCGACGCGACGGTATTGTAAGGAGAAGAAGACAACCCCAACGCTAACGAAGGCGAAGACGAAGAAGCGGATGTCAATACCGTGCTAGCTGTACGAGGGTTGCTGTAATTCTTGGCATTTTCGTCCGCTCCAGTCCCAGTCCCAGACCAAGCATGGTGTGATTTACGTGAAGGTGTAGTCGGGTTTGGATTGTCGCTGTTGTCGCTCATATCTGTGGAAGAGGAAGTTAGGAGGGGGTTACGAGTGCATGTTATATGCATGTAGGAGGTTTGAGAGTTGTATCAACATTATTTTGTTTGATTTGAGGACAAGCTAATTGCCAATACAATTCTGGCTAAATATTGAAACATTGTAATTGATGGCGCAAAGTGACTGTTATCTGTTTTATGATGTGTAGCAAGGCGACAGGCGACGAATCAGATTGGCTAAAATCGAAACGCAAAAAACCTCATCAATTCATCTCGATGGATGATTGATGATTGATGACAAACAAACGGGATCGGGCCAAAGCAAGAGCGTTAGTATTCCAGTTTAGATCTAGTGAGGTATTGCATAAACTTTGCCACAAGGATCAAGATTCGTTGCCAAGTGTTTCACTTCCAGTGACAGTCACTAAGATCTCGTTCAGTTGAAAAATCAACCTTAATTTTGCATACAAACGATTAAGAATGATAAAATAAATATGAAATAGGTTGATCATCTTAAGATTAACCTCGTTGGTATTAAGTTTGTGAAGAAGTATGGAGGAATGTCGACCTTGTTTGATGGCTGTAGTATATTAATCCACCCCACTTCCAAGTATGCCTCAGAGTTCCGGTAGATATAATTATCAATTTGTACACAGTGGCATGTCTTTGTATGTCCTTGCATAAGTCATTGATTCGTTGCAAAGTTGAAAACGGTCGCTTCGATATTATGAAGGCAGTATCTCTTATATTTTCGTTAGGATTATCGTTGACATAGAGTCACGTGTGAACGCATGGTGGATGGAGGCGCCAATAAGTGAACGATTAAGAATGAAACCATAAAAGAAGAAACGTGGTTGCATTTCATAAAGAATTTCGAATATTTGATGCCAGCCTAAAAGAGATGATCGTTATTTATAAAGAGATAGCGATGAGTTGCTCAATTACGTATTCAAGAAGCAGGAAAGAATTAGGACTACTATACTCGGACTTTAGATTTGATTTCTTAGGTAGACGAATTTGTCGTGAGTATCTACGAGGAGCGCAATTTTTGTAATGTTATTTTTGATCGAGCGATGATTGCAAACGGAATGCTTGCCTTACTTGCATTACTCTACCTCGTAAATCACTATAGCTGCATAATGTGGGTATTGTTTAGAATTTGTTTCTAGAATTTTTTCATTATTATGTCATTAGGACATGTAAAAAGTAGTATATGGAACCTGAAAGACGAAAGTGTATTCGAACGAGGATAATATTCGGCGCAAAAGATCATTTTCGATATTCAATTTCACTTATTCTTATTGTTAGTCGAGTATACACTTATAATTTCATCTGTTGCTCCAGCAGCCATCATCAAATTACATGGATGAAAATCAAGGCAGCTTATTGGGCCAATACGTTGCCCATCACTAACTAAAGTCCCTTCGTTCTCATGAGTTCGAATAACTTGGTTTGTATCGCCATCAAATGTGGACAATTTAATGTATTGAGTGTGCGAACCCGACGCAAAAATTGGCACGCGATTATGACCAGCAAGGGCAGTCATTTGACTTCTCTGTACATCGATTGTGCGGCAGCTCAATGGATATCTGAGGTCCCAAACCTTTATGTAACCAGCAACGCATCCAGACATGACCTCGTAGTTTCCGCCGAAACCGGTAAAAAATAAGTTCACGATCCAACTCGAATGCTCCGAATATTTCATCAACCTAGGCTTCCGTCTCTGAGCAGTGCTCTCGATTGCCTTTTTATTAGAACGAATATCGAAAACTTTCATTGATCCGTTGCCGAAACCAGACACGATTATGTTCGGACCAATACCTGTCCTTCCAATGTTTTTAGAGTCATCGAGATAGAGCGGATCCCAACCCCTCGTCATTGCGGTCATACAAGAGTCGGTAATGCTCTCGAAAGAAGAGACAAGATGCTCACGATTTAAATCCCAGCAACGCAAAAGAAGCGAATCGCCCCCGACAAGCAGATTCCCATTCTCCTGTTGCCATTCTGTAACTAAACCACTTCCACGAGTATTATTAATCATATCTGGGGCTGCATTGAACGCAGCAGCAATCTTGCTTTCATCTTGATGTATGTAACCATTTGGTTCAAGTACCTTGTCCCAAAGATTGACAACACCATTGTCAGCGCCAGTAAGAAGTAAACTGCTACTCTGCTCATTTATCCAACGCATTGTAGTAACTCTTGTTGAGGGGTTGTTTTTGCATACATCTTTACATGCTAAGTGGTTGTAACGTTGTTCATAATCATATAAATAGATGCGACTATTTTCATCACATGTAGCAAGCACTGGCTCGTATGAATGAAATCGAAGAAATGATGCCATTGCTCCATCTTCATTTTTAATTAGCGCACATTGTTTGAAAGTGAGCCTGCGTTTAATGTTTTGAATACGTCGTTCATACTTCAACAAAGCCGGGGATTCATTTGCGAACGAATCATTGCCTGACAGTTTTGGACGCCTAATATCTTGAACGCTTGGTGATAATTCTTCAAATTTTCGCATGAGTTTTAAAGCGTATTCATGGGCAATGTTATTTCTCTTTATTCGATAAGACTTTATTGCGCCAGCTTTGCTTACAAAGTCATTTTCATCGGAACGATCTACTTTGCCAAAATTAGAATGTTGCCGTTGCCCAAAACATGACATAGGTATACTGTAAACATATCTCATTTGTCTACCTACTTTCGAATGGCTTGAGGTGTTTAAGTTTTCACTATCATTCTCAATTTTCTGAGAAGTCCATCGCGTGAAATAATCTGAAACATTTCGCCGAACAGTGCTTGGCATATTCGTCGAGGAATTATTCTCGTTATCGACAATTTCATTTAATGGTGTTAACGGAATGGGTGAGGTTTGATCCTTTAAGTGTCCATCTTGAAATTCATTGGTCTTGTTCTGTCTCTCAATCCTCCGAATGAGGGTGTGAACAAAATCATAGATTGTGAATGCAATGTTGCTAATCTGTGGATAAGGGTCATTTGTAAATTTCAATAAGACGTCCCAAACATCGTATAGCTTCGAAGATTGTTCGCTATCAAATACATGCGGCATAGGAATTGAGCAAAAGTGAGATGTTGATTGATTTTTCTGGCAACAAATAGAAGCAAAAGCCATAGAATACTTCTCGATTAAGCAGCCCAAAGCTAAAAGAACTTCGCATCTAAATAGCGGGCTTCCAGCAGACCATTCTTTGGATAGCCTAGTAATGCAAAGTGAACATGAAATTAAGTGCAAAAAATGAAAGCTTCAACATGGTACATACCTGTGTGCAATTAGTGTATCAGAATGAATTCTGTGACGATCTGGATACATTACTTCTTGAAGTGTATCACTCATTTGATAACCTTGGGGGTCTTTGCTGTTGATAGATGCCATCGATACACTACCAGACAACGAGCTACTGCTTGCTCTCTTCTTCGCAACACGAATAAGTAGACCAAGCGCGTATGCAGCAGCAGCTCCTACTTGTGGGCTGTAGTCATACAACCTCGATAGAAGTCTGTAGTGAATCCCTTTGGCAAACACTTCATTTTGAACTACGGTATTATTCTCGCAAAGTCTTCCAAGGCATATGCATAACCACATACGAGATCGAATATATACCGGATGATGCAACATATTATCATCTTCGTTTGCCTCGCATATTCCAAGAAGCTCCCCACACTTTAAATGGAGATTTTGTCTCAAACACTCACGCTGTCCTGAACTAAATTTCAAACAAATAACAGAGAGGATAAAAGCTGCCGTCATCCTTTGAATAGCAGCATCTTCATGTGCATTCGGACTTTCTTCATCAACTGTACCCTCTCCTCTTTGATTGTTCATACCCCAAGACAAGTGATTTATAAAATGAGGAATAGCCTTGTCCTTGACCAAATCAGCTTGACAACTCGTATCAAAGTAAAGTATCCTTGCCCAAATGAGAACGAGTACATGACGATATTCGAAAACAGGTGACTGAAGTAGCTTTAGTACGTACGGAAATATTCCTACAGATAGAGCCAAATTAACTGCCCACGCGCCAAGATCGAGAAAGCGTTTCAACAATTTTAAGGCTCTGACTCGATGGGCTTGCGAAAGGAGAACTTGTAGTACAACTGGAAGCTCCTCTGGTGGCTCAAGAGAATTATCATTACGAATGCCAGCAAAGTCCAGCCAAACCTCAAAAGCTGTAAGTTGTTCTGAAAAAAAAGGGACCGTAACACTGACAGGCTTTGACGGTGACATGGGCAAAGGTGAATGTGACCGTATGCTTTTATCACTCATTTCATAGACCTTCTTTTCATCATTACAATATAATGAATTGCTGCCCCCTAAATGGCCATCACGTATAAGCTGGTAAAGACACGATTCAACAGCTAAATCCCATGACTGCCATAAAGGATGATTTGCCGTAGACGGTAGTTGTGGGTAAGACGCTGGTGTGCAGTTCAATGATCTCAAAATACGATCAGCCAAAAGAAAGTTTCTAAGCATTGATGCTACTAAAAGATCTTGTCGAAATAATCGTTGAAATAAGGTTGATGGTAGCACATTCCAAGCAATAGTGTCAGTCACTGCTGTGAATATCCAGTTAAGTTCTCCAAGTGGGGTTTTTCTATCTGAAATTTTGCCAGGTATACGATCAACGCTTTCTGGGTCAACATCCATCGAAAGTGGATTTTGTCTTACAAACCAGCGCAACGCTATAGGAATCGGAGTCGTTAAACACGAGGTAAATAAATCTGCTGGATACGCAGGACTCATTGGTAGAAGTTCTCCCTTTGCGCACGGACAGAGTACAATGCAATCATGAAAACTTGATGTGTTTTGATTGACGTAAGGTGAAGAATCATTTATACCCTCAGCTGCGCTGAATTCGTTGTGAGAAGGTTTGAAAGCTCGATCACTTCGAAAGTCACTTGATGATTGCGTGTTATAATCATGTTCAGGAGTTTGATTACCAACTTTACCATGAACATTACTCCCTGAAACAAACGCCGGAATAAGAACACCCGCGTTCGAACAATCTAATACAACAATTGTTGGTCCGCCAATCCAGTGTCTTAACTTTTGTACTGACAAAGGGATATATTGTGTATGCCCTTTGTCAAAAACCCAAATTTCTGCTGCTTCTGTTGGGCGAGGAACACCATGGCCATTAAAATGGAGAAGAAGTCGTTCATTTTTCGCATGCCTTCTCATTGTTAGGCATAGGTTTCTGGTTTCCTCTACTGTAGGATCTAGAGCTCGTTTGTACCTTTTAGTTCAAGAGTGAGACGATTTGCGATAGCTTCATAAGATTTACACAAAGTTTGTATCGATTAATGTGACTGACCTAAGCTTTCCACGCTGTTGCCATTTTGCATATTGTTCTTCCAACCGTTCACCAATAATATCTCTCGCTTTCGCTCGACTCATGCCAGTGGGGTCCAGCCAACACAACAACTTGGCACATGGATTTGGTTTTGAAACATCGGGGGGATCTGTCCCAATATTTAGAGCAAGAATCATACAAACACCAGTTGTTTTCATTCGTTCCTTTAACCTCCACGTAGGTTGGCAATGCAAGGCACTTTCATCATCGTCATCATTTCGCTCAGCACAGTCATCACGAAAGTCGTTTAGATCAAAAACATAATTATTATTAAAATACTCTCCTTCCATTATTGGTTGCACCACTTCCGAAACAATAGGATCGGTTTTTAATTCATAGTTCCAACTTGTTTTGTGGCGCTGTGACATGCTGACAGATGATATGTGGACATTCCAATATTAAGAGTGCAAATCAGATCACGCGAATAAGACAGAATCGACTTTCAATAGGAGCATCAGCGTTTACTTGAATAAAACTTGGAAAAATAATCAAGATGTCTTGCGGACTACTGATGTAGATTATACTGTTAATACGAATTACGAAAGTAAAAAATATACTTCGAAGTATGAAAAAAGTTTTGGATATTCAACACGATGCATCAACGAGCTACGAGTAGATGTACGAGGTACCGGTACACACGGAAAATACGGATATCGTATACAGAGAACTTAATCAGTGTTCGCACTATTCTCACATCCGATCACA
>Ga0209092_10001235_pt1 | contig 25456 bp, 27 predicted proteins | sample FraStrMetagenome_FD_187446 | JGI IMG/M metagenome (GOLD analysis project Ga0209092, IMG submission 187446) | Marine eukaryotic phytoplankton communities from Arctic Ocean - Fram Strait ARC3M Metagenome (SPAdes) (version 2) | ecosystem: Environmental > Aquatic > Marine > Oceanic | place: Fram... | reverse complement strand
TTTGTGCGTGCTGTTCGGGCTTTTTAGTTATTTAATTATTTATCAATTAATTTATACCGCGTTAGCGGTCGGTTTAAAAAAATATATCCCCAAGAATAAATTATTATTCTTGGGGATTAAATGTACTCAAGGTGGGAATCGAACCCACACTCCCGAAAGAACTGGATTTTGAATCCAGCGCGTCTACCAATTCCGCCACTTGAGCATTTAGTTAGCGTCTCGCAAAGAACGTAATTTTTCTTTTCCTATGCCAGACTTCCAATATTTTTCTCTTACTCTTGCATCAATTCTAGTTATTGCTTCTTCTAAGTATATTAATTTAAAAGGAGCATAAAATTTTGTAGTTCGCTCTTTTAAACCGTTGTGCCTTTTTAGCCTTTCTTCAAAATTTGAAGTTAAGCCTACATAAATATAATTTTTTTCAATACTAGAAATTGCATATACATAGAACATGATTACTAATTTAGCGCGCCTGCCTATCGGCAGACAGGTCTACCAATTCCGGCCTGTCTGCCGATAGGCAGGCACTTGAGCAATCTCGAAGTATCGTGCAAATTTAATAAATATTTTTAGTTTTAATCTCTAATTTTTGATTCAAACTCACTAAATAATTTATATTTTTGTCAAACACAACAACAAAACACAACTAAATGCCTACAAATCAACTTTCACCAAAACTTTTTGCCTGTTCTCAAAGTACAGTACTCGCAGAAAAAATAGCCAAAGAGTATGGTGCCGAATTAGGAAAAGTAACTACAACACATTTTAACGATGGTGAATTTCAACCAGCATTCGAAGAATCTGTCAGAGGAAGAAGAGTCTTCTTAATTGGTTCTACGTTTCCTACTGCAGACAATTTAATGGAAATGTTATTAATGTTAGATGCTGCAAAAAGAGCTTCAGCAAGACATATAACTGCAGTGATGCCTTATTTTGGTTGGGCAAGACAAGACAGAAAGGACAAGCCTAGAGTTGCTATTGGTGCAAAGTTAGTTGCAAATTTACTACAAACTGCAGGCGCAACAAGAATTATGACCATGGATTTACATGCAGATCAAATTCAAGGGTTTTTCGAAAAGCCAGTAGATCATTTGTATGCCTCTACTATTTTTATGCCTTACGTAACGAGTTTAAAATTAGAAAACCTCACCATTGCATCGCCAGATATGGGGGGTTCTAAAAGAGCCTATGCATATTCTAAACATCTACATTCTGATGTTGTAATCTGTTATAAACAACGAAAAAAAGCGAATGTAATTTCTCATATGGAGTTAATTGGTGACGTAAAAGGGAAGAATGTTATTTTGGTAGATGATATGATTGATACCGGAGGAACTTTAGCCCATGCAGCTAATTTAATGAAAGATAGAGGTGCGTTGAGTGTGCGTGCAATTTGTACGCATCCAATACTTTCTGGAGACGCTTATGAAAAAATAGAAAACTCTGCGTTAACAGAGTTAATTGTATCTGATACAATCCCTCTAAAAAAGGCAACATCTAAAATAAAAGTAGTATCTTGCGCGCCATTATTTGCGGATGTTATGCATAAAGTGCAAGACAATACGTCAATAAGTGGACAATTTTTAATGTAAATAATTAATAAAAAAAGTAATGAAATCAATTACAATTAAAGGATCAAAAAGAGAAAGCGTGGGCAAAGTAGCAACGAAAGCCTTACGTAATGCTGGTATGGTTCCTTGCGTTATATACGGAGGAGAAAACCCAATACACTTTTCAGCGGAAGAAAAAGCGTTTAAAAACCTGGTATTTACTCCAAATGTTTATACAGCAACTATTGAAGTTGATGGAAAAAAAATACCAACAATTTTACAAGACATTCAGTTTCACCCAGTAACTGACAAAATTATTCATGTAGATTTTTATCAATTATTTGAAGATAAAGAAATTACAATGAAGATTCCTGTAAAATTAAAAGGGACTTCTCCAGGGGTTTTAAATGGTGGTTCTTTGCGTTTTACAAACCGTAAATTAAAAGTAAAAGCATTGCCATCTAATTTGCCAGATTTTATATCTGCAGATATTTCTGAATTAAGAATTGGAAGCAAACTGCTAATTTCTTCGTTATTCAATGATGTGTATACATTTATGCACCCAGACAATACGGTTGTTGTTCAAGTAAGAACTTCTCGTAATGCAACTGAAGAAGAAGAAGAAGAAGAAGCAGCAGCAGCAGCAGCAGCTACAGAAGCTACAGAAGCAGCGGCACCAGCAGCAGAATAAATTTTTGGAATTATAATATTTAAAAAGCGTTACAATTTTGTAACGCTTTTTTTATTTTAGTATTTTAAACAAATGACCATAAGAAACTTTTTTTCTAATATATTTGTTACAAAATTAGAATCTAAGGAGGAATTGATGAAAAAATTTTTAATTGTCGGTTTAGGGAATATTGGTGAAAAGTATACCAATACACGTCATAACATTGGGTTTAAAATTTTGGATGAAGTTGCCCAAGAAAATAAAACAACTTTTGAAACTGAAAAATTAGGAGATGTAGCTACCTTTAGAGTAAAAGGGAGAACTTTTATTCTTTTAAAACCAAGTACGTTTATGAATCTAAGCGGAAAAGCATTGAAATATTGGATGGACAAAGAGAACATTTCTTTAGAAAATATTTTAGTAGTTACAGATGATGTTAACATCGATTTTGGAGCCATTCGTTTAAAAGCAAAAGGCTCTGCCGGAGGGCATAATGGATTAAAAGACATTCAAGAAAAATTAAACACCCAACAGTACGCTCGTTTTAGATTTGGAGTTGGAGGCAATTATAGCAAAGGAAGGCAGGTAGATTTTGTACTTGGAGAATGGAATAAAGAAGAAACGAGTTTGCTTATAGAACGTTTACCAACCTCGGCGAAAATAATTACTTCTTTTGGTACTGCGGGGTTGGCGAATACAATGAATACCTTTAATGGGAAATAAACCTCAAAAATTTTTAAAAGCGAAGAAGAAAAAAAATCTAATCTAAACTATTTTTTAGTTTCTTTCAAAGCGAATGTTTGTTTTAATCTGAGTAGTTACTGGTGCTAAAACTTCTTCTTTTTCTTGACGTAAAACAATTGCTGTTTCATTAAATGTTACAACATTGAATGTACCACTTAAACGTGATGAAGCGTCTAAAGAAAAGTCTAAAAGAGCGTCTAAAGAAGAGGTAAAGGTAATGGTGTTATTTGTAGTATCTATTTCATAAGTACCCGAATCATCAACCAATAGAATAGAGGTCTCAGATACTTGGCTGCCAATTGCAGGAGTTACTGTAGAGGTGAGTCTATATTGTCCGATCAGCGTATAATCACCATTTTCAGTTAGTTCAAAATCAACCTGAAAGGTATCTCCATAACCTGTAGAGGTAGCAATATCAAAAGGAACTGAAACACCAGAGACGTCTGTTTCGGATGTTACTTTGGTGTCTAAATTAAAACTGTTAATACTATGTGTTCCAGCAATATTAGCGTTTGATAAAAGAATAGTTGGTTCTCTAGGATCCTCACTACAACTAGAGATTGATACAGTTACAAAGAGGACTAAAATAAATTTAAATAATTTCACGATGTTTTTTTTTAATTATGAATGTATTGTGAGCGTTTGTTTTTTCAGAAAAATTAATTTTCATGAGCAAACCACTCGGCAAAACATGTTTCTGTTTCTTGTAATTTTAGAGAGTGCAATTTAATATTTTTAGACAATCTCTTTTTTATTTTTTTAGCAAAATCAATCACCATCATTTCACTTGTTGGCTGATAGTCTACTAAAATAACATGATGGTCTCTTTTTATGAGTTCATTTGCCAACTCAATATGAGGCGTATTTTTATTAAAGACTGTAGCATGATCGAAAACATCCACAATTTCATCATTAACGATTTTCTTTAAATCACCAAAATCAATCACCATTCCATATTTTACATTGGTATGATCTTCAATTGGTTTTCCAGAAACTGTTACAGAAAGCTTGTAAGAGTGGCCGTGTATGTTTTTACATTTTCCATTATAACCATATAAGGCATGCCCTGTTTCAAAATTAAACTGTTTGGTAATTCTAATTGTGCTCATTAACGTTTGTTTCTGTATTTGTTGTTTTTATATTTGTTGTAAAAGTAAACAATAACTAGTCCTAATGCCAATCCTATAAATAAATAATCTTCTCCCATTTTGTTACTTTATGTTATTCATCGATTAAAAAACCTTGTAAAACGTCTGCAATTTTTCTCGTATCCGATAACTGCGGAATTTTATTTTGTCCTCCAAATTTACCAATAGATTTCATATATTCATGAAAGCCACCTTTTTTAACTTTCCTGATGACAAGAGGTCGTAAAATTTTACCTTCAATTAAGTCAAAATAATAAATGTTTTGTGCTTGCATAGATGCATCAATTTTAGCAGCAAAACGCTCTAAATCTTCAGGCTCATTTTCAAACTCAATAAACCATTCATGATATGGAAGTCCATTTTCAGGATTTACTTTTGGTGCAACCGTAAATTCACTAATAGTAGTTTTTGTTCCTAGAATTGAATCATTCAAGGCTTTTTCTACCTCTTTACCAATAACATGTTCTCCAAAGGCAGAAATAAAATGTTTGATTCTACCCGTTACTTTAATTCGATACGGTTTTGTTGATGTAAATTCTACGGTATCTCCAATATTATACCCCCAAAGACCTGCTGTAGTATTTAAAATAATAACATAATTTACGCCGACTTTTACATCTCTGAGACAAATCCTTGTTGGGTTCTCATTAAAAAATTCATTTGCAGGAATAAATTCATAGAAAATACCTGAATCTAATTGCAGTAACATTCCTTTTGCTGTTTGCGAATCTTGATAGGCGATAAATCCTTCTGATGCGGGATACAATTCTATATAATCTATTTTTTTACCAATTAATTTTTCAAATTTATTTTTATAAGGCTCAAAATTTACCCCTCCATAAATAAAAAAATTAAAATTTGGGAACAACTCAGAAACTGATTTACCTGTTTTTTCAATTAGTTTTTCAAAATACATTTGCACCCAAGAAGGGATTCCACTAATAACAGACATGTCTTCGTTGACCGTTTCTTTAACTATAGCATTTACTTTAGTATCCCAATCTTCAATACAGTTGGTTTCCCAACTTGGGAGTCTATTTTTTAATAAATATTTTGGAACATAATGTGCTACAATACCACTTAATCTGCCCAATTTTACGCCGTTTTTGTCATTTAAAACAGGGCTCCCTTGTAGAAAAATCATTTTCCCATTTACAAAACTCGCGTCCTTTTTTTCCGCGATATAAAACAACAAAGCATCTTTGGCTGCTTTGATATGAGTTGGCATGGAATCTTTTGTGATCGGAATGTATTTTGCTCCAGAAGTTGTTCCTGAAGTTTTTGCAAAATAAAGTGGTTTTCCTGTCCAAAGAACATCCGCTTCACCTGCAACAATTCTATCTACGTATTTTCTTAATCCTTCGTAATCTGTGACTGCAACTTCCTTCTTAAAATCTTCATAAGTAGAAATAGCAGTAAAATTGTGGTCTTTCCCAAAAGCGGTGTTTTTACCCTTAGAGAGAAGGTGTTTGAAAACTTTTTCTTGAGTTTCATGAGGTCTATTTGCCCAATTATACACTTTTTTAGTGGCAATTTTAGCAAACGGAAGTGCAAAAAAAGATTTGATGCTCATTATTTAAAATCTATAAAATTTGTTGGATTCACAGCATATCCACCGCTCCAAAGTTCAAAATGTAAATGGGGTCCCGTGGATAATTCTCCGGTAGAACCAACAGTAGCGATTACTTCTCCAGATTTTACAAAATCACCTTGTTCTTTTAATAAATTTCCACTGTGTTTGTATACAGAAATATATTGTTTAGCATGTTTTAAAATGAGAACATAGCCAGTATCAATAGTCCATCCAGAAAAAATAACAGTACCGTCTGCAGTCGCTTTTATAGGGTCGCCTGTTTTGGCAGTTATATCAACTGCAAAATGTTTCGATGTTGCTTCAAATTTTTGAGAAATTTCACCATTTAAAGGCGCAAAAAAGACAATTTTAACACTGCTTTGTCTGTTTTTTTGTAGAGAAAATCGATTGTCACGTTCTACTTTATCTCTAAACAACGAGTCTTCTTTAGAAGCATTTAATTTGCGTAGATTAATAAAACGCTGTCTTGCTTCATTTTTAATAGAATCAACACTCTCTGCTTCAATTTCACCCGTTAGAATAGGTTTTAAAGCCTTCGTGTAATTTTCTAAAACACCAACTTTTATTTTTAAAGAGTCTGCCACGAAAGTTAATTTTGCTACTTTTATTTTTAAAGCAGTTGAAGCGTAACCAGGGATGTATTCTTTGAGAGGAGTAAATGCGATTAATACGATTGTTGCAGCAACTAGTAAAATGGAGAAAACTCCTCCTAAAACAAATACATTTAATCGAGATAGTTTCAAAGAAAAACGCTCTTCAAAAGTATCTTCATTTAAAACTACCAACCTATATTTATCAGTTAGTTTTTGTTTTAATTTTCCTTTTTTTTTATCCTTTTTACCCACAAAAATCTATTTGATGTTTGACAAATATACAACGAATTATAAGTGAAATTATTTTTTATAAAAATTCATTTCATCAAGATATTTCCAGACCTCTTTAGGCAAGAGAGGTTGTATGTTTTTTTGATTTTTAATGCTTTTTCTGATCATAGTAGATGAAATTTGAACGATTGGAGCAGCTACTTTATGAATCTTTGGATGCTTATTGAAGACGTGTTTTACTGTTCCAAGATCAATTCTAGGATACACATAAATATGATGATGTTCTAAAATAGTTTCATAATTTTTCCATTTATGGAAACTTTTTAAATTGTCTTCTCCCATAATTAAACAAAACTCATTATTTGGGAAGGTATCAGAAATATGGGCCAATGTATGAATCGTATAATTAGGTTGGGGTAATTTAAATTCAATATCAGAAGGTTTTATCTTTGGATACTTTTCTGTTGCTTTGTATACCATTTCAAACCGATGATGATTCTCTAGTAGAGAGTTTTTATTTTTAAAGGGGTTGTGTGGTGTTACCACCATCCAAATTTCATCTAAATCTGAATGTTCTACCATATGATTGGCAATAATTAGATGCCCAATGTGTATGGGGTTGAAGGTGCCAAAATATAAACCTATTTTACTCATGATTTTAGTTCAGAGAACCAATAATTTCTAAAGAACACTTTTTCAAAGCTCTTTTTTTGATGTTATTTTATTTCTAAAAAATCATGAACCAAAACCTCTGCTTCCTTTAGAGCCACTTTTAATTCGTAATTTTTAATTATTTTATCAAATTGCGGAGCCGTTGCCAATTCTACGGAAGCTTTTGCAATGCGCATATTTATCTTGTCTTCACTTTCGGTCGAGCGTTTCTTTAATCGAATTTTAAGTTCATCTACACTTGGTGGTTTTACAAAAACAGCCAAGGTGTTTTCTGGATATTTCTTTTTAATTCGCAAGCCACCAACAACATCAATATCAAAAATAACATGTTTTTTTAATTTCCAAATTCGCTCAACTTCACTTTTTAAAGTGCCATAAAAATTATCCCTATATACTTCTTCCCATTCTAAAAAAGCGTCCGTTTTAATTTTATCTTTAAATTCTCTTAAGGATATAAAATAGTAATCTTCACTGTGTTTTTCAAAACCTCTAGGTTCTCTAGAGGTGGCAGAAATAGAAAATTCTAAATTAAATCTTTCTTGTTTTAATAAATGACGAACAATTGTTGTTTTACCCGAACCAGAAGGCGCAGAAAAGACAATTAATTTCCCTTTAAAATCTGACATTTACAATACGTTTAAAATCTGTTCTTTAATTTGTTCTAATTCATTTTTCATCTGAATTACAGCTTTTTGCATAGGCGCAAAATTGGCTTTAGAACCCGTTGTGTTTATTTCCCTTCCCATTTCTTGTACAATGAAACCTAGTTTTTTACCATTAGAGTCTTCAGAGGCGAGTGTTTGAAGGAAATAATCTAAATGATTTGCCAATCTAACTTTCTCTTCGTTGATATCTAATTTTTCTAAATAATAAATTAGCTCTTGTTCAAAACGGTTTTCATCAGTAGCTACTTCTAAATCATCGATCGCCTTTTTTAAGCGTATTTTTACATTTTCAATTCGATCGCCATCCAATGCTTTTACTTCTTCTAAATAGTTTTTAATATTTGCAATTCGTTCTTTAAAATCTATTTCTAATGAAGCGGCTTCGTCAACCCTATATTGTATAATTTCTTCTATCGCTAGCTCTATATTTTGGTGAATAGATTCCCATTCATTTTCATCTAATTCTTCGCGTTCTGCTTTTAATGCGTCTGGCATTCGTATTGCCATTTTTAGCAATTCAACATCGTCAGAGTTTCCTGTTTGAACCACATTTCTTAATTGTTGGATGTAGTGTTTTACAACACTGTGGTTGATGCTTGTAGAGGTTTCGTCTGCAGTCATCTCTACAAATATTGAAAAATCTACTTTTCCACGAACCAAGGCACTTGCTAATTTTTTGCGAACCGATAATTCTTTCTCTTTATAATAAGAAGGAATACGAACGTTTAAATCTAGGTTTTTGCTGTTTAAAGATTTAATTTCTATGGTTACCTTTTTTGTTGGTAATTGCAAAACGGCCTTCCCATAACCTGTCATAGATTGAATCATAAAATAAACGTTTTAGTTGAAGGGCAAAGATAGTTTTATTTAACAGAATTTTCAACTTGTTTGGGAACTAAATACCTGTTTAAATAGTTCAAAAACATCTATAAAGACCAAGAAATAAACCTTAAAATTAATACGGCTATTGCTAAATTCATTTGATGATTATAGTTTTCTAAATTAACGATACTTCCTAATCGTCATTTTTTTAAAAGAATAAGTACACTTATAAAATGCTACATTTGTTCTTATAAATAGATAAAATGCAAATACATTATATAGGTGAATCAAACTCAGTTTTAAATACCTTCATTGCTGAAATAAGAGATAAAAACAGTCAAAAAGATTCGATGCGATTTAGAAGAAATATCGAAAGAATTGGAGAGGTTTTAGGATATGAATTAAGTAAAAAGTTATCTTATTCTGATGTTTCGATAGAATCACCTCTTGGTAAAAAGGAGCAGCAATTAGTTTCTAATAACATCGTCTTGTGTTCGATATTAAGAGCAGGGCTTCCTTTGCATCAAGGATTGTTAAATTATTTTGATGGTGTAGAAAATGGGTTTATCTCAGCATATCGCCATCATCCAAATAATGACCCTGCATTTGAAATAGTTGTAGAGTATTTTGCTGCTCCTGCGATTGAAAACAAAACGGTATTATTGGCAGATCCAATGTTAGCCTCAGGTCAATCATTAGTTGCTGTTTTAGAAGCAATCAAAAAACACGGAACTCCAAAAGAGATTCATATTGTAGTTGTAATTGGTTCTTCTGAAGGAATAGAATTTATAAAAGATAAATTTCCTGAAAACACCCATTTATGGATCGCCGCTATAGATACTGAATTAAACAATAAAGGGTATATCGTTCCGGGTTTAGGAGATGCAGGTGATTTGGCTTTTGGGGCTAAATTATAACAAAAAAAAAGTTGAAACAGTTATTGCAAGTAAGAGAATGATTAGAATATTTTTCAGTATTTTTTTTTGAATAACTTCAAATCCGTTTGCAATAATAATAGAGGTTGGTATTAGAAAGTAGACGATTTCTGATCCGTTTTTATTGCTAATAATTACCGCAAATACAACTGAAGTAATTGCGTTTATAATTAAGAGAATCCAACTTTTTTTAAAAGAATTATTTACAGAAAGTACTTTTGGAGATTTTAATACAATGGAAAATAGTGTTAAAAAAAGAATGCCCCAAAAGATCCAGGAAGTGTCACTTTTATTTAAAACAAATAGAGTTTCAGCTATTTTGATATTGAAGATTTCGAAAAAAACAACAGCAGTATCATTCCAAAACAAATAGGTAAAATAGATGATTAGGGGACTTATAAAACCAATAATAGGCGTAATCAGATTGTTCATTGTTCTTTTTTGCTGTAGAAAAATGGAGGCGTATATAAGTATAAAAAAAAGTATTGAAAAAGGTTCAATAAGGCAAAGAATTCCTAGCCAAAAACCACTGTCAAATATTTTTTGAATCACTTTCTTAGAGGACTGAAAACTATAGACTTTTCTTAAAAACAGCAGATGTATTAACAGCAGGTTAAGTGTTTTAAAGTCACAAAGGGTATTTAAAAAAAGAATTAAGGTTAACGTAAAGACATAAAATGCATACGAATGACCAAATGTGAGTCTATTTCTTGAAATTATAAAGTTGTAAAAGAAAAAAACAAACAGAAAAATTGTAAAAAGTAAAATACTCTTAAATACAACATGCCAAGCAAATTCGCCTTTAAACAGCGTTGAGACAACCGTACGTGTAAAGAAACAAAAAAACAACCCTAAATAGAGGATGAAATTGATTGGTTTAGATTTCTCTAAAAAATTGGCTAGCATTGTTTCTTTTGTTATTTTTGCAGTGTAAAGATAATTAAGTTATGATAGCAAGCAATATTTTTAGATGGATAGGTAGTTTATTTACGGAGTATTTATTTACACCTTTTAATCAATTACGTTCAGATCTAGCACTAAGAGAATTTGGATGGTGGATTTCTAATGGGGTTAATTGGCTTTTTCTAATTGTTTTTTTATTCCTTTTACGTTATTGGATGAAAGAGTCCTATAAGTTTAAAAGAGAAGGAACAGAAGACAAAGCTTAATTTTTTATATTGGGAAGCAAAAATAAATTGAAACGTTTCAAAGAAAATGAGACGTTTAAAAACGTTATTCAACCTTCAAGAGAAGACGTTGTAACCAATTTTACTTACAAAGGTAAATGGCATTCTTTTTTTGGTAACAAGAATCCTATTGTTGTTGAGTTGGGTTGCGGTAAAGGAGAATATACCATTGCTTTGGCTCAAAAAAATCCGAACAAAAATTTTATAGGAATAGACATCAAAGGGGCTCGTTTTTGGAGAGGAGCAAAAACAGCAATAGAAGAAAACTTAGAAAATGTTGCTTTTATAAGAACTCAAATAGAGTTGGTAGATTTTATATTTGCTGAAAATGAAGTTTCTGAAATTTGGATTACTTTTCCAGACCCACAAATAAAGTACAAGCGCACAAAACATAGAATGACCAATGCTGATTTCTTGAGAAAATATTATCAGATATTAAGTCAAGACGGAATAATGAACTTAAAAACCGACAGCGAATTTATGCATGGTTATACCTTAGGTTTGTTGCATGGTGAAGGGCATGAGGTTTTGAACGCAAACCACAATGTATACAAAAACGAAGGTTCACCTAAAGAAGTTACAGAAACACAAACTTTTTATGAGAATCAATATTTAGAGGTAGGAAAACCAATTACTTATATTAAATTTAGATTGAAATATTAGTAGGTTTTTATATCTTCACTTTGTGAAAAAATCTGAAAATTTTTTTGAAAAAGTTTATATGGTAACTCGTTTAATTCCTTACGGAAGAGTTACAACCTACGGGGCTATTGCAATTTATTTAGGGACAGCAAGATCAGCAAGAATGGTAGGTTGGGCAATGAATAAAGCACATAGTTTAGAAGATATTCCTGCACATAGAGTTGTAAATAGAAAAGGTATTCTTACGGGAAAACATCATTTTGATGGCACAAACTTGATGCAACAATTATTAGAAAATGAAGGTATTATTGTTCACAAAAATCAAATTCAAGATTTTGAAAAAGTATTTTGGAACCCTTCAAAAAAGTAAATAAAAACGCAAAAAACACAATTGATATTCGCTAATAATGAATATAAGGTTAGTATTTCTTTCTTTATTTCTTTAAAACTAATTTTACAAGTATCTTTGTAATTTAGAATTAATCCTAATTAAAACCTTAAAATGAGTTTTAAAAAACAAGATATATACAAAATCCTAGAGACTATTACAGCTCCAGGAGAAGGGAAAAGTTTAATAGAAAATAAAAATGTTACAAATGTGGTAACTTTTGGTAATGAAGTTCTATTAGACATTGTAATTAGCAATCCAACATTACAGGCAAAAAAGAAATTAGAAACCGAAATAACGAGAGTTCTCAAATCAAATATTGATTCACAAATTGAGGTAAAAATCAATGTAAAAGTTCAGCAGCCCGAAATAAAAAAAAAGACAAATCAAATTAGAGGGAAAGAGATTCCTACGATAAAAAACATCATTGCAATCGCATCTGGTAAAGGAGGTGTAGGGAAATCTACAATTACAGCAAATACAGCAATCTCTTTAGCCAAAATGGGTTTTAGTGTTGGCGTTTTAGATGCAGATATCTATGGGCCATCACAACACATTATGTTTGATGTTGAAAAAGCAAAACCATTATCTGTAAATATTGAGGGACGTTCTAAGATGAAACCTGTAGAAAATTATGGTGTAAAATTATTATCTCTTGGGTTTTTTACAAATCCAAATCAAGCTGTAATTTGGCGAGGCCCTATGGCTTCTAAAGCGCTAAACCAATTAATTTTTGATGCAGACTGGGGAGAGCTAGATTTTTTACTAATTGACCTGCCTCCAGGAACAGGAGATGTGCATTTATCTATTGTACAAGCATTACCAATAAGCGGTGCCGTAATTGTTAGCACCCCTCAAAACATAGCACTGGCAGACGCTAAAAAGGGAGTTGCTATGTTTCAGCAAGAAAGCATCAATGTTCCTGTATTGGGAATCATCGAGAATATGGCGTATTTTACACCAAAAGAACTCCCAAATAATAAATACTATATCTTTGGTCAAAATGGCGCAAAAAATCTAGCGAAAGATATAAAAACTAAATTTTTAGGAGAAGTCCCTTTGGTGCAAAGTATTCGTGAATCTGGAGATGTTGGTCGCCCAGTTACTTTACAAGAAGGAACTATTTTAGAAAAATCTTTTAACGATATTACCAAAGAAATGGTTTCAGAATTATTAAAAAGGAATCAAAATTTACCACCAACAGAAGTGGTAAGAATCACAACTATGAGTGGCTGTAGCGCTGTAAAAAAGTAAGATTATGACAAAACAAGAAACATTAAATAATGTTGAAAAAGCATTAGATGAAATTCGTCCTTTTTTAATGAGTGATGGAGGTAATATTAAATTGCTTTCTATTGAAGATACTATTGTAAAAGTTCAGTTAGAAGGCGCTTGTACAGGATGTTCTGTGAATCAAATGACTTTAAAAAATGGTGTAGAAGCAACGATTAGAAAATATGCGCCACAAATAGAAGAGGTAATTAACGTTGCTTAAAGGGTGTTTTATAAAAGCATTAACGACCTTTTTTTTGGTCAATTCTTATTTTTAACTTAATGATTACAACAGATATCTTAATTATAGGTGCAGGTCCAACAGGCTTGTTTACCGTTTTTGAAGCTGGTTTATTAAAACTTAGATGTCATTTAATTGACGCGCTGCCTCAAGCAGGAGGTCAATGTTCAGAAATTTACCCTAAAAAACCAATTTATGACATCCCAGCGTACCCAGAGATTTTAGCAGGTGATTTAACGGATAAATTAATGGAGCAAATTAAACAATTTGAACCAGGATTTACCCTTGGGGAACGAGCAGAAACTATTGAGAAACTAGAAGACGAAACATTTATTGTTACGACAAATAAAGGGACCAAACATCATGCAAAAGTGATTGCTATTGCTGGAGGATTAGGTTCTTTTGAGCCAAGAAAACCACCGATACCAAATATTACTAATTTTGAAAATAAAGGCATAGAATATATAATTAGAGATCCAGAATTGTACAGAAATAAAAAAGTAGTTATTTCTGGTGGTGGAGACTCTGCTTTAGATTGGTCCATTTTTCTGGCAGATATTGCCTCATCGGTCACTTTAATTCATAGAAGAAATGAATTTAGAGGCGCTTTAGATTCTGTTGATAAAGTACAAGAATTAAAAGATGCTGGCAAAATAAGAATGATAACTCCAGCAGAAGTAAAAGAAATTATTGGAACAGATTCTGTAGAAGGAGTTTCTTTAATTAAAAACGGAGAAGATCCTTTTACAATTGAAACAGATCATTTTATTCCACTTTTCGGACTGTCACCAAAATTAGGACCAATTGCTAATTGGGGTTTAGATATTGAGAAAAATGCGATCAAAGTAAATAACGCATTGGATTATCAAACTAACATTCCAGGAATTTACGCGATAGGTGATGTGAACACTTATCCAGGGAAATTAAAACTAATTTTATGCGGATTTCACGAGGCCACACTAATGTGTCAAAGTGCCTATAAAAGAATTTTTCCGAATAAAAAATACGTAATGAAATACACAACAGTTGGTGGTGTAGATGGTTTTGATGGAACTCGTAAAGAGGCTCCAAAAGCAGTAATTAAAAAAATTGAATAAACATTCTTTGCAGCATTATATTCATTTTCTTGAGACTACCTTACATTTAATTGAATTCACAGCGAATTAAAATATTTCTATCAGAGTTTTCCTATATTTGTATGAATTACGAAATCGATTGAGATGTACCTAGAACTACTTTTACACTTAAAATTCTTAATGAAACGGAATCCAGAATGATTTATTAAATGAACCTTGGATCATTTAAATTTTTAATCATTTAATTTTAAAAACATGCCTTTTTATCACAAATTAGGAAAAATTCCACCCAAAAGACACACGCAATTTCGTAAAAAAGACGGAAGTTTATATTACGAGCAATTGTTTGGAACAATTGGTTTTGACGGAATGTCTACCAACTCCTATCATGAACACAGACCAACAATGGTCAAAAATATAGGAAAACAATATTCTGTAAAACCTAAAATTGCGAAAGCAAATAATATTCAATCCTATCGTTTGAAGGGATTTCAGATTCCCCCAGAAAATGACTATTTAGAAAGTAGAAAAGTACTATTAACCAACGCTGATTGTAATATTATTTTATCAGCTCCAAAAAAAGCGACTGATACCTATTTTTATAAAAATACAGATGCAGACGAAGTCATTTTCATTCATAAAGGAACCGGAAAACTGAGAACTCATTTAGGGAATATCGACTTTAAATATGGAGATTATTTAGTAATTCCACGAGGTATTATTTACAAATTAGATTTCGATGATGAAAAAAACAGACTTTTTATTGTAGAATCCTATTCGCCAGTATATACTCCAAAACGCTATAGAAATTGGTTTGGACAGTTATTAGAACATGCTCCTTTTTGTGAGCGAGACATCAGAAGGCCGCAAGAATTAGAAACATACAATGAGTTAGGAGATTTCTTAATCAAAGTAAAAAAACAAGGCGAAATTATAGAAATGACTTATGCTTCCCATCCCTTTGATGTAGTTGGATATGATGGTTTTAATTACCCGTACGCCTTTTCAATTCACGATTTTGAGCCAATTACTGGACGCATTCATCAACCACCACCAGTGCATCAAACTTTTGAAACAAATACATTTGTAATTTGCAGTTTTGTGCCGCGTTTGTATGATTACCACCCAGATTCAATTCCGGCTCCATACAATCATAGTAACATAGATTCAGACGAGGTTTTGTATTATGTAGACGGTGATTTTATGAGTAGAAATGATATTGATCAAGGCCATATTTCTTTGCATCCTGCAGGAATTCCACATGGTCCTCATCCAGGAGCAACAGAGCGCAGCATTGGGCACACAAAAACAGCAGAATTAGCTGTGATGGTAGATACTTTTAAGCCCTTACAAGTTACTGAAGAGGCGATGAAGATTGCAGATGAAGATTATTATAAGTCTTGGTTAGAGTAATTTTAGAGAATATAGAAACAAGAGTAAAGAATAGAGACAAAATAAGATAGTATACAGAAAAGTGGAGAAGTGAAAAGATCTAACTATAAAAATTTGGGTTAATATCTCAAATCAGTAGCTATTCTATTTCTATTCCAAGGAATATTGCAGAAGGTTTATCAAGAACAAGTAACTCTTTTTCTCACTATATTGATATTGCTTTGGGTTTCTTATTCGAATTCGAAACACAATTAATAATAGTTTTCAAAAAAAATATAACACAAGAATAGTCAACAAAGATTGTAAAAAAAATTCAAGGATTTCAAAAAATGACAATTGCCTTTCAAAATAAGCTCTAAAAGTCTTTTTTCTTGTTTTTTTTCCTTTTTCTAAAAAATATAAAGATGAGTAAAAAAGAAATAAAATCAGTAAACTACGGTTTAGAAAAAATATTTGAAGGAGCACAAGATTTTCTTCCCCTTTTAGGGACGGATTATGTAGAGTTTTACGTTGGTAATGCAAAACAAGCAGCACATTTTTATAAAACAGCCTTTGGCTTTCAGTCCCATGCCTATAAGGGATTAGAAACCGGTTCTAAAGATGCTGTAAGTTATGTTTTAACGCAAGATAAAATCAAGTTGGTTTTAACAACTCCATTAAACAGTTTGTCTCCAATTAACAATCATATTGTAAAACATGGAGATGGAGTAAAAGTAGTTGCGCTTTGGGTAGAGGATGCTAAAAAGGCCTATGAAGAAACAATTTCTCGCGGAGCAAAATCTTATATGAAACCAACGATAGAAAAAGATGAACACGGAGAGGTTGTAAGAGCAGGAATCTATACCTACGGAGAAACGGTTCATATGTTTGTAGAACGTAAAAATTACAACGGTCCTTTTTTACCGGGTTTTCAAAAATGGGAATCAGCCTACAATCCACCAGCTGCAGGTTTAAAGTATATAGATCATATGGTTGGAAATGTTGGTTGGAATCAAATGGATGTTTGGGTTCAATGGTATGAAGATGTAATGGGGTTTGAAAACTTTTTATCTTTTGACGACAAGCAAATTCATACAGAATATTCTGCTTTAATGAGTAAAGTAATGTCTAACGGGAATGGCCGCATTAAATTTCCAATTAACGAACCAGCAGAAGGTAAAAAACGTTCTCAAATAGAAGAGTATTTAGATTTTTATGAAGGTGCAGGAGTGCAGCACATTGCTATTGCAACAGACGATATTATTAAAACAGTTGGTCAGTTACAATTAAATGGAGTTGAGTTTTTATCAACACCACCAGAAGCATATTACAAAGCAGTTCCTGGGAGATTGGAAGAATTTAGCCATGAATTAAGAGAAGATATCGAAAAACTAAAAGGGTTAGGAATTATGATCGATGCGGACGAAGAAGGCTATTTACTTCAAATTTTCACAAAACCAGTAGAAGACAGACCTACCTTGTTTTTTGAAGTCATTCAAAGAATGGGCGCAAAAGGATTTGGAGCAGGAAATTTTAAAGCCCTGTTTGAGTCAATAGAAAGAGAACAAGCAAAAAGAGGGACCTTATAAATTAAAAAAAAGAGTTTAAAAAAAAGATTTTGAGATGTAAAAAAGTCCTATTTTTGACTTTTTTGTTTGCAAGAACAATTCATGAATAATCAATTAAAAGGACTACTTAAATTAGTAAAAAAACGAACAAAAAGGACTCCGGTACTAAGCCTGTTTATTGATGCTCAGTTCCTATTGATTTTTCTGTTCCTATTGTTTTCAGTAGTTGTAAATGAGACCAAATAAGTTAGATGTATTTTTGTATTTATATTAAAAAATGAAGAGAGAAGAAATTTTAAAAGCAATAGAAGAAAAGTATGATCAACTAGGGGTTCCTGTAGATGCGATGTTAGAAGGCTTGCTTTGGAGTACACCGATTACCTACTGGGACTATATTCAGACGGATGCATTGTTAGGTTTACAAATTCCAAGAACAACACAGCCAGATGAAATGGTTTTTATCATGTATCATCAAGTAAACGAGTTGTTGTTTAAAATGATTTTATGGGAAATAGATCAAGTTGCTAAAGAAGCAGCAGTTTCAGCTGATAAATTTACCATGCATTTGGGTAGAATTAGCAGGTATTTTGACATGCTTTGTAGTTCCTTTTCTGTGATGGCAGACGGAATGGAGAAAGAACAATATCTAAAATTTAGAAACACATTAACACCGGCAAGTGGTTTTCAAAGTGCGCAATATAGAAAAATTGAGTTTGCATCAACTGAGCTAATCAATTTAATTGACGCTCGATACAGAAAAAAAATCGATAAAAATTCTTCTTTTAAAAATGCATACAATCATTTGTATTGGCAGGCCGCTGGTAAAAATTACACTACAGGTCAAAAATCAACTTTATTAACTCTTTTTGAGAAAAAATACCTTGGTGATTTTATTAATTTTATGGAAGACTATAATGATATTAATCTTTCTGAAAAATTTAAACAATTACCCAAAAAAGTTCAAGAAAACAAAGCATTAATTAAAGCAATGCGTCATTATGACTATACGGTAAATGTCAAGTGGGTAATGGCTCATTACAACGCCGCTGGCAAGTATTTAGGCGGAAAAGAGAAAGACTTAGAAGCAACAGGAGGATCGAGTTGGCGTAAATATATGCATCCAAAATATCAAAGAAGAATTTTTTATCCTTATTTGTGGAGTGAAGAGGAATTAAAGTCTTGGGGAACATTTTAAATTAAAGGAATTACTCAATATTTTTTATTCAGAATAAAATAGAACAGGCACTCCCCTGAGAGCAGAGATCTATAAAAATAGTTAAAAAATCATTTACAGATAATTAGTAAATGATTTTTTCCCATTTTGGAACGGGATTTGTCAATCCTTTTTTATAAGTTTGATTTTTTATGAAAAAATACATCCCATTATTTTTTATTGTATTCTTTTTTACAACTACTTTCAGTCAAGAAAAAGCTGTTGTTTTTAAAAGTGGTGAATGGCTGAGGTATAAAATGAGCTACAGTGGATTTTTAAGAGCAGGAACCGCTATTTTAGAAGTTGAAGAAAAAGATTTTAATGGCAAGAAAGTATTTCATTCAACTGGTTCTGGATGGACTTCTGGGGCTGTAAAATGGTTTTTTGAAGTGGATGATAAATATGAATCTTACTTTGACAAAGATACCGTTAAGCCCTATGTTTTTAAAAGAAAGATTAATGAGGGAGGATACAAAAAACACAGGATAACTTCCTTTAACCACACCTTTAAAAAAGCATATATTCAAGATTTTACTCAACAAAAAGATACCACTGTTGCTTTTTATAATGTACAAGACATGCTTTCTTCTTTTTACTATTTAAGAAACCGGGATGTTAAAAACATGAAAAAAGGAGAAGAAATTGCCATTGATATGTTTATGGATTCTCAAGTATATCCATTTAAATTACGTTTTTTAGGAAGAGAAACATTGAAAACAAAATTTGGAACAATAAAAACAATGATATTTAGACCCTTAGTTCAATCTGGTAGAGTTTTTAAAGCACAAGAAAGTGTAACTCTGTGGATTACTGACGACGCTAATAAAATACCCGTAAAATTAAAAGCAGATTTATCTGTAGGTTCTCTTAGAGCTGAATTAGAAGCATACAAAGGATTGGCAAATCCTTTGTAGAAAAACAATTAACGAAACCGTTTGAGGAACTTCAGTAGGATAGACGCTCTCCAAAACATTTTTATTTGTATTTTTGAAAATTATATTAAACAGCATTCAATTTTTGAAAAAAATAATCTTTTTTTTACTCTTAATTTCCTCATTTTCATCTTGTAAAAAGGATTCAGAAAACTCAATTCCACCTCTAAAAAAAGTAATACCAAAATCCATATATAAGTTTGGCTACAAATTAGACGACTTTAAAGTTATACAAGACACTATTAAAAGTGGAGAAAGTTTTGGAATTATCTTAGACAGACATCACATTTTTTATCCTAAAATAAATCAAATTGCAAGCTCTATAAGAGAAACTTTCGACGTAAGAAGAGTTAGAGCTGGAAAGCCATACACTATTTTGGCAAGAAAGGATTCTACCGAAAAAGCCCAAGTTTTTATTTATAAACACGATAAAATTAATGCTACGATAGTAGATTTTAAAGATTCAGTAATTATCGCGACACGCTATCAAAAACCAATTAAAACAATTTTAAAAACCACAAAAGGGGTTGTCAATTCAAGTTTATCCGTAACGATGGATAGCTTGCATTTGTCTCCTACTTTAACCTGGACAATTGCAGATATTTATGCTTGGACGTTAGATTTCCATAAACTTCAAAAAGGAGATTCTTTTAAGTTTGTGTATGAAGAAAAATTTATTGACGACACTATTTTTGCTGGTTATGGAGAGGTTAAATCAGCTGTTTTTAAGCATAAAGGAAAGGATTTATACGCGTTTAGGTTCACTGCAGATTCGCTTTTAGGAATTCCAGAATATTATGATGATGAAGGAAACATGCTTCGTAGCCAGTTTTTAAAATCACCAATAAAGTTTCAATATAGAATTTCATCGAGATATAATTTAAGAAGAAAAATTGCTTACTATGGAAATAGAGTTAGGCCACATAGAGGAACCGATTTTGCAGCAAACATAGGAACTCCCATTTTGGCAACCGCTAGCGGAACCGTTTCCGCATCTGCAAAAAAAGGAGGGAACGGCAATTATGTAAAAATTAAACACAACAACACCTATTCTACTCAATACCTTCACATGAAAAAGCGTAAGGTTAAAAAAGGGCAATACGTGAAACAAGGAGATGTTATTGGCTGGGTTGGTATGACTGGAAATACTGGAGGGCCACATGTGTGTTACCGTTTCTGGAAAAACGGGAGAGAAGTAGATCCCTTTAAACAAAAGTTACCTGCCGCAAAACCATTAAAAAAGAACTTAAAACCGAAATATTTAGAGTTTATCAAACCGCTCAAATATCAATTAGAACAGAAACAAATTTCAACACAACAAACAGGAGTAATTACAGAAACTATTGCTCAAAATTAAAAAATGACTTTAAAAAACATCAATCCCACAACAACAAGCGCTTGGCAAAAATTAACAAATCATTTTAATGATATACAGCATATCAATATAAAAGATTTAGACAAAGAAGAAAATAGAAAAGACGATTTTTCGATTCAATTTGATGACTTGTTTGTCGATTTTTCTAAAAATAGAATTACCAAAGAGACCCTCAATTTATTAGTAGAATTAGCAGAAGAAGTTGATTTAAAAGACGCTATTGAAAAACAATTTTCTGGAGCGGTAATTAATGTCACAGAAGGAAGGGAAGTTTTACATACTGCTTTACGAAGCACCTCTGACGATCCATTGTTGGTGGAAGGGAAAAATATTAAACCACAAATACAGTCTGCTTTAAGAAAAATTAAAAGCTTTAGTAATAAAGTTATTTCTGGAAAATGGAAAGGGTATTCAGGGAAATCGATCACCGATATTGTAAATATTGGTATTGGAGGTTCAGATCTAGGACCAGATATGGTAGTAGAGTCTTTAAAATATTATAAAAATCAACTGACAACCCATTTTGTTTCAAACATAGATGGAGACCATGTTTCGGAAGTGATTAAAAACTTAAACCCTGAAACAACGTTGTTTGTTATTGTGTCCAAAACATTTACAACACAAGAAACAATTTCAAATGCAGAAACCATTAAAAATTGGTTTTTAAAGTCTGCGACAATATTTGATATTCCAAAACATTTTGTTGCAGTATCAACAAATCTAGAAGCAGTAGATAATTTTGGAATAGATAAAGCAAATGTCTTTCCAATGTGGAATTGGGTTGGCGGTCGTTTTTCTCTATGGTCTGCGGTTGGTTTATCAATAAGCTTATCGGTTGGGTATGACAATTACAAAGCCCTTTTAGAAGGAGCAGAAGAAATGGACTTACACTTTAAAAATGAAAATTTTGATACAAATATCCCTGTACTATTAGCCCTCTTAAGTATCTGGTATAATAATTTTTATGGCGCAGAAACAGAAGCTGTTTTACCCTATTCTCAATATTTATCTAAGCTTCCTGCCTATTTACAACAAGCTATTATGGAGAGTAACGGAAAAGGAGTAGATAGAAACGGAGACACCATTGACTATCAAACAGGAACGATTGTTTGGGGAAGCACAGGGACAAACATGCAGCATGCATTTATGCAATTGGTTCACCAAGGAACCAAGTTGATTCCTGCAGATTTTATAGGGTATAAAGAGTCTTTATATGGTTTAGATGACCACCACAAGAAACTAATGGCAAATTATTACGGTCAAATAGATGCATTGGCTTTTGGAAAAACAAAAGAAGAGGTTCATTTAGAATTAAAGTTTTCTGGAGATGAAGCCAAAATAGCATCCCTCTTACCTTTTAAAGTTTTTGAAGGAAATAGGCCTAGTAATGCAATCCTTTTTGATAAGTTAACCCCACGCTCTTTGGGAAAATTAATTGCACTTTATGAACATAAAATTTTCACGCAAGGAATTTTGTGGAACATCTATAGTTATGATCAATTTGGAGTGGAGCTTGGGAAAGAGCTGGCTAAAAAATTATTAAACAAGCAATAAAACAATATTTTTTTCGCATTTTTAATTAATTACTAGCTTTTGTTAATAAAGCTGTTAATATAAAATTCCCTCATTTTCTGAACAGTAATTTTTTTTTGTTTACTTTTCAATTTCTTAATTTAGTGTTAAAAGTTAACATTATATTAACAGTGCAGAATTTCAAAAAGAGGATTTTTGCGTAACATTTAAATAATATAAAATTAAACAATGAGAAATTTTAAAAACTTATTATTTGTAGCGGTATTTTTTTTATCAGCTACAATCTTAGGACAAGCTAAAGTTACTGGTTTGGTAGTTGACGAAACGAATCAACCACTGCCGGGAGCTAGTATTGTTGTAAAGGGAACAACAAACGGTACATCAACAGATTTTGATGGGAAATTTACCTTGCAAGCTGGAGTTGATTCTGGGACAATCGTTATTTCTTTCATCGGATTTCAATCAAATGAGGTATCTTTTTCTTCATCAAACTTCAATTTAGGAACGATTCAGTTACAAGAAGATGCAAGTTTAGATGAAATTATTGTGACTGCAACTTCATTTGCTATTGATAGAAAAACACCAGTAGCAGTTTCTACAATAAAGGCGGCAGATATTGAGAGAAAATTAGGGTCTCAAGAATTTCCTGAAGTTTTAAAATCAACACCAGGAGTATATGCTACCAAATCTGGAGGTGGTTTTGGAGATGGTCGTATTAACTTACGTGGATTCAATTCTGAAAACGTTGCTGTTATGATTAATGGGGTTCCTGTTAACGATATGGAAAACGGAAGAGTTTATTGGTCTAACTGGGCAGGGTTATCAGATGTAACGTCTGCAATGCAAGTGCAAAGAGGTCTAGGAGCGTCTAAAGTAGCAGTGCCTTCTATTGGAGGAACCATTAATATTTTGTCTAAAACATCTGACGTCCAAAAAGGTGGAAATATTATTGCTTCAACAGGTAATAATGGATATCAAAAATATGGTTTTACTCTATCTACAGGCCTAATGGATAGTGGTTTGGCAGCAACAGTATCTTTTGCAAAAATTGAAGGAGAAGGGTATATTGATGGAACACAATTTAAAGGGTTCAATTATTTTGTAAATCTTTCCAAACAAATCAATGAAAATCATAAACTGTCATTTACAACATTTGGAGCACCACAAAGACATGGTCAAAGACAAAACAGAAGTACTATAGATACGTATAGAAACGCTGAGTCTGGAAATCGTTTTAATCCAGATTGGGGTTATAAAAACGGACAAGTAACCCATATTGAAGACAATTTTTACCACAAATCTCAAACATCGTTAAATCACTATTGGACAATGAGCGACAAAAGTAGTTTGTCAACTGCTGTCTATGCTTCTTTTGGTACCGGTGGTGGTGGTGGAACTGCAGGAACTAACAGAGACTTATTTAGTGTTAGATTAGGAGATTCAGATCAACCGGTAGACTTAGATAATATTGTTGAGATTAACCGAGCAAATGGAGCTTTAGGTTCTGAAGCAATTTTAAGAGCATCAAGAAATGATCATGAATGGTTTGGTGTTTTATCTACTTTTAAAACGGAGCTTTTAGAGAATTTAGATTTAATTGCTGGTGTAGATTGGAGAACGTATACAGGAAAACACTTTAGAGAAGTAACTGATTTATTAGGAGGAGACTACTACTTAGATGATAATAATGTAAACAATCCAAATGCAACATTAGGTGTTGGGGATAAAATGGGATATAATAATGACGGTCAAGTAGGTTGGTTGGGTTTCTTTGCTCAATTAGAATATGGTACTGATAATTTTAATGCTTTTGTTTCTACATCTGTTCAAAGAAGTTCTTATCAAAGGATTGAATACTTCCTATACGACTTGAGCACAGAAGCTGGTAAAGATCTTGCAACTTCTGATGAAATAATTCTAAACGGTTACAGCATCAAAGGAGGCGCAAATTTCAGATTAGATGATGTTCAGAATGTTTTTGCCAACATAGGTTACTTTGAAAGACCGGCCGCATTTAATGCTGTTTTTAATGGGTATAATAATACAAAAATTAATAAAGATGCAGAAAACGAAAAAGTTTTCAGTTTGGAATTAGGATACGGTTTAAGAGGTGAAAAGTTTGCAGCGAATGTAAATTTATATAGAACTCAGTGGAATGACAGAACATTCACAAGAAACGTAAGAGCTACCGAGCCCGGAGCAGAAGACTACACAGCAAATCTTTTAGGGGTTAACGCATTACATCAAGGGGTGGAGTTTGATTTTACCTACAAGTATTCAGATAAATTAAATTTTACAGGGATGTTATCTTTAGGTGATTGGAAATGGGATAATGACCTAGAAGATGTACCTGTTTTTGATGAGAATCAAAATGAAGTAGATACAATTTCTTTACCTATTGATGGTTTAAGAGTATCGGATGCCGCTCAAACTACAGCTGCTTTAGGAATGTTATACAAGTTTTGGGATAAAACCTCAATAACATTAGACTACAACTATTTCGCAGATTTATATGCTCGGATAGATGTTTTGAATTATGCGAATGCTTCAACAAGACCAACAGATTCTTGGGAAGCACCTAACTACAGTACTATGGATGCTAGTTTACGTCATGGCTTTAATCTTGGAGAATTTGACACAACTCTTACGTTGCGTGTAAATAACTTGTTCGATACGGAATATGTCGCTGATGCAATTGATGCTTCGGACCCACTAGTATTCTTTGGTTTTGGTAGAACATTCAGTTTAAGTGCAAAAATTAAATTTTAAAAACTTTACAAATGAAAAAAATATTTTATTCTTTCGCAATACTTTCTTTGTTGTTTACTTCGTGTAATCCAATGGAAGACATTTATGAAGAAATTGATGCAGTAAAAACCGTTATTTCTGGTGAAGCAACAATTATTCTAACAGATGCAGATTATGATGCTTTAGACCTAGGTTATGGAAACTTTAGCTCTATGGAAGATGCAAAAGCAAATTTACCTGGTTTTTTGTCAGATAAGTATCCAGCATGGGGTGCAGAATCTTTAGC
>Ga0209092_10001234_pt1 | contig 25490 bp, 22 predicted proteins | sample FraStrMetagenome_FD_187446 | JGI IMG/M metagenome (GOLD analysis project Ga0209092, IMG submission 187446) | Marine eukaryotic phytoplankton communities from Arctic Ocean - Fram Strait ARC3M Metagenome (SPAdes) (version 2) | ecosystem: Environmental > Aquatic > Marine > Oceanic | place: Fram... | reverse complement strand
CACAGAGCAGACCTGCTACGATGCTGCCTTGATGTGCATGTATCGCAAACTTTAAACGACAAATGCGTCTTTCAAATGTTCTTCGTTAAGATAGTGTCACCGAATGTACATACAGTCACATTCCTAGTTATAATTTTGACATGAAATTTTTACAATTACGTCATCGAAATGCAAAGATTTACCTCGTGATATTTAAAGCGCATTGATCCGACTTATGTCAAATATAATTATTAACAATACTAAGTTGTGGGAACAAGGGTAGATGCGATCACTTAGATAACCAGTGGTATTACTGGAAATCAAATTACAAATAATAAATACCAACCTTCGATAGAACCTTATCTTCCCAATAGCAAACAAATCATTCAAATGGTTATGACTTAGATCACGCTTGTGGGGAAAGTCCTGGAAGGGTTATAATGCGAAAATGGTGGATAGTCGCATGAGCTAATAAAACTTAAACAATCCACTTTATCCCACGAGAAGGGCGGTGGAGAATCCTGTATTTGAAAAAGAAGAAAGGTAATTTATCGTTTCATATTTATATTCTGAATGAGAATAATTGTTTGAGCAGCACGACGAAGCTAGATTCAACTAAACAAAAGAAAAGTGAAGTGAAGTGTAATTACGAACATAAACAGATTGATGAAAGGCGCTCAAAACTCAAGATTGTCATCCGGACGATAAAGACCGATATTTCAATGCACCGGTATTGTAAGTTAATCCGTTCTCGAACGATTTACGGGGTACTGCGACGATGTATAGTATACAGACCATACATGTGTACATAATATCACGTCAACAGCGAATATCGAGGCTATTTATGCTGCTCACGTTGACAAAAAATATTCCAGTGTAGTAAGTTAGAAGAAAATAAACCGAAGAAGAACATCATATGAATTAAAACCAACCGTGTACTTTCATTGCGGGCGGTATTCTATAAAGTTTGCCAATTTTGTAGTTGGCCATGTTAATTTCGATAACGCGCAAGGTAATAGAAAGTTTGCCGCGCAAGCAGTCGAAGGCCATTTCCGAATAATGGAACGGATAGCTGTTCTAAAAATATACACACGTAAACGTAGATTACTACTGCAAGTCACAAATTTTCAAATTTTGGAAAGAGAAACGTTAATAATAACGCACGGTGACTCATTGCGCAACAGGTTCGCTAGTATGTATATCGTACACGGAAACATAAATTCAGACACGTACGGCTAGCGTGTTTACTACACGAACATGATTTTTGAAATTCATTCTGAGGAAAAAGTGCATGCAGTTTGACAGTTCGTACCTATTATACATATCTCATTATGTGCATCCTTGTGGTATCAATACGAGCTCGGAAGCGCTAGTCTTCCTCTTTGTCAGTAGTTTGCCACTCTGTTGTCAGCAGATCGTCAAAAAGAGAGTTCTTTTGAATCTTTTTCACATTACGGAATCCCACAAAATCTCAGAACTCATTACTCAAAAACGTCATAATTTCTGTTTGTAGAGAATAGTGTCTGTTGTCTTCATTAACGTCTTAAGAACTTGTCAAGGAGTATAGTAGTTGTTGTCTACACGCACTAAAGTGTGAGGTACACCGATATGAGCTTTTGGATCACCGTCAAGGCGCTGCTATGGCGTAATTCCATTTATCGGAAGCGTAAGCCATTCTCCTCGATACTCGAGTTCCTATTTCCGCTTGCAGGTGTGCTTCTCCTGTTGTGGATGAAGGACTTGTCGGAAGGTAGTGGCAGTTTTGCTCCTGTGGACATCCCTGCAATTTTATTTCCGGACGATTCTGTAGTCCGTCCGTTGACGTTTAGTGATTGGCTCGTTCAGTTGCAGATTGAGCGCGTTTGCGTTGGTAAGTTTTTGAATTTTATGGTTTGTACATGTGTAATGAAAATTCCTCATTTGTTTCATAACATTTGTGTTTTGTGAAAGAGTTTCCAAATGAATACCAGATTCCAGAATTTCTCGTTGATACCACTGGTTATTTCCCAGCAAACAGCTACGATATTGATGATAGTGATTATTACATTACAGGAAATGAGTTTGGTAACGCCAACCCGTTGATGCGTTGTGATCCTACTCGCTGTGATAAGAAAGATTCCAACTATCCCGATGCCCTTCCTTTTTGTGAGGTTCGTCGTATTGGATTGGTCTATCCTCCAGATGAGTTTTCTGTGTATCTTGATGGAAGGTACAGAAGTGCATTGGAGTTTGATGAAGTGTTTCAAGTGTTTGAAGACGAATCCTCTCTCGAGGATTATGTGACTGGAAACTCTTACGAGGATGAAACTAAGATTGCGATTGCTGTTGTGTTCGATAATACTTTTGGTTCTGACGACGAGTACAAGTACACTATTCGTGTAAATAGCACAAATTTCAACAATCCGGAGGAGTCTGCAAGGCCAGTGAGTGCCACTACGCCCCCAACCAATGTTATCTTTAGGAACTTCAAGAAGAATGACTTCGAATGCGTTACTATTGATGGCGGTGGTCAACCCATTACTGGACCTATCGATGAATCGTGTACAGCGCGTTACATCTACAATGGTGCGCTCACTATCCAACGTTTGGTCCAGGATTACATTTTATGGGAAGCCACTGATGGTGATATGACCTACTCCGTAGCTGAGGGTGGTGTTGGATATGCAAGTTTTCCAACCCTTCCATATACTGATGCAGGATTTTTCGGAGAAATTGCATGTAAGTTTTGTAACATGCATTAATTCAGTATTTCGTCTTCACTGCATCTCATTATTATTCTCTTCTAGTGTATGTTCCTTTATTTATGGTTCTCGTTTTCTGTAAGTAGTGTTGCAATGGTGAAATGTATTTTGAAGAACAAATATTCTCAACTTATAACTATAACATGAAGTATATGGAGTATCAAATTCTGTACGCCTACTTGTAACGGAGAAGGAACAACGTCAAGTGGAACTTCTGAAGATCATGAGCGTAACTCAATTCCGCTTAGAATTTACGTGGATATTGAGTTTCCTCCTGTTCGGATTCCCGTCTTATTTCATCGCTGGTATCGTTAGTACTGGGTTTTGGGAGATAGCAGACGCTGGAACTTTGATGTTTTTCTGGACTATTATGTGCATAATGAACATACTGTTTTGTACAAGTATTGCTGCGTTTTTCTCCAAAGCGACGAGAGCTGTGTTTATGGCGGTTCTTTTCTACTTTGTTGGATATATCATTGTTTTCGCTGTCGACCTCGAAGAAGATGATATAGGTATGATCGGGATGGTTTGTTTACACGTAAGTGGTTTATTCTTATGATTCCATTATTTGGTTGTACTCACAAAAATTTGAACAATAACAAATTTAGCCCGTATCAGCATTATCAAGTAAGTCAAGTTTCCAAAATTTGAATCAAACCCCATACGCAAGTTACTGACATAATGACTTTTCAGTTGGATTCACGCTTCTCAGCGACTACGAAGACAAACAGGTTAACATTCTAGATGATGCTAATTATCCGAATGGTCTTGTATTCGACGATGTCATAGGTTTTATGATAAGAGATATTTTTCTGTTAAGCCTTATTACTTGGTACTTCAACCGCGTCGTTAAAGGAGAGTTCGGAAGGTCAAATCCATTGAACTTTCCATTTCTTAAGAGTTATTGGTTTCCAAGTAAGGCAACGGTACAGATTGAAGAAGCTAACAACGACGAAAGTGACGGTGCTATTATACAGCCAGATCCTGTAGTTTTGAAGGCGCAGGTGGCGGAGAATAAATGCGTATCAATTAGAAATCTTCGGATGTGTTTCAAAAATGTTGATGGTAGCGAGAAAGTGGCAGTGAGTGGGTAAGTTCCTTTTTATGATTATGTGATTTTGCGCGTTATAAATTACATTCATTCTTTTCATTTATAGGCTGAACCTAAACATGTACTCAGGTCAAGTAACAGCTCTTCTTGGGCATAACGGTGCAGGTAAATAGTCGTTTCGAACATATTTATGTTTTCTGATAACTATCTCACTTTTATGTAATAATACAAAAGGAAAAACCACGACGATCAGTATGCTCACCGGTTTACTAAAACCAAGTAGTGGCGATGCCTCCGTTATGGGAAAAAGCATTAACACTGACATTAGTGAAATTCGTCAAAATATTGGCATTTGTCTCCAACATGATTGCCTCTTTGATTTGTTAAATGTGCAGGAACATATTGAACTTTACAGCATGCTGAAAGGCAGCTACAACAAGGAATCGGTCACCCAAACAATGAAAGATGTTGCCTTACTTGAGAAACGTTATACGATGAGTAAGAATTTAAGTGGAGGAATGAAAAGAAAATTATCAGTTGCGATCGCATTTTGTGGTGATAGTAAGACAGTGTTCCTAGATGAACCAACAAGGTGAGCGAATCATCCAGAGGCTAAAGTTTGTTGCCTTCACATATTTGCAATTATTCTGATTTTGTCTCTTCGAATACAGTGGCATGGATCCGTATTCAAGACGCTTCACGTGGAATCTCATCCGTCAATATAGGCAGGATCGTTGTATTGTACTTACAACTCATTTCATGGATGAGGCTGATTTATTAGGTGATCGTATCGCCATTTTGGGCGGTGGCAAGTTGAAATGTGTCGGATCAAGTTTGTTTTTAAAGAAGGAATATGGGGTGGGCTACCAACTCGTTCTTGAGAAAAGTCTCAGCGGGGAGTCTCCATCAGAAAGGGCGAAGAAAGAAATGGAAATTGTTGATCTCGTGAACGATCATGTCAGTAAAAGCTCGATTCTGAGCAACGTGGGTACTGAGATTAGTTTTCAACTCCCGCTGACATCAGCACCAAAGTTTCCATCGATGTTGCGCAAAATCGAGGAAATGATGGAAGGAAAGAATTCATTTGTTCGTAATTATGGTGTCAGTATAACGACTTTGGAGGAGGTGTTTCTTATTATTGCACGTGGCGATGACGATAGACGGCTCTCAGTGCGAGCATCCAGTAAAATGGATGGTGATGCAGCTTTGAATCTTTCAGAGGGAGAGGAAGTTGAGGTCAGTGCTGCAAGCCAGTCGATGGATTCAAATGCTAGAAAGCTTGGCGGTATAGAATATTCACCAACATTTTCAAAGCACGTGAATGCGTTGATAAAGAAGAGAATCTTGAATTTTAAACGTGATAAGAAGGCTTGGGTCTGTAGTGTATTCCTACCAGTAGTAATTGCGTTCATGGGTTTGTCCATTATTGCGTTCGTACCTCTATCTAGAAATTTGGACAGTCTTGTTTTGCGTTATGAGGACTTGAATGAGGGAATCGATTCAAACCAGAATCCGCTTGTATTCAATACGCCTGGGCTATTTTCGTGTAATCCTGGACGGTGCATCAATACTGAAGTTTGGAACGACACTGAACATGTTGACGATGTCTACAAGGTATGCGGAGCCTACAGTGAATCATCAGTTTGTACAGTTGACAATAGCGAAACGTTTGCATCTTTTTCATTGTTTGCCGATCCAGCAGTGGGTATCAATGCAGCGGACGTGTTACAAACTTCTTCTGCTTTGAATATGACTAAGAACGATTTTGGTGCTTCTCGGTACGGGGCAGTGTTTTTTACTCGTGAGTTTGATTCGGAGTTCAATGGAACAGATGACAGAATTTATTCCCCGAAAGACGAATGCAGCAGTTCTGGGGAATTTACGTATCTTCGTGATGAATCGTTACAGTGCCCATATCTGAATGGGCTTGGTTATGTTGTTGCATATAATTTTACAGCTTTACATTCATCTGTATTGTACACAGCAATCGCGGATGAGAACATTTTGCGCTCGTCAAATGGAGGTAATGGTAATCAAAAAATTGAAGTGACACTCCATCCACTACCAGTTACAGCTTTTGAGGAGGGGTATGCTGAGGTATGCATGTCGGTTCTACATTTAACTTCCTTCCACATTTCTCATTTTGCATGTTTTGGCAGGGCGAGGATGCGTTTACAACATGGTTCATGTTATTGTTCAGCTTTCCGATTATTTCTGGTGGTTTTGCTTCATTCATTGTTACAGAACGAAGGAATAAAGCGAAGCATCTACAAACGGTCGCCGGTGTGAAGCCTTCAGCATATTGGCTATCGACCTACTTGTGGGATATTATGAATTATCAGTTGGCTCTTTGGCCGATTTTTTTGTTAATGCTTGCACTTGGAGTCGGTAAGTGATTAGAGTATTTGTTTAAATCTTAATGGTCGCATCCACGTTTCTTAGTTGACAAGTTGTTTTGATTAGATGTATATACTAAAACAGAGGATGATATCGTTTCTGCTACACTTGTCTGCTTGATTATGTTTGGACCGGCCGCTGCAGGGTTTACATATTGCGTGAGCTTTGCTTTCAAAGATCCGAGCACCTGCCAATTTTTTCTTATCATCTTAAATATTATTGTGGGGTCGATTGGTCCCATTATTTCTTTTGTGCTAAGAATATTGGATACTGCCGAGGAAGACGATGATACTTATCTTGTTGCTGCTCGGTTGATGGAATGGTTACTTCGATTCAATCCGTCTTTTTGTTTAGGTCATGGTCTCTTTTTTATAATTAACATTCCATTTCTTGAGTTAACGATGTCTGATCCCAATATAAGTGCATGGTCGAGTGAAGTAGTCCTATACGATGTGATTGTGATGTTGATTCAATTATTTGCTTATCCTGCTTTGGCGTGCTTTTTGGACATCTCATCTACAAATCCTTCGGCGGTAAAGATTTGGGACACAATCATTGACGTCCTATCCGGTAAGACTTTATTCAATAAATGTAAAAAGAGCAGCACTCCCGAGGCACAAATTTATGTATCCGATGAGAACACTGACGAGGATGTCCTAGCGGAAGAAGAGAGAGTTCTTTCTGAAGAAAATAAATGTGAGGATGCCATTGTCATAAAAAATCTTGTGAAACAATGGAATCCTCAGAAGCTCGCTGTTAATAACATGTCATTTGGTATACCCGCCGGTGAGGTGTTTGGTTTGTTAGGTATTAATGGGGCCGGTAAAACAACCACAATGGGAATGTTGACTGCGGAGTTTCCACCGACGAGTGGCGACGCTTGGCTGAATGGATATTCGGTAACGAATGAGCCGGAATTGATTCGTCGTTCGATTGGTTATTGTCCTCAATTCGATGCACATTTCATGAACATGACTGGTCGCGAACATGTTGAGCTATACGCAAGTATCAAGGGTGTCCCTGAAGAGGAAATCCATGAGTTATGCGCAATGCAGTTGAAGGCTGTTGGTTTAAGCGACGAGGATGCAGATAAATTAAGTTCAGGTTATAGCGGCGGAATGAAGCGAAAGCTCTCCGTCGCATGCGCGTCAATTGGTCGCCCCAGGATTGTTTTCCTTGACGAGGTACGTATAAGTGAGAGTATTGGCTCCGCACCACCGTTCTTCTTTTTTTTTGCTTACATTCCCATTTTGCAGCCTAGCACTGGCATGGATCCCGTAGCACGACGAGATTTATGGAAGACGATCATTGGTATGACAAGTGATGGATCAACTAGTGTAATTTTGACAACCCACTCCATGGAGGAGTGCGAGGCTTTGTGCCCCCGAATTGGAATTATGGCTACTGGTCGGCTGAAATGTTTAGGTTCTGCTCAGCATTTGAAATCACGTTATGGAACAGGGTATCAAGCCGAACTAACTGTGCTAAATTCTTCCGCAGAAGATGATGATTATATTGCGAACTCTGAAGTGATTTTATCGAAGTCTGGTGAAACAAATGATGAGCGAGCAGATAATTCCACAGCCAAGACGGACGAAGTGTTTTTGAACCTTGAAATTGCACAAGTGGCCTTGTTGGAGATAGCTGGTGACACATCGTTGGTCGACATGTTAAACGAATCCGATCCGAGCGGGTATGTGGTTTACAAGGAAGCAACTTCGTCGGCTGGAATTTCTGCGTCTTCATTGGCTCAATTTTGCACGGACGAATTGAGAGTCAGGAAGCTAATTTCATTCATCAATGAAAGTTACCATGGCGCAATTTTGAGGGAGAGGCAAGAAAGCAAATGCCGCTTTGAAATTCCTTCCAGTGGTGGTCTTAAAATATCTTCAATTTTCGAGCTATTGGAAGGGAACAAGGACAGCTTACGACTGTCGGATTATGGCGCGAGTCAAACGAGTCTCGAACAGGTGTTTAACATCCATGCTGCTGAAGCTGAAAAAGAAAAACAAGGTCGCATTGATAATTGAGTTGTTCCCGATTCGTACATGTCATCAATAGCGAAATCTTGAAGAGAGTGTGTAGATATTACGAAGTATTTTTTCTTACAAGTTACAAGCGCTCTTGCCTTGATTTTGCGTAGACTTTAGGATCGTTAACCAAATATTATTTCTAGCTTATGTTACACACACATAAAAATTGATTTCCATTTTGCTGACATTTGAAATAAAGGCGTATCTATGTATTGGATTTATATGAAGGCTTACGAAACCTAAGTTGAAAAAAATGTATTTTGTAGTGCTTCCTTCCGAGGAAAGTTGGTGTTTTTCAAGTGAACTAACATGTAGAAAGCATATCTTGCTTTTCGTGATTTCTCTGCCGAAATTCCAAGAATCATTGATTTCTTATCGAAATGTTTTGGGAAGAGAAAATCGAAGTGTGGAAAGACATTCGATACTTTTACTCCTTCAACCAAAACACTCTTTCTTCCATAGGCGTAGTTCCATCATCTTCCAGAATAGTTTTGCAAATATCCAAAAGCCCCTACAGGAAAAAATCTTTGTGATTAGAGATATTGATCACATTAACCTTGATTTACGAACTTGGCTCACCTGAATATCACCTCCACTTTGCTCGATCTTCGACCTTAATAATCCTTCGTTGATTCCTAGTTGACCAGTTCCTTCTATGTTATTAATTAAAGTGTCTACTTCTTCTGGGTCGATTGTAAAATCTCCATCTACATCACTTGCAACAATAACAGTCAGAAGAGTTTGTATGATACCCGATTTTGCGTCGGCCTTTAATTCCGCTAATACTTCTTTCGCCATTTCAACTTGCTCTTCAAACTCATCAATATTCTGCGTTTGTTGCTTCGTTATGCTGTCCAACGCATTTTGGGAGCTGCAGAAGAAGGGATGTATGTACATAAATATGATTGCTTAGATAAGACAGTACAGAAGAATTGTTCGCATAAAAACTACTTACCTTTCCATACCCTTAACACTGGATTCTAACTTTTTTATGGTACTTTTCAATTTCTTATTTTCTTTTTCGAACCGATTTATTTCCTGTTCCATCACTTGGAACGTTTCCTCCATGTTTTTAACGTTGCCAATAGTTTGCTGCTGACTGTCTGCTTTTGGCGAAAGATAACCATTGCCCGCTAATGCTGCAGCGGGAAGCATGACGAGAGGTACACCCACAGAAACAAACGAAAGTAGGGTGTACGGCATTTGCACGAGTGCGGCAGAGCGAGTTGACCATCGAACTATTTTCGTTTCTTTAGCATGTTTCGGGTCTTCCATCGCTGCCAAGCCACCTTTTCTCTCCACGGGCTGTTCTTCCCCTCGGGCATTTCCAGTTTCTGCGTCAGCCATTGTTGTTATTGCTGATTGATAGATGAGATGTATTCGATGATTATTGCAAGTACTTCGCAAAGATAGATCTGTGCTAGTCTTTGTGACTGTTCCTTTTGCGGTGATGTATTAATAAATTGTGTTTTATTACAGATATGTGGTAAAAAAAATATGCACACATTCATTGAACATTTCGGCCTCCAGATTATTCGACGTGTATCATCGATACTTTTCATGTGTGAAGTAGTTTTAGAAAAGATGTACATATGTTTATGACGAATTGGTATATGTAATGTTAGTAAAAAATAGGTAGCGGTAAAATATCTTCCAACGCAATAAACGCTTATCATCTACAGAAAATTACTTCGAAGTACGTTTTATGCAGTAAATCGTGGTGTCTGTATGTCATGTTTTCGATGTTTGCTTTGTCTCTGCAGTTTCTGAAGTTATTTTATCCCAAGGCAATTGCTTTGTCAATTTGTTCGAATTTATATATAGTAAGAATTGCTTGTGCATTATTGGGGCCAAGCTACGCGTTTTGTACGAGGTACGTACGTTGGGAAAAAGTATCTTCTCCCGCTTCATCGTTCAGCTTTCATCTCTTCATTACATGACATAGATGCTACTGGTGTTCCATAAATGGCATGTAATATGACCACCGGTTTCGTGATATGCATATCAATATAGTTTGAATTTTATTTTGGACCAGATTAGGTTCAATACAAATCGCGTGGAGTTTTCGTGGTTCTTTGGAATAAATTGATATCGATACTTCAGTAATTATGTCATGATGTCACCGAGTTGTCATTGTCATCTTGGAATTCAAAAAAACACCTACGCTAAAAATGAAAAATGAAGTATGCAAATGTACCGGTATTTCACAAATTAAAAGGGTGCTGGATCGCATCAAACGAACACTATCAGAACCCTTAAATTTGCGATAATAGATTGCGCTCTCTCTATCTAGATCATGAGTAGATCTAGACGGTTTCCATCGAAGATAAAATTCGAAGACGTTCAACATTTATGTGATTCACATTTTGATAAGGTGCAAAGAAAATTGGGAAAGTTTAATGCAAGGATATCAGAATCTTCGAACTCAAAGTTATCGTTAGTTTGGATTAAGATATATTCCCGCCTTTTGAACGAAGTCAAAGATGCGCAAATACATATCAACAAAAATTTAAATAATCTGTCCATTTCATGGGAACAAGACCAAACACCCAATGGTGGCGCCTTTGTAGATTGTATCAAAGAATGCATGAATGATTGGGAAAATATAACCAAGATAGAGGATGAGATGAGCCAAAATTGGAAGTCGAGACAAAGGAAAGTTCATCTTATTGTTCGAAAAAAGATCAATAATAAAAGCGCTAACCAACATCATTCAACGCAAATAAGAGATCCACTAGATAGTTGTAGTGCACGTGAATCGCTTTCAGTAGTTAAACGAGATATTCGTAACAGTCAAGATCAATTAGAAAAAATGCTTCGAGAAGTTTGGGAAGATTTACAAACTCTTCTTCCCTGCATAAAGCACGAAATATATTGTAGCAACGAAAATATTGAAAAAGAGTTAGTTAAGACGTTTGTAGAGAAAACCGACCAATGCAGAAATTATTTGAAAATTTTTGAAGGAAGCTTTGATATTCACAGTATCGTTTCTCAGTTGGATGTCATTTACGATAGCACCAAAAGTGAAAAGGATAATATCATGAAGAGAAGAGATTTAGCGTTATCAAGAGCATTTGACAAATTCAGGCATGCAGCAGGAAACGAAGTTCTCGATGATCCTTTGGGAGGATGGGACGAGCGTGCGCACTTAATATTTACAAATTTGACTCAGAAAAATGGAGATTTAGTGGTTCCAATGTGCTTCCTACTCAAAGTCATTAATAAAACCGAAGACAACGTTAAGGCACATAGCAACTTGATATCTGCTCGCTCTATATATAATAATAAATGTTCGTCAGCTAATTTTTCTTTTTCGAGAGAACTTCAAGAACTATATGAAACTGCGACAAGGCAAGTTGAAATGATTGCATTTGGTCTTAATAAAAAAATCTCTAGCGTAATGGGTAAAGAAATAAATGGCCATATCAGAGAAATAACAATTGATCGTTTATCAATTTTACAAAGTTGTAAGAACGAAGAGGAAGATTTCAACGATAAAGTATCTCGTGCTTATGAGAAAAAAGAAGCTGAGAACAAGAAAGCCCTCAACAACATCAAATTAGAAAGAGCAAAAGCAATCAAAGGTATTGTTCAAAAGTACCGTGAAACCAAAGCTCATCAACAACATGAGGATAGTATCTTACAAATAAGACGAGCGAAAGTCGAAAGACAAGACAAATTGCTGCGTATGCGACTCATTAGACAACGAGTTATTCATCGTCAGATGTTATCAAGTGCAAAGCAAGCTTTGGTTGAAGAGAAACAAAAAGAACATGACCGAATTGAACGAGAACGTTTAGAACGAATAAGTAAGCTCGCAATGGACGTCCCCTACTACGACTCAATTGAAAATGTAAAGTCTACTTTTCGAACGAAGTCGACTGCCTCGAGACTAAACGACAAGTTCACAAAAGATTCAACTGGTCTTGCAGATTTTCAGCATGGAATGAGCAAAATGACTTCTTTTTCAAACGAACGGTTCTTTTCTAACACGTAAGTTTTACCGTTCTCGTCATCCGTGTGAAACGAAGACGATATCTATTATATCATGAACTCAACTCTCTAAAATTTTGTAGATTATTTCGATTAAGCGACGAATTACACGAGGCGGGTGTAGCAAACACTGCATACGCGCGAGAAATCGTAAAAAGAGTCTTTCCTCGATCTGATGATATCATTCAATGAAGGTTTTTTGAAGTTTAAACATTTTGGAGAGGTTTAGTAACAAGTGTATTATTGTGTAATTCAACTACATCACATTTCACATTACTATGACTTTTGGATTGTCAACAGAGTAACAGAGTTGTCCGTGCACAAATGATTGATAACATCAGATACGTTGGGATTACTTTCTGTTACTCCGAGATAGTAATTCATAGGACTACTGCTTTATCCTCTCAAATTTAAAATTTTTTATAACGATTTTCAATTGCTGGTGGCTATCTTTGGTAAAGTTGTGGATCTTCGAAACTTACTCTACCCAAACTCAAGCTTTACCTAGAATCATATGATACTTTGATAGCTACAGTATCAAACGAACCAAAAAATTTCAAGTTGCAATACTCCTCTTTGCATAAGCAGAGAGTCCCAAGAATTAGGAAGTGATAGACTAAGAATCGATCAGGTGCCATGACGCTGCTAAATACTTCATGTACCCTATTCAGTCGCCGTTATAAGCGTACTTTGGCCAAGAGTAACGCAATGATTACACTTAACCTGATACATAGTTAAAAGTGGAAATTATTGTAATACCACCCTACTCTGATCTAGCTTTCTCCAATAGCTTGACTGTCAATGATGAATATCGTTGACGAAAACGATAATACGCCTTATTCAGGGACTCCAATGGAACTTTTATTTGTGCTCCCGTATATTACTTACCGGTATATTGTTTTCGCACGAGTAGATTGGAACATTACTAGAAAAGTGAAGAGAAATTAATACCATTCGTTAGTTCATTCATGCCATATACCAACATACCAACGGTACAACGGCAATGGAGAATGGAGGACCTAAGAAAACAGTTACGAACTTTCGTTATGCCTCTGGGCCTCTCGACTCTCGACCAAAGCACACAGCCGTAACATGAGTACCGGTATTGCATATTGCTATGCAGTGCCTAATCATTCACCCCACACCCAATTGCACTCCACCGACCTCGTAACATTCGAAAAGAAAACTTCATCTCACAGGCGATTGATTTCAAACTAGAAAGTAACATGTGGATGAACATCTTAGCAGTACCATCGACGCGTGCCGCATTAACAAGAACTTTTGCCTCCAGATCAGTTGCGAGTGATCCTCAGGTGATTGCAAAGTGCCTCGTTGCTTATAAGAAGTTTATTAATGAAAATGCTAATCTTGTCGGGAGAGAGCTTCGAACGGTTTACAAGGAAAAATATGGAGATTTGATATTGAAGGCTGCGAGATCGAACTCGAATATGAAAGAGCCTCGCTGGATTCAATGGAAGGGACAGTTTCTACAAAAGAGAAACGAGGAGTTGATGACATCTTCAAAAAAGAAAAGGTCATAATCATGAAAATTTAAGGTTTTTAACACGAGTATTCTTCTTTGGAGCTGCAACAGTCTTTTGGTTTTTGTTTATGCTGTTTGCAGACATATTATTACAAGATGACTTTCATAACAATTCTTGGAAAGAAGCTATCAACGTGAAGATGTTAGATGGGCCTTTCTTGTAACCATAGTCAGTATTGGAGAGGGAAGTGGAGGGATTAGGCGGAGAGTGACGACTTTGAAGTATCGACATTAAACAAAGCAATAGGTAGGATATAACGAAACCTTAAATTAGGCTTGGACTCTGTTACCAAGTGTCTATTAGAATTGGTAATCAGCAGTTCCAAAGTTTTTCGTATATGACATAAATTCCATTGGGTAAAAGCACCTTACACATTCTACCTGTTTATTCTTGCTCATTAGAGCATCTCTTTGTTTATTACTTTGACAACATGCTTTAAGGTCGGGCTGTCTCAGATCAAGAGCGACTACTTTGGGACGTCAATAATAGACTACGTAGTAGTCAGGATATAAACCATAGGTTCAACCAAAACTTGAACTTTGAGTTGACTTTGGACGCTCTATCTAGATGTCTGTGAAATTGATAGTCAGCAACATTTACAATCTTCCAAGCTTCTCATCCATGACGTAAATTATAACGTCAGAGAGCACCTTACACAATCTACCTTTCCAAATTTGCTCATTAGGGCATCTCTTTTGTTACAATTTTGACAGCATACTTTAAGATCGGGCGGTACCATTGTCCAACCGTCCAATGCTCGAGAACCAATTGCTTTCGCAAGATCAAGTCCTTCTAATTGAATAATTTTTATTGTAGGTGCGTCTGCAGTATTAGAAATTGGCGCTAATACAGCAGCAACTTCGGGCTGAGTAGTAGGGAATTCTAATCTGGTTACCTTGATCTCAGGCATGTCAACAGTAACAGGATCAGGGTCACAGGTAACGTCTACAGTACCAGGATCAGGGTCACAGGTAACGTCTACAGTACCAGGATCAGGGTCGAGCGTAACGTCGACATTTGTAGGATAAGGGTCTGACGTGACGTCAGCAATTATGATATCAGGGTCGGCGGTAGCTTCTTCGGGTGGAGTAGCAGGCGACGACGCAACTTCTATAGGCTTCGATACACCGTTAGTATTCATAGCATCATCGTTACCATCCGGTTTACTTTCAACATGACTTTCATCTGCTTCGATCTCCTCCTCATCGTCTTCCATTAAAGACTTGATCTCTTCCACTGAAATCTTCGTGGTACTATCATTTTCACGCTGCTTGACAATCCGCGGTGACTGGTGTTTCTTTAACAATTGCTCACTCTTATAAATGACCTGCTGGAATTCTTTCATTTTCTTCTCCTCCTCTTCTTTCCTCATGCGTTCCTCTTCCGCTTTCTTTTTCATCAACTCAATGCCATGAGAAATAAAACATGAATTTATTGTATGTGACAGCTGTGGGCAAGTTGTGAGAATTCCAAGCACTGCATCGACAGGTATATCCTTCACATCGCTTGCTACTAGCTGTGCCGCTAAATAAAAATTATGTTCATAGTTTAATTCATCAACACTAACGATCGATCAAAAGGGTTAAAATTTTAAATTCACACGAAAACAGAAAATAATATGAAATACTGCACCTGTTGTTAAGATCAAGAGCAAGTTGTACATTATGGTTACTGTTTCGAGCAACGCATACGATGTCACTGAACTTCAAACGTTCTGTATGCGATGATTTCTTTTTCCACTGGACAGATCCTGTTATGATAAGTTAAATATTATATCGCGCCCAACACAACATTTGAAAAAAAATGTTTACCGTATTTCATTCCACTTTCTAATCTGGGCATGACGATTTCGTAACATTGTTCACCCTTCAAATCGTCTATTTTTTCACGTATAAAATCTAAAGCTTCTCCAGTTTTATAACGAGGTAAATGCGGAATGGGAGAATCATGTGTCTACCATAAAATTATACGACGTATTTTAGATAAAAATTACAAGCATCTTTACCCAAATCTAAGAAAAAGAAAAACCTACATTTTCCATCAAGCTTCGACTGTTAACGTCGACATGCATCCCTTCTTCATCTCGTTCATAATTCCCATCTGTCTGCTTCTGTAAATAAGCCACCTGCTCTGATATACCCATCGGAGCATCACCTACGGAAAGACACAATTTTCAAGTTCAAACATGGGCCATGAAGGGACGACTTTATCTTGTAAATGAAGAATAATTCTTACCACATGCCGTCGCCAAGTTAAGTAGATTTTTTACTAAATTTTGAAGAGGCGAGGCCGCTTGGTCGGGCTGTTCTGCACTATCATTTGCTTTCTGCGGACTGTCTTTCGACATGTTATTCCTTGTAGGAGTGGCAAACACAGAAGACTGGGTTGCTGTGCGAGGCGGTGACGGCAGGTCGTTGCTCATTGTCTTGAAACTTCAATCGATGTTGGTCCTTTCAAAAAAAAATCACTACCATTATCATCATCATTTTTGTTAATTATTTTTGCGAAGTGTTAAATAGAACACATCCTCTGGACGGAAATAAATCTTAATAAATAGGGTCAACCGGAGAGAAGTTCGCCCAAAATCCATTGCATTCCTTTAAATAAATCGATATATAAGTATTCACATACCTAAATTGACACTTTCTCTCAGAATCAATCCCTACATCCTTTTCGCTAAAGACATTTGTTTGAAATCATTATTTTTCATCCGAAATACCACACATAATATTCTACGAAAGTTGTAGGTTACTCACATACATATAGATTCATATTCACAGATGCATGCGCCCTGAGGGGAGTTGGGAAGATATGTAGAAGTAAAGGCATACACGAATCCGTCCGATAAACTCGTAACTCGTATCTGTCGTGACTCGTCAAACCATGTGAAATAGATAGTAAAGAGTAGGGGACCGACGAGGGAATAACTACACACGCACCAGAACGTGTCATCTAAAAGGCTACATAATATAAATGAAGGGTACAGTCGACGAAGAACAGCAATCATCTCTTCGACAACGTCCGAGTCGTCGGCAGCCGGTACAAGAAGGTGCGGCATCTGATGGTATTCCACAATCTTCTGGATCATTTGACGATCCTAAAGCATTGCATAACCTGCTTTATCGATACGTCGTGATTGCGGCATCTATGTATGGTCTGTATGAGCTTGAGTTTTTTCCGCGCGTTCTGTATGGAAGTAAAGTGGATCATGGTTGGTTTAAAGTTGGACTTGCATGTAGTGTTGCCCTGTTGGCGATGAAAGCGTATGTGGAAATGTTTCAAGGCAAGGCGAAGAAGAAGAGGGTGGACTATAGTAATTTTCGGAATGAGACGCATGCTATTTTGGCTCTGTTACTGATTGCTTCGTTTTCGTTTCATATATCATTGTGGCCTCAATATCATTTGAGAACGTTTCTGCTCGTAGATGTTATTATCGGATACGGATTGTTGCTACAAATATGTTTGATCACACCCACCTGGTTACAAAATTTTGCGTCCGCTGTGTTGATGACTTGGTTCTTGCAAAGCTATGTTTAAGTATGACTAAATTCTCGTTATAGAACAGTTATCGTATTCAACACTTCAAGCATCAGAAAGTGTTAAGACAATGCTATCTCGTTCTCCACCCAACCTTAAATTCTTGGTAGATTCAGCAGAAAAACTTTATCCGAAATTTAAGGCGTTACTTAACCAGTTCCAATTGAAAGTCTGGAGATGTCACTGTTGGTTGTTAAGACTTCTAGGAACTGAAGCTTCGTGTACAAAAATAACTATAGCGATCTATTATTAACGATTCCAACTAGATCCATACATCTGAGTCTCAGTAGGTCCATGTACTTCTTTCTTTGGTGGCACAGTGCCGCCATAATTTTGCAAACCTCCTTCTCGGTCCCTGAAGTTTACGGAATCCCCCTTGATATCGCTGATACCAACCATCGCAGGGCCAAGGCCTGTACTTACTTCCATGAGAACCTTAGCATCATTATAATGGGTGACAGCCTTTACAATGGCGGCCGCACGAGCTTCAGGGTTGGAAGATTTGAAAATACCGCTTCCAACGAAGACACCGTCCATACCGAGCTGCATCATTAACGCGGCATCTGCAGGGGTTGCAACGCCACCGGCAGCGAAATTGACAACAGGAAGTTTACCAGTTTCAGAAACCTTGGCAACAAGTTCATAAGGGGCTTGCATTTCTTTAGCTGCAACATAAAGCTCATCCTTACTCATAACAGTAAGCTGCTTTATTTGAGCCTGGACAGTACGTGCATGACGAACGGCCTCAACAACATTACCGGTTCCGGCCTCTCCCTTGGTACGAAGCATGGCAGCACCCTCAGCAACACGACGAAGTGCTTCACCAAGATTACGACATCCACAAACGAAGGGAACCTGGAATGCGTTCTTATCGATGTGATTCACTTCGTCGGCCATAGTCAACACCTCACTCTCATCAATGTAATCAATCTCGCAAGCCTCAAGAATTTGAGCTTCAACAAAGTGACCAATACGAGCTTTTGCCATCACTGGAATAGTCACAGCACTCTTAATTTCCTTGATCATGTCAGGATCAGACATTCTGGCAACACCTCTGAAAAATTTCATTGCGCAAGGAATTGATTAGAAACTATTCGATTTTCTTACAATTACAAACACAGAGAATTGCTAGAAAATCCCAAATTGATGATTCAGATAACTCTTAATTATTTCAAACACAACTACCTCCTTAACAAATAAAAATTGATCGCATAATGCATCCATGCACACAACCTAAACTAAAACTGACGCAATCACACACTTGCAAATAAAGATTCGAATGGAGAAACTCCATTTCTGTTGACTCACCCATCACGTCTGATATCAGCAGGAATTCTTTCCAAAGCCATGACAGCTACAGCACCAGCAGCCTCGGCAACCTTAGCTTGTTCCACGTTCATTACATCCATCTAAAAGAGAGTCAACCGACGTCAGTGTAAAAGTTTTAAACGTGTATGCTTTACACAGAAAAAGGAAAGGCAATCACACTCACAATTACTCCGCCCTTAAGCATCTGGGCCAAACCTTGCTTGACCGTATTGGTTCCAACCTTTGGTGTGTGTCCGTTAGTACCCATCTTCTTAATTACGTGCAATTTGCTAAGTTAATGTTTTATGATTGTTGAGTGGCTGTTCAATATGGTTAATGTGTTTAGAAAGATGCTATGTTGAGTAATAGAAGCCTATCGTATTCCGAGATATAGAAAATTGCATTTCTGTGGCCCTCATGGACGGGAAGAAATGCCACAGTCAGCACTGTTGAAATTCTACGAGAACCATTGAAATCCCGTAACTAGATTATAGCTACTAGAACGTTACTGATCTTCCACACTACTTCCACGTGTAATATTTTGAGCCAAAGTTGTGATGACGTGAAGTGGCAAAACACGGGGTCACTTTTTCTCCTTATCACCTCGTTGTTTTCCAACGTTTCAACTTCATTTTTCTGTAGCGTTTGATCAGCAGCAATAATATATAGTGTAGCAGAATGATGAGATCCGTACTATTTTTAACACTGTGCACACTCGCAGCAGCATTTACAACGTTACGTCATGGTGCATCATGTAGTGTTCGGAGCACAGCTTTGAATTCTGAGACTACAAGTACCGTCAAGTCAGATGTTGATACGTATGCGAAATGTTCCAAATGTACGGCAGCTTTTCAAATCGGGAAAGATCAATTGAATAACAAGGGAAGGCGCGTGACATGTGGAGTGTGTGGGCACAGCTGGTTTCAAAGCAGCGATAAATTGTTTACCTTGAATGGTGGCAAATTTGAGTTTGTTCCTTATCCTAAAGAAGAAGTTGAAAGTGTCAAAGCCGGCCTACAGGCTGGGAAGAGGAATGACCCTTCTGTTTATACTGGTGAAAGTAAATTGTATGTTGGAAACTTGAGCTATGATGTGACTGAAGAAGATTTGGTGTGGTTGTTTAGCCAACAGGCTGGTGACGTCGGTGACGTCTCGATCATTACCGATCGCGAGACCGGCAGAAGTCGTGGTTTTGCTTTCGTAACACTTCTGAGCGAGGAAGCTGGAGAAAAGGGAATTAATTTGGACGGTGTTGATTTTTGTGGAAGAAATTTACAAGTGAGAAGACCGAATCAGTAATCTGTTAAATAAATTTAAACTAAGAATGTAGAAATAGTTTTCATCTCCGGTTTATTTTAACAGGTCGCGACGTCGCGTCTGGGAGAGAGTATGTTAATATCTTCGTTTGAAAAGTCTTTAAATAGATATATTTTTCCGTCCTAGCAACCCCTAGACGATTTGATGACTTTTCAAAGCGCTGCTTTGATGACAAAGACTTTCGAGTGACTTTCATGCCGTACAGATACGAGCGTTTATTTGAAAGGGCCATGAAGCAATTTGAGCGAAGGACGAAATATATGGCGCACCATAAATAGCACTATTTAAGTCTAACGTCTGTAAGGCATTAATGGCTAAATACAGGAAAAGTTAAGGAATGTGGTTGAATTAAGTTAAAGACAAAACTCCTGTGAGATATTCAAAGTCGTAAGAACATTTTATAAAAACAAAATAGAGTAAAGATTGTGGTTGGGCAGGGTCAGAAACTACTATTTTTAAAATAGAACAGAACAGACCATTAGATACCTCAGATTTCAATATTGATGTCGCCTACATACATGTACATTAAAATATGATCGTCATGCATATTTTCAAAAGCAAGATACACTCGTCTTTAGTAACTATGAAAATGTTTGCCTAACAGGTTTTCAATTGCAGATAAGATGCAACTATCCATCCTATAACATGCTCATCTTAACAACCATCAACACCATACGGTACTTCTTAGACCTTATATCTTATATGAAGCATGATATTATTAATATATCGATCATATGTAAGAACCAGCCCTGGTCTCATACCAACACGCGACGCTGCAACACTCTTGAGATTAAAATCGATCCCTCTAAAATAGCCAGACGTTCGTAGAAAAGTACGACTAATCAAAATTTTGGACTAAACATGATGCGCAACGCTTCTCTCTTAAAAAATACCTGAAGAAGAACAAGAAAAAATAACAAAATTAAGATCAAAACAGAGGCAGAGAGAGAGTGTGTGCGATTTTAATTTTGTATTATTGACGCTGCGTCCACACCAATAACGACCCGTACATAGATTCTGCGAATAAACAAGGATTGGATCGATTCACCGGTTCAACTACAGTTTAGTATCGTATTTAAATTTACTCTGAAAAATCATGGTTCGACAGCGCAAGGATCTACTTAAAATAATAATCCTAGGAGATTCGAATGTTGGCAAAACGTCGTTAATGAATCGATATCATTCGGGGAAATATACCGGTCAGTACAAGGCTACGATCGGGGCTGACTTCTTAAGTAAAGAAATAACCCATCCGGAAGATCCATCCCGTCAAGTTTCGTTGCAGATATGGGATACCGCCGGTCAGGAACGTTTTCAAAGTTTGGGCGTTGCGTTTTACAGAGGGGCGGATGCATGTTTGCTCGTTTATGATGTTACGGATGCAACAAGTTTTGAAAAGTTATCGAATTGGAAGACTGAGTTTTTGAAGCATGTTGATAATTCTCAGGGGGATTTTCCGTTTGTGGTAATGGGAAATAAGGCTGATAAGTTAACGCAAACCGTCAGTAGGGGAACGCCATTAGAACGAGTGATGGATTGGTGTTCTGTAAATATGAATGCGGATTTAGGAATGCAGAATTTTGGCCAGCAAAGCTACAACCCAAGCTCGGTTGGTAGTATGAATATGTCATTGCAGTCTCATCAGCAGTCCCGCAGGGCACCGATCCCTCACTTTGATACAAGTGCTGCAACCAATCAAGGTGTTGAGGAAGCTTTTGAAACGGTAACAAAATTAGCTTTGGAAAGAAATCGGCTGTTGATGAGGCACATGTTTATTGCCCCTCCGCCGCGGATGGTTAATCTACAAGACTCATCACAGAACTATGGTGGTCAAGGAGGAGGCGAGCAATGTTGCTAGACGATGCGACATCGAAGCGTTTATCTTTGCTTTTTAAAATGAAATAGGTATTCTGCTTCTTACTAGTTTTAATCATACAAAAATGAGATGAAAGATTTGAAGGTTCGATACTTTTCGTATTCTTGGACGTGTAGTTGGAAGGTAGATAACGATTTTTTTGAAATGCACATGAACCTTCATCGATAAGCAGATCAGTGATTTTGAGTAGGATATAGAGTTTAAGTTATTTTGGAAGAGGAGGACACCTAATGTTTAAGCGAAAATGAAGTCAAAATCTTGTAGAATTATGTTTTTAGCTTTGTGATTATATCATTCACCGGGCTAATGAGTATAATTCATTTCGGACAGTACAAACACTCGTAGAACCATGGATTAAGTCTTATCAATGCGTTCAATTATCAATTCGACTTTCACGGAGGGAAGAAAGGAGATCGCTGATGTCATCAACCAGTGCCCCGCGTGAATGGCACTCATAATCAACTTTCTGATTCATGTATAGTGACCTCTTCTTTTCATTCTTTACTTTTTTTTGTAAGTTGTCGAGTATTTCAGCCTGATTACCACCTGTTAACTTTTGTTTGTCGTCAGCTTCGTTTCGCTTGCGTTCATATTTTTGCGCCTTCTCTTTTTTGGTCTTGTCGAGAATACCTTTATACCCAAATTGCCTTCCACAAACAGCACAAAGATGTCTATCTTTTTCATTTTCCTTTCCACATATCATACACTTCCATTGCTTACCTTGCGTGACCAGCGTCTTTTGCAAAGTTAGGGTATTTTGCTTTTCCACCAAGTCTTTACCTGATTGATCAGAAGATCGTTGTAAATTGTCGTGGTCCTCTCGTTCGAACTTAATTTCTTTTACATCATCGACGGACGGAGGCACAAGTGGCGTCCGATCGACTTCATCCTTTATTAGTGTTTTGATTTCATTTTTATGTGGCGTCAGTACAAAGCTCTTATATGTTTTTAGCTTCTTATTTTGGGCGTCTGGTTTAATTGCATGGTAAGGGTTCGAACTACGAGTCTTATCGTTATTTCTAGCATAGTTTGAAGCTTCATCCTCGCTAGGGTTACTATTTGAATCTATGTCTGCGTCATCGTGACGCTCATGCCCATTTCTCATAAGCCTTTCGCGCATTTTCTTGATAACTCTCAAAGTGTCCGATACAAGTAAAACTGATGGCACTTCTTTATTTTTGTCATCTAAATCCATCATCAACATATCTTTAGGATGAGATCTATTCATCACTCGGCGCGTCATTATGCCTTTAGAGTCGAGATCATCATCGTCGTTCTTGCCACTGAACTTCGACAAAATTGCATCCACCGATTCCATTAACTTTGATGAACTCTCATTCATCTTTGCATTTGATCGCAAAATGCTAATAATGCAAGAAATGGAAGAAAGATATTAAGGAGAAAATCATTTCGAAAAATGAAGCCCCACTACAATTGTAAAGGCAATGTTTGATTGATCCTCATTACGTCAATATAGTTTTTTTGAATAATTACCAACGGCGCAATTTTAGTGACCAGCTTTCTACCAAAATAATCAATAACAGTCAAGATGAACTCTCATCATATACCATTATCCCACTTGCCAGGCTATGAAGACAAACCGACAAAGGATAAAATTGAACACGTTATCAATCAATTCTATAACGAAACTTTGGTATGAGTAAAATCGTTTTTGAAAACGATGATTGTTGCAATTTCACTAAACAAATTTCTTATTTTTCTGCGAAATTACTCTCACAGTATACCATCGATGAAGGGACTCATAACATGATCAAAATCCCATACGATGCCGATAGAGCTGCCCAACTGTCGGGCTTTTTAAGTGACGGCATTAGAAGTAAACTTAGAAACCTGAACTTCTCAAACTACAAGTATTTTGTTCAAGTGGTCATTGGAGAAAAGAAAGATCAAAGTGTTCATATAGCAACCCGCCACTTCTTTGATGAAATGGTTGACACATGGGGATCTGCATCCTTCCAAAGCGATACTTTGTATTGCACAACTGTCGCCTATGGTATATTTCAGAACAGCAGCTCTTCATCAAATAATGACGACCAGATTGGAATTGAAAGTGAACCGATGGACAGTTCACTTCACCTCTAGAATCATCGTTCATTTACTTTTATGCTTGAATACTCTTTATATATAGATAAACTAAGGAACAGATGATGCAAATACTCTGTAGAAAACAACAACAACGAATTTTCACAAGCCATAAACAATCGATTTTGAACAGTGTTGACACTTGCACCTTCTGTGGTCAGAAATGTCTTTCAATAAAGTGTAGTGGTAACCTTCTTCATCGAAGCCTGAAAGCATGTTCCTTGCAACGATGTTCGCTGTGATCTCCTAGGTTGTTCCACCGCTAAATTCGATCTCATAGACCGAATGATCCTATATTGGAGTGTCGTTGGCGCCATCCGGGTACATGTATTGGCACAAACAAACTCATACCGGTATCTCATTTATGTCAAATGTACAATAACTCCTCTTCCGAACCTGTTAACTGATGAAGAGGATGAGTTATAACTACAAAGTAATTTATACCTGGTACAAGAGTAGAAGTTAACAAAATAAAAATAGATTACTCCCTCCCACATCCACATCCTCCAAGAAAGTAACGTCATCGGAAGCCCAACATGTGAAATGCAAAATGCGAGCTTCAAGGCGCAAGGTGGCAAGGTGCCCTTCTCCTCCATCAATAATTTGCGTGATACTTGTAACTTCGTTCTGTTGAAAACTTCGAACAGAGAAAAGAAACAGAATGTACATGTACATATTTCTAGCAGTACACACACGTATCCTTAAATCGATATACAGTGCATGTTTCCAAAGAGAGCGGAATTGGCGATGGAGAAGTTGTGCATCGCACTTTTTTCTGTCAGCGCGCAGCATGATAGAAACTAAAACTACATTTAGCACGAAGCTCGATAGCATTTACAACAAATCACCAATCCAATATTCTATATAGCTTATCCAATCCAATCCCATCCAATCCAGTCCATCAGGTCCGTCAGTCATCAGTCAGTCCATCAACATTCAACATCCATCATCGGAGAAAATTCCAGGTCCGTTTTTTTGGATGTGCACCGACAGTACATCACTACAGAGTGCAGTACCCTCTTACCAACACGACTACATATTTTACATAGAAAACATATAAAAGTACATGTACCGGCACTCACACTCACACGTCGCACACTGACAAAACATATTATAAAAATCATACAGCCTCCAAACAACACTGCACATCCATCCATTCGACATCATGAGCAACAGTAACTCAGCAACACCTCGTTCCAACACGGAAGAGGCAGCAGCATCCTTGTGTAAAATGGGATGTGGTTTCTTTGTAAGTTTATACACGTTATGTGTTAGTTAGAAGTTAATACGAAAGAACATCGTGGCAGCAGCAGCAGCAGTAGCAGTCAGCAGAAAATTAGTATGCGAAACGTCTTATATCTTCGTCGTCAGTTCGCGAACTTCGAGGAAATACTGTACTCTACACCCTCTGCAATTGTATGTCATATTTAGGAATTCTTGTTGATACTCACCTGCTATTGTTATGAATGTTTGCAGGGCCTTCCAGCTTCCGGTAATTTATGCAGCAGATGTTGGCGAGAGCAGCAGGGAAATGAACGAGAAGCAGCTGCAAGTGCAGTGGACAGACCACAAGATTCGAATTCTCACAATGATAAGTCCAAGATACCATAT
>Ga0209092_10001233_pt1 | contig 25491 bp, 23 predicted proteins | sample FraStrMetagenome_FD_187446 | JGI IMG/M metagenome (GOLD analysis project Ga0209092, IMG submission 187446) | Marine eukaryotic phytoplankton communities from Arctic Ocean - Fram Strait ARC3M Metagenome (SPAdes) (version 2) | ecosystem: Environmental > Aquatic > Marine > Oceanic | place: Fram... | reverse complement strand
CGATTCTTAACTGCAGCATTATGTATTGGGAAAGCAAAACTCAATCAACAAATGGAATTGGCAAGGGCTGCAAATGAACCCCCCAAATCTCAATCAGAGAAAAAGGAGGAATCTAAATTGCAATCCTCTGATCCACTCATTATATCCCTCAGTTATCAAAAACGACGATTATTCGTATTTTCCAACCACAATCCCCTTCCTTCAAGCTTGGAAGAAGAACCACTTCATCATGCTTTGCTCGCTAGAGATGTCATGAACGAACCACCCGATCCTTCGGATTCCCTCCCTCTTCAAACTCCTTCTTCTGCCCCCAATCCACTGGGATCCACCGCTATCCTTCGTACCACCATGGGAGACGTTCATTTAAAGCTATTTGGAGATCAAACTCCACTAACTGTCGAAAACTTTTGCACACATGCACGGAATGGATATTATGATGGGATCGTTTTTCACCGTATCATTCAGGGCTTTATGATTCAAACCGGAGACCCATTAGGTGATGGGACAGGTGGGGAAAGTATTTGGGGAGGTGAATTTGAGGATGAATTACGTCCCAACCTGAAATTTGATCGTCCCTTTACGTTGGCCATGGCAAATGCGGGTCCGGGTACCAACGGGAGTCAATTTTTTATCACGACGGTTCCGACTCCCTGGTTAGATCAAAAACACACTATTTTTGGAAGGGTTAGTAAAGGGATGGATGTTTGCTCAGTGTTGGAACATGTGAAAGTGGATGATATGGACAAACCTTTGGAGGAAATTAAGATTATGAGTATTGATGTTGAATAAAGAGATCAAAGATACGCAGTCACCTTCAACGTAACACATAAACATAAATTAGGGGAAGAATTGAAATGATAGGATATCATTTGCAGTAATAATGCAATCATTATGAAATAAAGAGTGTGAATGGAATCATATGATTTTATTATTCTTTTTTTTTGATTATTTATTGTTTCGTTTATTTTTTTAATTTTTTTTCAAAATAAAAAGGATGGTACGCATTTATCGTTTCACCCATTGAGGAGCTTTACGGGCCTTTTTCAAACCAACCTTCTTTCGTTCCACCTTTCTTGGATCTCTCTTCATAAACCCTAGCGCTTTCATAGGAGGACGATAATCTGGATTATATTTTTCCAAGGCTCGTGCTAATCCATGCCTCATCGCACCCGCCTGGCCTGATTTTCCTCCACCTTCCACAACACAATAAATATCAAATTTGCCACACGTTTGAGAAGCAATCATGGGGCCTAAAATATCCTCTCGATGCGAATCTCGTGGAAAATATTCTACAAAGGGCAATTTGTTCACTGTCACCATTCCTATCCCAGGAGAGATCCATACCTGTGCCGTAGCAGTCTTACGTCCTCCTTTTCCAAAAGCTCTTCCACGTTCATCAATCATGGGTATACGAATTGGTGGTTTCGATTTCTCGATGTAGGATCGACGTCTGGCTTCGGAGTCTCGTTCCGCTTGTAAGATGGTCTCATCGTCTGCTTTACGTTGCGAATCTTTTTCCATGTCAAAATCAAAATCAGCATCAAGTTCCCAATCTGTCCCATCTAGATCAGGTGTGGCAATTCCATAGGGAGAAGAAGAACTGTTGGAGGATGTGTAGTCGGTATAATCGCCGTCGGTGAGGGATATGGGATGAGTTCGATGACGAAAACCTTTTTGAAGTGAGCTAAATTGACGATGAGCTATTTCATGTGCCAGTGATGTGGTTGTATTTGTACTTGTACTTGCAGTTGTACTTGTATTAGACGGTTGCATGAAAGTAGAAATGTTGTGAATTGTGGGAATGGTAAACGTATAGGAAGAAGCTAACCGTCTTGCGGTATGCTTCCCCACTGCGAGTGGGATGAAACGCGACATCAACACACCTCTAGTTGTTGCAGTAAGAATTAGGAGGAAAAGACGAGGATGAACGGAGATGTTGACTGCTGTCGAAAAGAATGTAGAAAGTATAGTATAGATGCGTAGAAATGCCAATACCAGTATGCCCTGTGCGTATGAACTTGGAATTTTTGGGTTGAGTCCCGTAATCAATTTGAGTGAAAACAGCAGCTTTTTTGTCATCCATTTTTAAGCTTTTTCCTTTTTCCTTTTTCGATGGTTTGGATAAAATATAATTGAGTGTGTATTATTCTGCATCGTATGTAGGATAGGTATCTAAATACACATTCGTCTTTACAACAACTGAGAACTGACGCACTGAACAAAATTAATGACATATAAGGAACAAATTCAAGCAAAGAAAGCTCAAGGATTATTCTTGAACTAACAAGATCCTTAGGCTTCACTCGATAGAAGGCCTTGCAAGAAATTCACTACATTGCACCTCTTTCACAGAAAGACAGCACTTTTCTAACAATGGTGTCTTTTTGTAATATCGCTCTCGCACTTCTCATCTTTTCACCCTATTCTGCAAACGCATTTTTACCACATCTATCATCTACTACTCTCATCACCACTCAAACCCAACTTTCTGCAGAAACAACTTCGACAACATCGGAATTCAAAGCTCCTCAAACTGAAATCGATCGTCGACGCAATTTAGCCATTATTTCCCATCCCGATTCTGGAAAAACTACAATGACGGAAAAGCTATTATTGTATGGTGGTGCTATACAACAAGCTGGAGCTGTACGACAAAAAGCAGAACAACGAGGAACTGCAAGTGATTTTATGGAGATGGAAAAAGAAAGAGGTATTAGTATTAGGTAAGATGACTTTTATTTCTTCAGAAAGCATATGCATGTATGTATATTTGTTTATTTATATTCTAAATGATTTTTTGACTTTTTCAAACCCTAGTTCCACAGTGATGAACTTTGATTACAAAGGATTAAGGGTGAATATTCTAGATACACCTGGTCATCAAGATTTTTCGGAAGATACTTACCGTGCTTTGGCTGCAGGTAAGAACTGTAGCATTTGTTTGAGATTTATGGGTTTTGAGTAAATCTCATATCATGATTATACATCCTTCTTTTTCATACCCTCTCTCTCTTGATACCATATCAGCTGATAATGCTGTGATGCTTTTAGATGCAGCCAAAGGTCTAGAACCACAAACAAGAAAACTCTTTGAAGTATGTCGTCTTCGTAATCTTCCCTTATTTACCTTTGTCAACAAAATGGACCGTCCGGCATTGACACCCTATGACATCATTGATCAAATTGAAGATGAATTCGGTTTAGAAACTCACCCTATCCTTTGGCCAATTGGAGATGGAGATCGGTTTAAAGGAGTCTTGGATCGATTGGATAATATTGTGCATTTGTATCAAAAACCAACTAAACGTGGTGCTAAAGCGGAGGTAGTTCAAGTTCCCTTGGAAGAATCAGATAAGTTAAAGGAATTAATCAATGATGAAGAGTTGTATGATAAATTGATAGAGGATGCTGAGTTACTTGACGGTATTTTACCCCCGCTGGATATGGAACGAGTCAATAGTGCCACTCAGTCACCCTTGTTTTTTGGATCAGCCATGACGAATTTTGGTGTTCAATTATTTTTAGATAAATTTTGTGATATGGGAACTAAACCCTTAGGACGTTCGAAACAGGACGAGGAAGAAGAATCCTTGATTGGTCCTGATCATGGGGAATTCTCTGGATTTGTCTTCAAAACACAGGCTAATTTAGATCCCAAACACCGTGACAGGTTAGCTTATGTAAGAATTGTATCTGGAAGCTATTCAAAAGGGATGAAGGTTTCACATTCAAGATCCAAAGCGTCTAAAAAGTTTCAATTGGCTCAAGCTCAAGCTTTGTTTGGATCAACTCGTGACTCTGTAGAAGTGAGTAGATGAAGTTATGGTATTGTTTCCACCATTTTTTATCTGATGTTACTCATCTTATCAAATTCAACTTTTATTTGTTTAAATTTTAGACCGCATTTCCAGGTAAGACATTATGGCACTATGATGTTGCAATGAAACAAGGAATCATTTCATTTACTCAAACATTTTTTCTTAATATCATTAATTGAACAATATCATAGGCGACGTTATTGGTATCAATAATCCAGGAAATTTCGCTATTGGAGACACTCTTTACACTGGAAATTCTCGTATAGCCTATCCTGGTATCCCTTCTTTTTCACCTGAAAAATTCGCTTATATTCGTAATCCCAACCCGTCTACTTACAAATCTTTCCAAAAGGGAATTGATCAATTATTAGCAGAAGGAGCAGTACAAGCTTTACGGCAAAGGAATGATGAAGGTGGAGGACCATTGATCCTAGCTGCTGTTGGACAATTGCAATTTGAAGTTGTACAGGCACGTCTTACCAATGAATATAACGTTGAATCCCAATTGGAACCAATCAGTTTTACCCTGGCGCGATGGGCAGATGGTGGTTGGGATGCTGTGGATAAGGCAGATGAGGATGGGAAATTGTTTGGTATTATGGTGGTCCAGGATCGATGGAAGAGACCTGTTCTTCTTTTCCGGAATGATTGGAAGGCAGAAAGTGTTGGTAGAGAGGAGGAATATTTGAAGTTGGTTCCTTGGGCTACTCCACCGGATGAAAGCACTTAGATCGTATAATTATTCAAAAGAAATACTTAATTTAATATACATTAGGTTGGAGAATATTGAATTATTTATTCTTATTCTTAATCCTCAGATTACATGAATAAGAGTTAGCTTCGTTTGTAAATAAAAAGTGAATAAGAAGCGGCTAAGATAATTAATGACCACAAAGTGACATAATTTTTGCAACATAGTCCAAATAAAGACCACATGAAAATACTTTTCCAAGTACCACACCGGATCGAACATGAATTAAATCAGATGAAAATCTCAAACTTATTTAGTGTTCATAATTTCTAAACACATGTATAATGTACGATCAAAATTGTTGCAAAGTGGAACGATCAAAGATATCTATGAAGCTATTGTTACAAATATTCAGTATATTCATGTGGGAGCACAATAGTTTTTAGAGAATCCCTCTCAAAATTTCCATTATAAATTAGTTTAAATATTTATATACGTATACAAATAGAAATACACATGTTTGAATCTACGATAATTTTTCATAGGTGAGATGAATATAATCAGTGGAAATGAAATAGCGTGATTAACAATCATTCAATTAGATGAAGTTTAAACTTTTTACTTTGAATACAGTCGTGGGGCACAGACAGTTTTGTTCAAAAAGCAACAATTCAATTCAAAGAACCTTGCAAGAGGAGAGCGTTGAAAAGACTTTCGAAAAAGCAAGACTCCAGAACATATTTTCCTTTCATGAATAGGAAAACTGTACTTTCATATTTTCGTATTTTCAAGACTCGTTCAATCAACTTCCGTCGAAGCCAAGCTTTGTTCCTCGATCACATTATTTCATTCCCACGCTGCACTATAACTGGCATATTTTTTTAATAACGTGACCCCGTGTAGAAACCTAACGCTTATCTCAAGAGACAATCGCGATTGACTTGCCTTTTTGATCAAAAAATCCTGTGTCCAGCATTTTGGGAAAGATCATAGACATTTGTCTTAAATGATGATGAAATATAAACCGAGTTTTTCTTCCAGTCGAAAAAATCTCATCGATCAAAGGCAAGGACCAAGTAAGCATCAAACCTATAACATTCAAACTCCAACAACTATGAATCATCAAACAGCACGGCAGAAAAATGCAGCAAAGCCGTCTCGACAGCTTCGACACGCAGATCATTACGATTCATTTTCTTATTCTTCTTCAGAGAGTAGCAGCATACCCAGCTATGAATATAGTCTTGAGTCTCGGAGATCTAAACATTCAACACAAAAAATAAAGCGTGGAGCTGAATTAGTTAAGATGCAAATTATATCCAAATCTGGTGAAGGGTCAACAAACTCGAATTCGATTGACGTAAGCTCTAATAGTTTTGTTTTGAGTGATCTGGAGGATTCTCTTAATAAAATGAATCGAAAAGAACAAATTAGGGACATATCTCCCGAGTCGCCCAGGGGTGTAACGCAATTTGAATCCACGGAAGTCAATCAACAAAAACAGAGTAAAAAGCAACAGAACAAATCAAGACACTTTAAATTGAAATCAATATTAAAACAAGGATCTTCTTTCTCAAAATTGTCTAGAAGAAATTTGATCACTTACAAACCAGCAACATTGGAAGCCTTCCCACCTATAGAAATAAGAGAAAGCACAGCTTTCCTACATGCTCAAAAAGCAGGTCTTCTGTGGCAAACGATTGTAGGAACTTTTGTGAAATTTCCCACCGTATGGTTTGATGGCTCAAGATCACCAGAAATGGGAATAACTAAGCGAGGTGATGTGATTCCTAATTGGAAATTTCTTTCCTTACTAAGAATACAGGATACAATTATGTCATCCTGTGTACGAGATAGAAGATCCAGTGGAAAGATTCTTCTTCATGTGATTATTACAGATGCTGAAGACAACGAAATAAGGGATATTGCGATTGGATCTTTCCATCCTAAGGCAAGAGGTGTATACTCAAACAACAGATACGTCGAACAAAACCTTCAGGATGTTTTGACAGATGATAGCTTTAGAGATGTGTGGATGGCAGTTCGAAGAAATAATGGTTTGAGCCAAAACAAAAGAGCAAATACATCATCATGGATAGAAAGATTTTTAACTTCTGAACAATCAGTAACAGACATAGGTAGAGATTCACCAATATCTGATCATAAGAAAAGTATCAACAATAATAATGTTCGTTCGGTAAGATAGACTCTTTGAATTCCAAAATTTTGACACTTTGACGTGGATTATATTTTCGTTTACTTACTCATCATTGAACTTGCACAGGTGTTTGGACATGCGTCTCCAAAAGAAACGATTCTGCTAAGCAAAGAAAACTTTCAAAAATTTATGGAAGATGCTGAGGCAGAAATGGATGCAGACGACGAAACATCCCCAACTATTCTTTTACTGAAAAAGTTTCTTTATAAATAATGGATCGTCAAAGGTATTTTGGCATTTGTACACATATCACTTCAAAGGAAAAAGGTCTTGCAATTTCACCTTCATTTTAATTCCCAAGAGAATGTTGGTTTGGAAAGGAAAGGAAAAGAAAGGAATTTTATTGTAGAACTAAAGGAACAATGGATTCAGGCCTAGGGAAAGGCAAAAAAGCAACATATGTTTCGATGTTCAATTGTGAAAGTAATAGTTGTGTCTTGTATAGTCTCACTTCATTTTTGAAACAACTACATAATATATGGCAATTTGTTTATGATTATAACTTTAGTGAAGACTTGTCCGATAAGCGAATGTATTATATTTTTAGATGTCTTGAAGGAATGATAGATTCGTAAGTTAAGGTGAGGTAAATTTTTGATCTCATTTTGAATTCTGCGGTATTGCTGTAGCCTACTATCTGGAGTATACGTATCCTGAAAAAACAGTATTTTACTTTGAACACCACCCATACATTAAACCTCTCATATTTCGTGGCATATAGAGTCAAAAGTGATGAACGCTGTTCCCTTAACAGATGCATTACCACCATGGTGGGACCGCATAATCACAAACCACAACCATGAGCGGCATTCATTTATTCCGACTATTCTAATAAACGATACGATAGAAACCGATGCTCGTTTCCTCTTATATACGCTATCCTCTCAATATCTCGCTTCAACAACACAAACATCTTCAACATTTACTGACAAAAACTTAACCCAATCTAACAAAAGAAGAGTCTTTTGGATTTCTGCAGGAGTTGCAACTGAACGTCAGGTTCTCACATCGTTGAAAAAAATAGGATTCGATGCAACAAATGTGAATGTAGCGAAAGGTATGGCTCGGATTACGACTGGTATTACAAACTCTGAAAGAATAAAAGTTATTCCAATAGCCCTTGAATTGGCTTCACAAATAATGAGCACTGATTCTGCCGCTGATAATGAAAGCATTGACAAAAGTAGATATCTAAAGAATTTATATAGACGTTTTAGGTCCTGGATTGAATCAAATGAAAGTGAACACCAGCAAGACAGTGAAGCGACGGAGACTAGTGAAACTCTCATAATTATTGATGAAATATCAACAATGAAGCAAATGTTTGGTTCTTCTCTTGTGTTGTGCTTCATTCAAAAACTTAAAAATACTCTTTCAAAATCTGGCTGTGGTGGAGTTGTTGCGATACGATCACGGATTGATTTGAGCGTTCATAATATTGAATTACTTGACTTCAAATCTCAACAGCAACAAAGTTCCATTAAAAACGTAACCGGCTCTCAAAATCATTACTTCTATGATTTTAGCACTTCATCTGCATGGATGGGAGCAGGTGGAGGAAATCAAATATCATTGGAACATAAATTCAACTCTCAATTTCCAGAGGATAGACAATTAGATCAATCTTTATTATTAGAAATGGCTCATGGTATCATTGATGCTCTTCCTTTGGCAAGTGGATTTGCAAGAGAGGTGCACGGGAGACTTGTATTTACAGATCGTTTCAGTGGAGATTTTGCTTGGTATAAGATGAAAAATGGTGGTGGCAATGATAAAGAATTGAAAAATCGAAGGAACATCAATTCCAGTTTCTCAAGAACACGAGTTGGACGCTTTCACAAAAAGCAGAATCAAAGTAATGAAACAGGTGTGGCTATTGTCAATTACTTCTGTACTGATCAAGGTGTAAAAGTCATAAGATTAAGATCATAAATTTTCAAGTGCCTTTATATACTCCTAGGAGAATCATCTCTTAATCAAAATAAAAATTCAGTCCAAAAGAAAATGGAAGCCTCCTTCAATCAACTTTTGAAGGTTTGGGCTTGTTTAAGATATATCACAGTTACAGAGCTAGTATGTTTATGTTTATGTTCTAGGATATTTTATCAATGGGGGTTCCTACCCTGCGCTACGGCGGATATGCCCCCCCTGATCGAGTTAAAAAAAGCATTATGCCAAACTATAAGAACAGCTTTTTTTCCTTTTCTACTTCATTCATTGCCCATTCTGTTTTCATGAAAAATACTATGTATACTTGACAGCATCGATTTTCAGGATAAAACGAAGGGAAGAAAATATAGTGAAGGAGAGAAACACTACACTTAAAAAGAGGGAAAATGATTCCAATCAAGTAAAACAAATCATTGTTGTGACGAGGGGTCTTTTTGAGGTCTAACGGGAAGAAAACTTAATTTTCTTTATACCTTTAGTTCCTTCTGCTGTGAAGATTCATCGTTCGTGAAAACCTTAAAATTAAGTGAAACATAGTCCCTACAAGTTTATTGAGAAAAATGTCAACTTCGGTTCCTTATCATCACGACTACCAAATTGCATGGAAAACTTGAATGGATATTTACACAATCAATCAGTCTTTGTCCAGCAAAGCAGCTCCAGATCAAATGTCAATTAACATTATAATAATATAAAATAGTAAAACGAAACTATCAAATATATATATATATATATTATATACAATATATGCAAAGGCTTTGCTAAACGATGGTAGATTAGTAGAAATTGTATCACATCGGGATTTGGTCGAGCGGTCCCACGGGACGCTGCAGGTTCAAGTCAGGGCTGTCGACCATTGTTTGTTTTTTTCTTTATGCCATGGAGCTTTTTTAATCTATTTTCAAACTCCTCCGTCCTCTTATATATACTCCGGTTAACTTTTACATGCCAATAGTTTCATTATTATTTAAAAAAGTAAACGAAACAATGAGATATGCTATCATCATTATCATGTTCTGGTACGTTAATTATTCACAGGCTTAACATGTGTTTGGCATATTGGAACCAAAGCCTGGAACTCCTCCATAAATTGCGAACTAAATGCTCGAGTCATCTGCTCTTTTCTTTGGGAATAATGATTCTCAAGTTTTTTCTATTAATCTCTCATGGTTTCCGTAAAAATTATTCAGCTTGTACTCTCCTTCATTTTCCTGCACATTATTCAATTCATTGAGTACATTGTTTGAGTCTGTTGCACTTGAGAAAATTAAGTCAACTCTCTTTTTCTTCCTGCGGAGACTTGTTGGTTTCAGTAGCCCTCCACTACTTCTGTCTCCATTTCATGCGCAAAAGTTTGTATAAATCGAACACGTGGGTTCTGCTGACCATAAATATATCTTCTTGATTCATCGTCAAATTTTGGTGGAAAGTGTACATTGTTAGTGCTTTTGCAAATCTTTATTGGGTCCTTTCTTTTTGCTTCTACAACTTTGTGTCCACACTGACGTTGGGCATTAGCTGCCAGCAGTTCTCCTGATTTCTGCTCTGAATATTTTTGCTTCTACTACTTTGTGTCCATACTGACGTTGGGCATTAGCTGCCGGTTCTCCTGATTTCTGCTCTGAATATTTTTGCTCGATCTTATTTCTTTGTTTATCCAAAAGAACTTCACGATCTTTTCTCTTTCCTCCTAAAGATGGGATTTTTTTAAATCTTCTATCTCCATTATTTTTGAAGACCTGGGCTGTTGGGTTGTTATCATGACGAGTCTTATTTGTTGGAGTTTTTTTGACAGCATTTCCAATGCTCCCCTGGAGTTCTTAAAATAACACACAATTTTCAAGAACTAGAATTATTAGAAGTGCACGTCTGATAGTTATATTAGTAATTTTCTAATACTTTTCATCAAATAACATCACATTTTATCTATCTCTTCATAAAGTTAAGCAACGTCCATTAAAAACAAAGTAATATAGACAATTACTAATTTTATTTTGTAGTTTGTTTGAGGAAATTCGTAATTTTTAAAAATGTGTGAAAGAAATTCGAAATTGTGTTATCCGATTCAAATCGAATTAGAAAAGTTCGATTAGTTGATATGATCAGCGAAAATGGCAATAAATTGATAGGTGCTATAAAAAGATGACTCTTGGTAAGCAAAATGTCTTAGATTTGAAAGGATGGTTGGAAAAGGTATGGAGTGTGGCGATTTTTTTTGGATTCATAAAGGTAAAAGCTAAAGCTCACTTCTCAACAATATCTACTGCACCCAAGGAAAAAAATAAAGGAGGACGTAAGTTTGGATACAATCTTACGAAAAGGTGGTTCGTTGTAGAAAACATAAAAAATGGATCGATTGAAGTGGATGAAAATGTGCTCTGCTACTACAAAAATGAAAAGTCGAAGCAACCGAAAGGTTGGTTTTTTCTGTCAGATGTAAAAAGAATTGAAGAGAGTTCTGATTCTTTATCGATGAAGATATATCATCCGTCAAGGACATTTACACTTGTAGCTCCTGATGCGGCACAGCATAAAAAATGGTTAAATGGTTTGATAGAGTTGTGTCTGAATTCCACAGTAAGTAATTAATGAGAGTCACATGTGTGAAATAAAATAGAAAAAAATAATCTTTTCCTTGCCATTAAACTTAGATTATAGGAAACGATGAATCTTACTCAAAGGAGGAAATCCAGGATGACGACGTAGGACCAGAAAACAGTGCTTCAGTGGATAGTTATGGCAGCGTATCTGGCGGAGAAGCCTTAGAATTGTCACCACAGATCTTCGAAATCAATGAATTCAAATTAGATGAAGAAAATTCGAGTAAAAGCGGAGGAAATCCAATGAAGTGTTCCTCTCCTAAATATAAAGAACAATACATAAAAGAAGAAGCAAACAAAAGCAGTAACAAGGACGTCGAGATACTTGACTGTGGGAATCTTGCTCTAGAGAAGGGTAAAAAGATTGAAAACGCTGAGAATAGTGTGATTGAGGTCGAAGAAAAAATAATCGAATCTACACTAGTCTGTTCAAGTAATATCAATATCGCCAAAAACAATCGGAAAAAGAAAATTGACCATAGGTTGATATATGATGTGAAACAAGGCAAAAAGGGGAAGACAACGAATGCTAGAATAGGAAGAGCGATTCAATCTAGAAATGACTCTCTATCTCTCTCATTGCAACATGAATCAAATGGAGAATCTTCTCTCGAACAAAGTTATCAGGAAAATTCAATAACCCAAAAAACTCAAGTAGCATTGGGTTGCATTGAGGTAGAAAAAGGAGACAAACGTAACGAAAATTGTGGAAGTGAATCTTTTTCTGAAAAAGAAGAACGAGAAAATTTACGAAAGATAAGAAAGTATCTACGATCAAGAGGTGATATTTCGTCAACATCAATATCTAGCGAAGGATCTTCTTCATCTTCGTCCTCAGTGTTGGAAAGTTCTTTTGGCAATGAAATTCTCTTGCAGACAAAATCAAAAAGCATAGGAAGTAATTCAAATGAAAGACTCGTGAAGCATGCATCTCTCATTAGTATTGAAAGTTTACGCTCTTCCTCAATGCAGATAGCCTCAGAATATATCAATATTGGGTGTCATTTAGATGAGAGTGATAGCGATTATTGTACTGATGAAAATGAAGACAATGTAGAAATCATTAATGTTTCCGATCATCGAAAGATAAGTTTTAGCGAAACTTCAATGAAAAATCACTTTTTCAATTCTTTGAATTCTTCTGATAATGGCAAGGGAAATGAGCACAAGCAACATGTTTGTAAATCCTCTTTTTTGGAAGAAAATTCCGAAAAGAACTTTTGTATAAAAAGTCAGAACCAGGTTTTTGCACCAGATGAAAATTTTGTGACTGAAGACTGGGATGATGAATCTGAAGATACAATCAGCATTCAAAAACAACTTCAGCAGTCCTCATGTGTAAGTTTATTTTTTCAAATGTGGCACTTTGAAAATACAGCTAATTTTACTCAATGTTATTGTTCATTGTTCTGCATGAAAATGTCAACACGACAATGGCATAAATTCCTAGGCTGATTTCGTCAATGAAGATTGGGATGACTAATGACAAAAATTGAACCAAATTCATCATACAGGATCTAATTGATGACATCATTTCAGTATATTGCACCATGTTTGTTACTTCATTCCATTTTATAGGAGTAAAAACTATTTTCTCACATCGTACAATAAAAGATATTTTCATAGCATTAGTTTACACTGTAATTGAATGAATCCTTTCTCAGCAGCAGCTTCGCTTCGAAAGTCAAATAGAGATGCTTAACATAACTTAAAATTCTTTCAGACAATACGAAATCAGCATTTTTTATCGTGAAAGAATGGATGGAAATCAAAATTAATTTCAATTTCTCTGTGCTACTTTATGAGCACGAGCTCATCTTTTTTTTTAAACAATTTTACGCAAAATTGTGCACGAGTTCGTTAAAAGAAGCAGGATCCCTGAATGGAAATCTTCTCGAAGACACGTCATCATACTATACAACAAACGCTGTATATCACCCTACGGTGTACGTAACTATTTATTGTGGAAATGAGTTATATTATTAGCACTTTTCGTATTATTTGTTTGCTGGTCAAAATGTCTTCGTCTATTGCTCAGGCCAGCGCAAGATTTGGTCGGCTGTGGGCAAGAGGACACGAAAGTTTTTCGCCATCATCTCGTCGAATTTTATCCGTGAAAGGAAAGGGTGCCACAAACTATTTGCAAGGTTTGCTGACGAGTGATTTATTAAAGCTTCCATCAAGTCCTCGTGAAGAAATTTTGAACGTATCAGACATAGCTACTCGGACAGATGGATCAGGGGAGAAAGTTGAATATGACGTCCCTATAGAATTGCTCAATGCCTCCATTACGACAGAAATTCTACGTTCAGCATGCTTCTTAGATCATAAAGGAAGGAACTTGACGGATGCTCTCCTGTGGAAATCTCCTAGGGTCGATAATGAAATAGATGAATACTTCATAGAAGTCCCTGCAAACACTGCAGATGTTCTATTATCACATTTAAAAAAATATAAAATGAGACGATCCAAGATAGATATAAATGATAACACCAGTAAAATGTCTTCGCACACCATATATGGTACTCTCAATTCCATGGGGACTCCTCCTGGATATTTTGCGGTAAGAAAATCAAGCATCATTTTTTTCGTTTCGAGAGATTGTTTTCAGATAATGCAGCTTATAGGAAAATCTATTTTTAATTATCGTTGTATGATAGGCTTTAGATCCAAGACACCCATCTTTGGGTCTTCGAATTTTATCTGGTGTAGATGAAAGTGATCAACACCTGTCGTTTGAAGATCGTCGCAATAAATTTGAATCATTACTGAAAGGATCTCATTTCCCTCCAGCTAACGGAACCTATGAGGTATTAAGAAGGCTAACAGGAATTGCAGAAGGAAGTGAGCTTGTAGGGAAAACACCTATAGAATCAAATCAAGAATTTTTGAATGCAATAAGTTTTAAGAAAGGTTGTTACCTGGGACAGGAACTCACTGCTAGAACTCATTTTACTGGTGTAATTAGAAAGCGAATTATGCCCATTTTATTAGTAGATACACACATAGAGGTTCCAAAACCATGGGTTGTGGCGCATCGGCTTCAACATTCAAACAGTGAAGAGGAGGATCCCTCTTCACCACCTCTCCCTAGACTATCGTCATCTGGAGCAGGGGCAATGATGGTCACGACAACAGATGCATTAAAAGGTACACCAGCCAAATCATCGTCTTCTTCTCATGAGGAACAAGACATGCTTGGAACTAAGGATTTTATGGAGCATCCTGAGCTAGACAATTTCTTTGAGACTTTGGGCACAACTGTTACAAAAGGTGAAAAAATTATAGATAAAAAAAATGGTAAAACAATAGGAGTTGTCATTTCTTCCCCAGTTCCAGGCACTTCAGTTGCACTAGCACAAATGAGACTAGAATATGTAGGTTTATTAAATGGAAAAAATGATTCAAGATGGGAAAGAACGACAAAGGTTGTTGTTGGAGAGAGTAAAAGGGAATTTCGCCTTCTTCCGTATCTACCGCTCTGGTGGCCAGACATTGATAGCTCAAATGGCAAGGAAATACAACCTGAATAAGTTTGAGTTCGTCTAGTTGTTTTGAAGTATCGAAAGAAAAATATTATGATTAGATTGTAATCAAAATCATTTTTCAAACATTCATTCTTTTACATGCATTAATTTTATTATTAGAGGTCCCAATCTTTTCATGGAACAATCCTTTTCATCTTTGTATCCATTGAATTCCATCTGTACTGCTTTTCTAATTTTTTAGTGCCAGCTACCAACTGTTCTAGTTCTTTTTATCGTTTCGTGTTTGTCGAGTTTTTCATTGACTTTCTTACTTTTATTCGCAAGAGATGCACGTAATTGGATGTTGTGCTTAGAAATCTCTTGAGCCTTTTCTGTTTGCTTCTTTAGATGTTTTCCAAGATCGCTTAGTCTATCTCGCAAATCTCGTACTTCATTGTTTCCTGTATCGTCCTTCATTTGCTTTAGATTCATTGTAGCTACTTTCACTTTTTTGTTTAATTCTGCTCTTAATTTAGTGGTTTCAATAATTGATTTCTTCATTCGAGTCAATTCGCCTTCAAGCCTTACAACATTATTTTGGGCAGCACTTTCTTTTCTTCGTAGTATATGTATCGATCTGGTCAGTTCGTTTTTTTCAACTTTAGCTGCTTTATTTTTCTGCTCAATGGACATAACATCTGCTCTTATATTCAAATGAATTAAATAATTCGTCTCTTGCAAGAGTAAAAAACATCTTTTATTTAATTTTACATTATTGAGAGAGCCATACAATATCAACAAATAGCTCGATTTCATTTTTAGTGCTTGTTTCGTTGATATGGATAGTCAACACATTCAATATTTACAATGAAAATTTTTCATGTTATACTTTTCTTTCTATTCGTTTTCTTATTCTATCCGTGTACTTCAAGTTCCTCACTTTTTGTATTACATCAAAAATAAAACAAATCTCACTTTTTGTGAGGTCAATAAGTGATTCTTCTGTATCCTTTCTCAGCAGTCAAATTCTTCGCACTTTTTAGTGAAACGTCTGGATTTCTCACGTTTTATCGCACCAGTAGCCACACATACAAATCCCAATCTTGAAAGAACCTATATTGAATCCGTCCAGTGCTCGATGTGTGATATATATTTCCACTCTTTCCAATAGAGGAGATTTTTGCAATATATTGAGCTAAAACTCGAAGTTATGTCACTAATAAATATTTTAATTGATATGTGGAAAAAAGAATACTCTGTCATTGCAACCTGCAAAGATATTTATTCATAGATTTATTTCATTATTTGTGACCCAGGGATTTCAATCTTTTCAGCAAACATTCTTTCTCATCTTTGTATCTATTTGCTTCCGCCTTCAACTGTTTCTCCATTACTTTTGTGCTATCAACCAACTGTTTTAACTTCTTTGACAAGCATTTTTTCTCACAAATTGATACAGCCAATTCCTCTCGAAACAAAGATTCTTCCTTTGACTTATGGCATTGGTCGGATAAATTTATATTGCATTGGCTCTCTTTCGATTCGTGTAATATTAGTTTCTTATCTACATTTGTTCGAACATATTCTTCCAAACATTTTATCTTGAATTCCAAATGTTCAACCATCTCTTGTTTAATTGCCAACTGCTTGTAATGAAAATGCAATGAGATAAAGAATCCGATTTCAAATCAAGATGCACTTAAATGTACCTACCTCTCCAATTATTTCTTCCACGTGATGATACTTGCTGTAAGTTTGAATACATTTCGTTTTGAGATGAATTTTGTGGGCTGATTTAACACTCGAATCTAATGTTTGTGATGCTTTATGCCATGCTATATTTTGATAACTTTTCATATTCCGATTGTAGCTTTCTTTAATTGATCTTTTTATGTTCTTTTCTCGTTTGTCGAGTTTTTCATTGACTTTCGTACGTTTATTCGCAAGAGATGCACGTAATTGGATGTTGTGCTTAGAAATCTCTTGAGCCTTTTCTGTTTGCTTCTTTAGATGTTTTCCAAGATCGCTTAGTCTATCTCGCAAATCTCGTACTTCATTGTTTCCTGTATCGTCCTTCATTTGCTTTAGATTCATTGTAGCTACTTTCACTTTTTTGTTTAATTCTGCTCTTAATTTAGTGGTTTCAATAATTGATTTCTTCATTCGAGTCAATTCGCCTTCAAGCCTTACAACATTATTTTGGGCAGCACTTTCTTTTCTTCGTAGTATATGTATCGATCTAGTCAGTTCGTTTTTTTCAACTTTAGCTGCTTTATTTTTCTGCTCAATGGACATAATATCTGCTCTTATATTCGAATACTTGGTCTTCATTTTATTAAATCTATTCTCAAGAAGTTTTTTTTCTCTAGTAAATTTAGATGCCCCAGACGTGTTACAGTCTTTAAAATTATTTTCTGTACAGGTCACTTGTTTCCTTGGCGAAGATTCGCTAGAGATACTATTTTGCTCCACAGTCTCATTATGCGCTTCTATTTTCATCTTATCTATTTCCATCAAATTATTTTCATATTGAATCTTTAATTGTTGCTGCTGGTATTCACTTTCTTTGAGTAAATCTTCCAACTGTATAATCTTACTTTCTTTTTCTTGAATTGAAGCTTCTACAATGTCTATTTTCTCTTGAAAAGATGAAATGTCTATGTATGATGAAACATGCTTTCTGGAGATTCTAATTTGGTCCAACGAATTGGATTCGCTTTTATCAGCTTCGTAGCTTAGTTCCAAAATATTACGATTGTTTGTATTCTTTTCCATCATTTTTTTCTGAAATCTATCAATAACTTTATCCTTCTCGAGTACTATCATTTTGAGCTCTTGAATGGTGTTTTGTGCAAAGTTTAAGATGGTTTTTGTTTCATTGAAGACATCTTTGTCCGTTTCAGATATGCTCTCTTTTTGAGTTTCCATAGAATTTAAGTTGTTAATTATATTGTTTTGAGAACTACCTTCAGATTCACTCTTATCTTGAATCAATAATTCTTGGATGTAACTTAATGCTGCACGAAGGTCTGGAATTTCATCTTCATCATTTTTATGAAATGTTTGAGTATACTTACTCACACAAACTAGATATTTTGATATTCTGAACTTGTCGATATACTTATTTGATTCGTCAATCTTCTTTCGCAGTTCTTCCACTTGGTTTCTCAGTAAATTGATTGATTCAAAATGTTGCACATACATTATGATGATATGGTTGTTAAGACAAATGATTTCATTTTCTAATAGGACTTGATTTTTTTCTTTCATTTTCATTTCACTTGTAGATTCTTCAAGCTGGGTTATACTTTCAATCAACTGCGACTCAATTTGACATCTGTAATCACTGTTATTGGAGCTGTCAAGAGCGGTAATTTCATCCAGACTACATTGTACGGAAACTTCCTTGATTTTTCTACATTCAAAAAGTTCCACAGAACTCTGTCTCTTTTTTTTATTACTTCCTATTTGATTTGATATACCGTCTAATAAAATACACTGGACTTCCTCATCGACTGCATTTTCTTTGTGACGTTGTCTATCTATAGCTTTTTTATCTTCATCCGATTCTCTTCTCTCCTCTTGAATTGACTTCATAAGCTGCTCAAATTTGACTAAATCGAATCCCGACTTTGCATAGCTACATTTTTCAATGCTTGTGATTTCTGTCCTCAACCTAGCAATCATAATTTTACTGGCTTCTTTTTCAGCTTTCAATGTATTGATTTCGTCCTATAGTACGAGGACAATGCAAAATGTAAGAGCTTGTATTATATCAATATTTATACATCCATAGATGAACCTACAATCAATTTTTTGCCCTGGTCATCGAAAGAAATTTGTGTTGTCCCTTTTTTCAAATTTATAGTATAGTCAGGTCCTTTCAATAGACATTTATCTCTCGACCCGTTCAAGCTATACTCATTTTTTCCTGCATGATTTGCATTTTTCCTTAATTGGCGCAGAAGCCGTAATCGGTCATTTTCTAACACATAAACTTGTCGAGACAATTCCACATTCAGGATTTTCAAGCTAGTTTCTTCCTGCAATAGTTCTGCTCTCACTACTTCCTCTTCAAAAAAGTCGTCGTGAAAGCCTGTCTTCTCTTGTATTATTTTGTAAGCTTTGGATAATAAGTTATTTCTATCCATTTCAACACCAATTTTGAGACTTAATTCTTTCATATCCTGATCTCTCCTTCTAATATCAGCTTCGAGCTTTTTATTTAGCTTTACGCTTTCTTCAAGTCCATTTTCTTTTTCATAAACCAGATTTCTTGCTTTGGTCTGATTAAGTTCAAAGTTGACTTCGTTCATTTGTTTCTCCAAAGCTTTGTACCTGGTATTGATCTCAAGTTCGCGTTGAATGGCTTCATTCAATGTTATCTGGATGGTCTCATCGATTTTCTGGTCCTTGACCCTTGCTCGAGGAAAATTTTGATCTTTTTGATCTTTTTGATCTTTTACTTTATTCAATGCTTGGTATGCAAGACTTAAATCATGCTCCAATTGCTTGTTATCCTGTTTTGTAGCTTCAATTTTTTCTCTTTCATACAACAGTCTCGACTTCAGCCCATGAATCAATTTTCGAGAGTCGTCCACTCTCAAAGATTGTAAAATATTTTTTAATTCAATATTTTTACCTGTTTCCGAATCTAGCTGAGTGTGAAGTGACTCAATTTCTTTACTTTTTTCGTCAATCTTTCTGAGTTGGGTTCTTTGAGTGCAGTTGATACGAGTGAATTCAAATTAAATAAACAAATTGCAACCTAATTCGTCGATAGTTTTGCACTTACTCTTTCGACAATCTCATTTCTTCCGTCTTCTGCTTAAGTGTTTGTTCTAGGTCTTTCTTTTTGTTCTCTAGATTCAGTAAACGAATAGATTTTTCATCGATCTCATTCTTCAAGTTCTTACAAGTTTCTACTCTTTGTTCATAACTTTGCTCGATATCTTGAAACTCTGCAGAAATCGTCTTTATCTCAACTATCAGTTTACGCTCATTTGTAAGAAGTTGCTGAATTTGATCATGTTGTCTAAAACAAGAATTAGGTATAGCGTGAATTTATTATATAAGAAAAATGCTCTTCGCCTTACCTCTTATTTTCCAGTTCTAGCTGATATTGCAACGCAACTCCATTCTTCAATTCTTTTTGAGAGATTTCTGCTGCATTTGTTATATCTACAATCGTGTTTCTATAGCCTTTTAATGCTTGCTGCTGTGAATGAAGTTGTGCTAAATATTGTTTCTGATCTACTAAAATGTCCTTATTTTCCTCTTCTTTTTCTTTCAATTGAGAACGGAGGCTGGTATTTTCTTCCCTAGCAATGAATACTTCATCGCGGAAATTATTTTTTCTATCGTTCATGGTTCGAGGATCTTGAAAAGATGCAGACTGATTATATTCCCGATCAATGTTATCATGTAGCTTCCTATTTTCATTCTTTAATCGACGTATCTGACTGTCTTTATCTGCTAAAGTTGCATATACCTATATTGTGATTTCGGAAAGACTTGTAATCAGTGATATTGCGCCGCCTTAATTTCAGGACAAGCGAAATAATAACTCACTTCATCTAGCTCATCCTCAAGTTCTAGTATCCTGCTCTGAGCTAAACTCATTTTAGATAATTCAGTCTATATCATGAATTTTCTTTTATTGTTAGGGAACATTAGAATACTTATACAGCATCTATGTGATATAGTCTCACTTTAGAGATATGTAGCAGTGCTAGTGAATCAGTAAAAAACTGCTCTCCTTAAAATAACATTCAGTTTTGGCTGTGATAATAGATTTGGTTTACTATGAAATAATTTCACCCACCTAGAGAAAAGATTTCGTAGAATGATTAATCAAAATTTTCAAATTTCAGAAACAACTTCAAACTAATGGAACAAAAAGCTACTATGCCTTCTATACCTGTATTGATTTTCGAATTCGCTCGTTATCAGGATAGATTTTTGGGCCGCCAGACAATGCGCATCATTGGTATTCTGTTAAATATTCATGTTGTTCAATCATGGCAGCAATGGAATCATACACTTAATGATATTACCTCAGATAACTGGAGAGATATTTGGGGTTATGCTACTGGCCCCCGTAGGCGGCAAGGACATTCCATCGTATTATGGGAAGGAGAGAGTACATATCTAGTGATGTTTGGGGGACGTGATGAAGATTTGCAAAGATCTCACGTACCTAAGACATTTGAATTGGTCGAAGGAGAGGGTGTCTTAGATTTCAAAACCTATGATGATAAACCTTTATATCCTATGTATGACTCAAGTTGCAAACCAACGAAGCGTTGTGTACAATTAACAAATGCAACTTCAGGAAATAAGGAGTCATGCATATACACATGGAAGAATCTTGAAAATAATGAATTGCTTCAAGACCATGAATCTGTTTGTGGATATGTACCAGTGGGAGCATACTATAATGATTTATGGATATACAATTTAGATTGCAAGAGATACGGTGATGAGGCATGCGAAGGTAATGGTTGGCAGATTTTACATCCAGGTGCAACTTTTGGAGATTGCTCAGTAGATGAAAGCGGTCATAAAGATTGCAAAGTACCAAGTGAAAGATGGGGACATGATGCAGAAATGATAGATGATCATAACATGCTAGTTTACGGGGGATTTAGCAATGAATGCGAAGATTATTGCGATGATCTATGGTCATTTAATTTCCAAAACAAAACTTGGATAAAAGTTTCATCGAAAGCAAACCCCTCTCAAAATGAGGCTGAAAAAATTAGCGAAAGTTCTACACATACGATAAGTCCAGGTAAAAGATGGAAGTTTTCCATGGTGGGTAGTTTTGGTAATAACATTTTATTGTTTGGAGGACATCGACTTTGGCATGGGTTTGCAAGTGATAATTCTGAGAATAATAGGTGGGCAAGTTCTTCGCAACGTAATAAAGGGGGTTTTCTAAATGATCTATGGATCTTGACATTGAATGGGTCTTCAACTAAAAATGATAAGAATTCTGCTTTTGATGAAGGTAAAACTGGAACTGAAAACCAAAATAAATCTACTTTGAGAGGGTCATGGCTGGAATTGAAAGGAAAGGAGAGTTGCTACAAATCACCAGGTTTATCTTGGGAAAATCGAAAAGATGTAGAATGCAGGATTCATTGGCCTCAACCACGTGCAGGCCATGTAGCTGTTGTAGACAATGAAAGAAATGCTATGTACATTCATGGTGGATATAATACGTATTATCCATACGTCAAAAGTAATGGTTCAGGGAGCGGACCTGGTGCCCAAATGTCAGAAAGGACCTTCTCAAATGGTCAAGGTGATGGTTTTGTTCCTTTTCCGACATACCCTTTTTTCCTAGATGATTTATGGATATACAATATAAGTACAGGATATTGGGAAGAAATCATTCCTGGTAAGTCCGACATGAAATCCAATCTTCCCTTATTATGAATAATTTATTTATGTTACGATTTTTCGTTTTGAAGTATCAAAGGTAAACCCAACCAAAAGAACGGACCATGTGATGGTTTTAACAAGTTCTAATCTCCTTATATTGTTTGGAGGTTATGCCAATAATCGGCATTTTAATGATACTTGGTTTTTTGACTTGGAGAAAAAATCATGGATAGAAAAAACAGACTTTGTCCATGGATATTATCCAGATAGCTGTGTTGATGACATAAAGTATATAGGATCAGATGAAAATCAATGCATCTTACTTGATTTTCCTCCACCTTTAAAACGTTACAATGAGGAAATTATACGCAAAAGCGATGAATCCACTACAGCAGCTGAAGAATCAATATCTACAATGTTTTTGAATTATCAACAGATCCTTCCGTATGAAATGCAACCTGGGTATACACCAACTGATTATAATCCGTATTACGCTGGGATTGTTGATAATGCTACCGCATACGTTGCAAAGCTTCAAGAGCAGTATCTTCTAAAAGAGATTCTTGATGATGATAAAAATCGAATATGGCTTCCATATCCTTTGGTCCCAGATGGGACACCTATTGCTCCAAATGCAGCCACAGGTCCAGATCAGTATGCTCAGTTGAAACGAATAAAATATAATGAAACCTTTCACTTAGATGTATGGGAGTGGTGTACATCTGTGAAAGGAGAACCAACGCGTCATATCAAAGGTGTTTGGAATGAAGATGTTCTCATTCCACAAAGAAGACGAATGTCACCAGGTTGGGATGGTTGTCGAGAACTGATATGGAAATTTCCGTTTGCAAGATCAAATCATTATGGTCTATTCATAAAAAAATATGACATGTTCGTGATATATGGAGGGATTGGATACGATGAAAAGACGCTGATAGAGACAAAAAATGAAGGACCAAATGACAAAGATTTGAAAGCTTTCTCTCGTAAGACATACCCAACCGTAATTTTGGAGGATATGTGGGTTTTAAATATTCATAATTGCATTCATAACTGTAGTGGACATGGAGTGTGTAGTGATGGATTTTGTAAATGTGATCCAGGCTATTATGGTATAGATTGTAGTAATTATACCTGTCCTGGTTCAGTTTGTTATTATGACGATGGAAATAAAGAAGGATTCCAAGGTTTCAATGGAAAGCAGCAGCAGTATTGCACACACTGTTGTCACGATGGATACGTTCACAATGACGATGATGAATACATTGCAGGCGTAAGAAAAATCCCCTGCCGCCGAAAGACAGAAGAAGAACTCTCGTTATTTCCAGAATCATTGTTTACTGGTACCTCTTTAGGAATATGTAATGGATTTGGTGGATGTCAATGTGCTCCTGGTTTTTTGGGAGAGGATTGCAGCATGAAAGATTGTAAACACAAATGCAGTTTTCGAGGATTCTGTAGTGTTGAATATCCCGTATCTAGGTGCTCTTGTCAATCTGGTTACTTTGGCGAGTATTGTCAATACAAGGAATGTCTCAATAATTGTTCGTATCCAAATGGGATTTGCGACTTTGAAACAGGATCATGCTCCTGCAGTGAAATTTATGACCCTTATAATTTGACTCGTATATGGGGTTTTTGGGAGGGAAATGATTGCAGTTTTTTAACACCTTGGTGTTCTGGTGCTTCCATTGGTGCACATAAAGTTCTGTACATGTTATTATTTTTTACACCAGCACTCGTGTTGCTGCTCCACTGATGCTTTGGATTTAGACACCTACTTTTTCTACAGAGTTGAAAGCTGTAAGCGAACATTGTTTATAATCGAATCGTTGCCAGAATAATGTAATTTTACTAATATCAATGTTGATTCAAGTGTACACATCATATTGAAGCTGAATTAATTCGTTTGTTGAATAATAACAATAACAATAACAATAATAATGTTTATTAAGAGTGCTTAATAATCACGATATTGTCACTGTGCATCAAAAGGAATCTTAAATGAGCAGTCTACGAAAAAGTTAGTATGAAATAGTAGTGCTCATTTTTTTACTCGTGCATCAATTCTTAGCAAGATCACTCCCATATTTGAATCCCGTTAAAATAGAAGTGTCACTTTGATTCGGCGTTGTGTGTTAGTTGTTATTATTATTATTATTATATTATTTTTTATTCATCCAAGTGAGGCAAGACACATACATATCCTCAATTGGAATCCGCATTTTAGAAGGAATTATGATGCACAAAGATGACAAAGACTCGGATACTGAGCCTGAACCCTCACAAAAAGAATTTCATAATTCATCTTCTATAACATTGACCTATGGAGATGGAAGCACTGCAGAACTTAACAATGAAATTATGGAAGGCACAACCAGTGACATGAATGATAGTAGTTTTTTATCTGAGACGAATTCCAACCTAGTCGAATCGGAACCCATCATTTCCACTGCCATGCCAACTAGTTCTAATGCAGCAAAACCAGGAAGGGCGCGTAGAAGAGGTACAGAATCTGGATTGCACAAGGGGACGCCCACAACGGCAGCACCAAGGAGAAGACGCAAGCGTCGACCCAAAAACACGTCCTTCCTATCTTTCCTAACATCATTCTTAAACCCACAAAAAATCAAAAAAAGATCGAGTACTTCCAAATCTAATGATTCAAACCAGAGGCACAAAAAAAAACATAGGGTTACTCAAATACCAATATATGCGGCTATTGCATTTTGGTATGTCCTAGGAGTCGTTAGTATCAGTACCACTAAAGTGCTTTTAACTCCTTATTTGCCAATTATGGATCCTCACGCACACAATTGGCTTTCTGTGGGCAAAATAGGGGGAATTAAGCCCTTCATGCTTAGTGTGCAACAATTTTGCATTGGTGTATTGATGCTTAGATTTATTTTGAATAATAGATTGGTTGGAGGATATGGGATCATCCCTTTACCAAAAGCAAACAGAACTGGGGAAAGGTAAGATCTTTTTAGGAATATCCTAAATTAGAATTCTTGATTATCATGATATCTCTTACTTTTTCTTCTATATTCTTTTACCACATACGGTAGGAATCTCGCAGTAACAGAAGTGTTTCTTTCAGGATTGTTTTTCAGCCTTGGTTTCGTTGCAACGAATTTTAGTTTTCATGGAAGTTCTGCATCTTTTGTCGAAACAGTCAAGGTATAATCAAACACCAAAAATTGAATTTGTTCTTCTCATGGGTTTAGCAACATTTACATATTAATCAATGTTTGTGCGTGTTTTTGTTTTCACATTTAGGCAGCAGAACCAATTACAAGTGCAGCTGTAGCTGTCTTCAATGGAATTGAAACGCTAGGTTTTCCTGAAGTTGTATCTC
>Ga0209092_10001232_pt1 | contig 25491 bp, 18 predicted proteins | sample FraStrMetagenome_FD_187446 | JGI IMG/M metagenome (GOLD analysis project Ga0209092, IMG submission 187446) | Marine eukaryotic phytoplankton communities from Arctic Ocean - Fram Strait ARC3M Metagenome (SPAdes) (version 2) | ecosystem: Environmental > Aquatic > Marine > Oceanic | place: Fram... | reverse complement strand
GCCAATCCACGACTAATTAGCGATTCGATGCGATCCAAATCACATTACTAGATAGACATAAATTCATAGTAATGTACTTTGAATCACCTATTTAGCACAAATATCTTCTTTTTCCACATTCGTGTGCATGTGAAGTAAAGGTTGTATTGTGAGTGTTCAATAATGACACGACCAAAACGTCTTCACAATAAATATTTAAGATTATTTAGGCTGTCGTAGATTTATGTTTTTCTCAATAATTGAAGGAAAAAAGTGAGATGAGGAACGCGAAAGTGGAAAATTACTTATTGTAAAATTGCTAAGGAGACTCCGAAGGAAAATTACGGACTATAATTTTAAGGATTTTGTAAATTTTCTTTAATAATACGTTTTTATGTGAAAGGAAGATAACAATGTATAAGCGTTTATATATGTAATTTAGCGCTTAATGTCACAACAGTTTAAACTGATGTCGATTTGGTCTAGTGGTATGATTCTCGCTTCGGGTGCGAGAGGTCCCGGGTTCGATTCCCGGAATCGACCTTTTTGCAGTCATATCTGTACAGACGATGGGTTGGACGTTATACTGATGTTTGATATACATTTACATGTCAAGAAAGACGAAGTATGGTGTACTTATTCTCATTTATGTATTTTGTAGTTTCTTTTTTCATTACCATCGGTAGTACCAGATAATGAAAGGTCGCTCCTCTATCAAGCAACATAACTGGTTTCATTTTGTAGCGTAAACCTCAAATCCGAAAATGACGTAACGAAATTTTTGAAATGTAATTTGTAATCTTGACACACAGATCGTTTAGATTCTTCTTATCAGAATAGCCTCGTATGAGAAATATATTCTTTAACTCTTCATGATATAGCAACAGTAATCATTCGTCCAGGACTGCAGAACCCGAAATGTCAGATAGGTATGTCCAAAGAAGGAAACTTAAAAGATCTATTGCACGGTTACTAATAACTATTTAAAGATATTACGACAACCTTTGGAAAGATGCCATCCTTCAAATCAGACTCTTACTAGATATTGAAACTGGGAAACAGCCCTGTCCTAGACTACCCAACGAAAGAAATAAAAAGCTTCCTATCAGCGATGTGTATAAGTATTTTGCGTACCTTTATGTACGTTATGCCCTTGTTTATAATAAACTCGAAAAGTGCTCAAGTGCCATTGTACATCCGCAGAAGCTTTTTGATTGCAGAGAAACGTTGCATATCGTAGTGGCTCACTTAAGTGAGATCCGGCAAAAACTTGTTGTTAACTTTCCACCTATTTTCCAGAGTTGCAATTCTAACAATCAAGATCAAGATCCGTTTCCTTGGGAATATGTCGATCTAAACGATGAGCTAAAAGCAAGTGGCGTAACTCATGAAGAAATTGAGATTTGTATTCCGAGATATCATGATGATATAGAGGTTGTTATCTTAAAGAGAAGAGATGCGATTGTTGCAGGCTACATGAATTCCATTCGTGGAGTTGAGAAAATGTTTCTCTCGTTGGATCCCATTAAAGATGACTGTGATGATGTTTCTACGGCATCTAATGATCGTTTAACATGGCCGAGGAAGTCATCCTCACACCATTCAACAACTTTAATGTACAGACAAAGAGCGTTAAAACAGCATGGAAATGTAGATGCTTATAAGAAAGCACTCATTGACATTGAACATGAATTGAAAAATGAACGATTCTTAATAAGACAACGACTGATTGAGGATAGAACAAACTGGATAACAAAACTAATAGCAGAAGGAAAAGAAAGTCCAACTTCATTAGAGGGATTTTACTTGGAACAGAAAATAGCTGATAAAGATCAAAGAGATGAGAGCAATAGCAATGCTGAAAAAGAGATGCAATCTGATCCAACCCAAACTTCCCAACTTCTTCTAAAGAAGCTAGAAAAGCAAATACTTCAATATGAGAGGGTGTGGTTGAATTACAAAGTAAATGCATATCAAAAGCAATTCGACTACGATCTGGCAAAGAAAGAAGTACAAGAAAGAATTAGATTATCACTTATTAAGGAAGTCGATCAATATGTTTGTGAGCGACTTCACAAGTATAATCTTATGAATACAAAAAAGAAGTCAAAAGGCAAGAAAGGAGTGAAGAAGAAAAAGAAGGGGAAAAAAGACAAAAAGAAGGGAAAAGCTTTACCTGGATGTAAGATATCAGATTTAAAAAACATGGATGTGGATGAAATTATTGCGAACATGGTTGAAAACGATATTTTGAAATATCCTCAACAAGTTTTTCTCAACAACTTGCTTGGAAGCTTTGACTGCACTGGGAGTATGGGGAATGAGCATGAATCTTCTACAACGGTAAGTTGGTTTCTAACGCATATATCTACAAAGCAATCGAAGACATGACCTTCTTTTTGAAGCCGCCGTTTCCCTCTAATCCATCCTATGCTGAGCTAAAGAACCATTTGGCTCAGTTTTGTATTCTGCCAAACCGCTGTCGTGCTTCAAAACAACATTATTCTGATCAAATTCAAGTACACTCAATTATGCTATATGGACCTCGAGGTTGTGGAAAGAAGACTGCAGTACACGTGATTGCAACTGAGCTTAATGCTCTCATTTTTCATCTATCAGCGAATAATTTGAATGGAAAATACATGGGAAAGTATGGACCAACAAGGTTGATTCACATGATATTTACTGTCGCTTCAATGCATGAATATTGCCCGGTGGTCATTTTTCTTGAAGACTGTGAAAAGTTCATGTTAAATAGCAAAAACAAGAAGAAGGCGCCGAAGGGTGGGCCCGTTCGATTCATGAAAGACTTACAGACTTACAAGAATAAATGCTTGTCATTCAAAGATAGGGTTGTTATTATCGGTACTTCAAGTGAACCCGATAAGATTGATGTAAAGCAATGCAAAAAAATTTTTGATAAGGTTTTGTGTTTTCCGTTTCCCAACTATTTTGATCGTTATCTGTTTTGGAAAGCATTCTTGCAGAGTCGCTTAGTCACACTTAATATTGCGAAGAAAATTGAGGAAGTTGTGGATTTGAGTAGTTTGTGCAAGCTTTCAGAAGGATTTACAGCGGCTGATATTAAGTTGAGTGTAGAGAAATTGAGGAAACCTACTCTCGTCTCAGCTTGTAACGAGGTGAATGAAACTAGTATAGAATGTTTGTTGGTCAAAGCACTTGGTGAAATTAATGATTGTGATGAAAATATTCTGAAGATTGCAGAATTTACCAATAAGATGTTAGCTGTCGATACATTACATGACACGAATTGTTCTCCATCTTCTACCGATGCTTGCAACGGATTAGGATGGCGCCTATCAATATTGAGAAGAAAATAAATTTTTATGGCTACTACCGGTAGAATTAGTCATGTGCATTACTATTCGCAGAGCTCTCAACAAACTGATTTTCTCTCATTTCTACTTTCGATAGGTGACCAAACGATCTACCGATAGTTTGAACGCAAGGATTAGGATGTAATAGCGTTTCGAGCGAATAATTTACTTTGTATCGCTAGACACATTTTCTTTGGGTTTTCGTTGTCGTCCTTTTCTTTTTGTATATTTGTAAGGGTTATGTTTCGTAGAAGACTCACGAATTGCCTATCGGTAGGCGTTTTCATAACGTCACATCATTTTTCAAAAAAGGGAAAGGGTTAGGGATGATCTTCTTCAAGCGATTCTTTTTTAAGAATATAAATAACAAAATATGGCGAATATGTTGAACGAAATTCAATCGGCACAAGCTATCCTTGAAGTCGCCAGCATGTACCCAACAAATTACGGTTGGTCAATTGCTGGTGGAATAATCTCGACTTCTCATTTCGATGTTGAGTTATCCAATGTAAGTGTGTACGATGCTGTCAATTGGTATCAATGCATCCATACTATCGGTAGTACTCGTACTGACTTAAGGTACCCTCTTTGAAGAAGTTGGACAGGTCTTTTGCGAAGGGTTATTTGCCACCGACTGAGGATCAAGATACGCACTCAACGTATAGTCGTAAAAGGCTTTCTCAATCACTACACAATGTCAATATTCATTTGAGCTTTCCTCTCAATGGCGATGACAAAAGAAAAGAGGAAATGCCTACGATTGGTAGGATGAATGTTAGGTGGAGCTTGGATTTGACAGCACAAAATAAAGAAACACGTACACCATCCGAATTCGCAAGTGCGTTAGCTGTAAAATATGGTCTCTCGCCTAAAACTCAATTAGACATAGAACATGACATTCGTAAACAACTAAGCCTGCACGTTTATTCGAATGGAAACGTAATCGATATGATTCCCTGCGTAACATTGAAAGATGCAATAGGAGATGAACGTGAATTGAATTCATTGGTAAGTTAGCTAAACAGTAATATGCTTTCAAATAGTGAAGTTCAAAATCCGATTATGATTATTTTTGTACTCGGGGCTCTAGTATTCAACTGCTAAACGAAATCGAGATCGTCGTCTTCTGGATCAATACGACTGCGTAGCTTTACCATCATGCGACGAGAGAACTAAAGTTTCCTCCACGGTAGTCACTATTGATTTGGCACAGAAATCAAGCAAGTATCAAGTTAATTTTAAGGATTCTAGTGAAGAGGCAGCATACCTGAATCATATTCGAAAGTTGCTCAAGACTGCTTGTGAAAATCACAACCAATCCATAATTGCGACTGCACCAATAGAGTTTGTAGAAGGCCAGTACTGCCATCTTTGTCGCGCAACCAAAGACTATGGCGTACGTTTTTCTTGCAAGTTGGTAGATCATGTTTATTGCGATTATCACTGTCGAACTCGACTTGGATTTAGTGCAATACGTCGCGTGAAGGAAAATGTTACATCCTCAAAGCTTAGAGAGGAGGAGTACGTGTCGGTTCTGTCGTCGTCGCCCTCACCATCATCAAAGAAGAATGGTATCGTTGACAAAGCGGACGTTTTGGCAATGCAATGTCATGAGTACTTTGACGGTGTATGCCCCATATGTAGCTTATCATGCAACTGTTCAAAGTGCACCAGCAAGCTGAATAAAATACTTCGTGAGTTCAAATTTCGATCGGATCGAGATAGATCCAAGTCCATGGAAGGTGTGAACATCGACGTATGGCAGCTTTCTGTTGGGGCAAATGCCTCGAAAAAATTGATCAAAGACTCTCGAAGAAAAGAGTCGTGGCATTATTCTCATCAAGCAAAGGGAAGCAAAAGGTTGGAAAGAGGCAGTATACTTTCTAGCAACGACGATGAAGGAACTGGAGAAATAGACAAAATTTGTAAACGAAAGAAAGACAGAAAAGCATTTGTAAAGGAAGAAACACTACATGGAGTCACATTAAGTGAAGTACCCAAACTGAAAGTTGCCGAGCTACCACTAGAAGAAATGCCTTCTTCTTCTGTCACGTCTCTCCAGGACATGCAAAGTCACGTAGGGTACTGTATGACCTGCCTGCTGTTCTTGAGTGGAGATTCCAACCACGTATTAAATTGCGCTCAGTGCCCAAGAGCGTATCATAAACATTGCTTACATCGCAATAGAGTTCAATACATGCCCGGTGGCGTTATGGCATCCTTCACTTCCAATATTTCATCAAATGGCATATGGTTATGCGAGTTTTGCAAATGCTCAAAGGAACAACTATTGGCATCTCGTGCATTCGACAACATAAAACCGATTTCTGTCGAATGTCCTCATACTTTGAAATTTAACATTAATCAGGATTGCCCCTTCTATCGGGCAATAACAATTACGGTCCCATGGATTGTTCAACGGCTCATTTATTCCCATTTTGGTCATACCTTCCAGAGCCCTGTGAAATTACGCCAGTGTCCAGATTATATTAAGATTGTACCCAAGCCGATGGACTACGGCACTGTGCTACAAAAAATATCTCATCATCGTTACATCAAGGGCGTTGACACGTGTAACATGATGGATCTCGCACTGTTTCGCGTTTTAAAAGATATTGAGCTCATTTATCATAATTGCTATATGTACAACAGACCAGATGGCTGTCTTCTCCATCGCATGGCAGATACACAACGTAAGTTGTTTAGTGATTTGAGAAGGATAAGTGGATTAGAAAAGTTACTCCGTTCAACCACTTGTTCAGAGCATTTCAACAACGCTGAAAACGAAGGAGTGGGCGATATGTGCAATAATGTTAAGGCAAATGATAATTTGTTCATACGTTTACAGCATTACATCGATAACTTGAAAAAAAAACGAGGGAACCAACGTCTTCTTCAGAATGGTGATCAGGTCCCTCTCACTATATCCATTTCAACTTCTGTTAACAACGTAGAGTGTAACAACTTACTGCTCAATCGCTTCGGCGCAATGAAATCTTCTAGTAGCAGAATTGTGGTTTATGACCACGAAGCGAATGAAATCGTACGACTCTTCAGTTCACAGAAAATGGCGATGGAAGCAATTTTACTACTGCAGAATAATTACGGTTCTCATAAAGTAGGGATACAACCTCTCAGTGATTATCAATTAAGGAAAATTTTCAAAGCGTCAAGTAGGAAAATGAAGTTAAAGATGTTTGGCTACAGATGGCTTTTATACGATGATTTACTGCAAGACAAACTTGCGCGTTCAAGCCTGTACAATAAACAATTTATTCGACTTGAAAATGAAGCCTTATCTAATAAGAGAAAAATTGAGTTGTCGGAGAGCGTCTCTGACATCCAGCAGAAGAGGCTCGATAAACCACATATGCCACAAGAATCGAATCGCAGCAATACGTTTATAACTTCTGAAAAGCAATTTTGTAAGCGGCAGAAGTTACAAAATCATGAAAAGAGCAGACGAGGGAATAATGTTGCAAAAATATCATATGTATCTGACTTCTTCCCATCGCTGATGGAGAAATCAAGTATCTACAACGATGGGGGTAAGATTTCAAACACTGCATCTTTAACCGAAGAAATAAGTATCAGGGAAGACGAGAGCACTGGCAGTGAACCCGAACATGAGATTTCTAGCAATATGTTTAATTCTGGCCCGCTGAGCAGCCCACCTTATTCATCCCTACTCACTTCTCGAAGTTGGTATTTACATGATGACGAGATAGCCTCAATTCCCGACAAGAATAGAAAGCCGAGCTTGACGTCATTGGCTTCGATTGCAACATCGTGTAGAAAGCAACTTGATATAGATTCGATTAGGCCGAAAAGTTTCAATGCTATGAAATCATACAACGCTGCTTCGACGAATGTTGATAGCCAATTACAAAACCGTGACATTTATGCTCAGGATGATCATTTTCGGCAGCTATCCAAGATTTCTGCGTTACCACCACCTGGGCTTGTGAATAGTTTTGGTGTGCATGGAAAGAGCCGTGAGGATGTATATTCCTTAACTCCTTTTATTGCAACGGGCCTCCTACAGAGTCAAGATTCTAGTTTCTCCACCGTTGCGCAACTTCCAAGCGTGGCACAAACGAAGAATCAGAAGTTCTTCAAAGAAATAGCCAATTCTCAACAAGTTACATTCGAGACGAAACTTATTGCATTATCTCTAAGTACTCAAAAGATCATAGGAAGATGGGAAAATGTGCAATCGTGTGCGAATCAAATCGGGATTGCGGGAACCTCAATTATACGATTTGTCCAAGAGAGAATACCACAAGGCGATGTATTATTCGCTCGTGCTCACGACGAGGTGGGTCTAATGGAAAAAGTGAGGGAAATAGTCGCCCGAGGTGGTAAATATGTGCCACTGTATAAAAACTGAAGTAGATTCAACTTTGTGCCTTGATGTTGTGACAAGATTTAAGAAACAATCATATATTATGAGAAGTGGCAGCTTCATGAGTTTGAACTAGCATAAAGAATAGGAACAATGGGATCAATGCTTCACTGATGCTGGATCAATATTTATAAAAGTTGAGGAAAAGGTATGGGTGTAAGACTTTCCAAAAATCCAAGGAAAAGGTATGAACGTAAAGAATTCAGCCGTCCACAAAAAATTTGACTAGTGATTATTATTGCCCGTACCCGTGTTTATTATATCCCCTTCTCTCGCAAGAAGCCGATTATTCAACATTCGTCTAACTAGGCAATCAAGTCTCGCACGACCTCCCTCATGGTAAACACTAATAAAAAGACTTACAACACTTTCAACACCATCTACTGCCCGGACACCGACAGTGCCAAGGCATTCTAATATTTCATAAATCTTTGGTAAAAACAATGCCGGACCGCTATTATCTCCTGCTATACGCAAACCTCTGGCAGTAAAATCAAATAGTTTACCAAAATTAATGTTCTCTGGATCATTTAAACGATCATTTTTCTCCTGTTCCAACATCGCCAATCGCTTCGGCGGGATCAGTCTCTTGATCGTACTTTGTATATTTTTAGCGACAAAGCATACAGAGGCGAATTCAACGGTGGCCTCTGGAAATTTGGGCGACACTTGATCCACAAGATAAGCAACGCCTTCTCCACTCCCCCAATCAGGGTCCTCTTCAACTAATGTCTGCCACGCTGACTTCGGCCAACCTTTCACAACTACTTCAAGCCATATCGTGTTGGGGCTAAAGCATAGTCTAAACGCTTTTTCGTCACTGTCTTCATCTTCAACGGAAGCAATTATGACTTCAAAAGGTGGGTTGTCTAAATCTAGATCATCTAAGCTAGCAACAGGAAAACCTCCTCCAACACAAATCTGACAGCCCCTTAGTTCGGATAGCTTGCATGTGTAATTTTGTGGTTTCAAGTCTACTTGAAATAAATTTGGATTGCCTGCATACTTTCCATCGACAAACGACCCAGAAGCATAAACTCTAAAGTCTTCCCCTTCATCATTGTTTGTAGGTGAGGGGCAAATAATTTCAACGGCTTGAGCCAAATTCAAGCGATCTCGAAGATGAGTAATTTCATTTTGGGCATCAAGTGCAACTTTATCGCGAAGTACTGTGGCAACTAACGGCAGTAAATCCGACATTTGACTCTCTCAAGCAAGCAGAAATAAATACTCTTCTTTACTAAACGATAACGTAACACCCAATGTATATGCATTTGTTTTATATTTTCAAAATCATAGAATTTTCTTCGTCACTGACTAACTGTGCAGACATTGCAGAAATGGCCAATGGCTTAATCGAAAGAGAAGAAAAAAGGCTCTATCCGACCCTACACGCACTATGCACAAGACATTTACTATAACTGTTACCAAATCTAAATTACACACTATGTTGAAATAAAGACCATTCATTGGTCAAATCATCCCATCCATCAAACTTCGTATGAAATTGCTAAACCGCTAAAATACGAACCCATTCCAAGAAGCCTACTCCGTTGTCTGTTCAGTTTATTGTACACTGCGAAGCTACTTAGAAAAGATTGCCCCTAACGCATTCCATCGACCATATTCGCGCAGCAGCGACGATACTTGCCAAATTGATACAATTTATTTCTATATTCGGAAGCGTAGGCGCGTGAAAGCGGTTGACAATCATGGCAAATAATAATCCACTTCTTGGTGAGTGTCTTGAGTGACTTTTGCTGTGCGAACTCTTGTGAGCTAAACATTTTATCAACGTTAATAATTAATCTTTATATGAAAGGGAGTAGAATATCCCTAATCTCGAAAAAGGATATACGATATGAAGGAACTTTGTACAGTATAAACGAGAATGATGCTACTGTAGCGTTGCAAAATGTGCGGTCGTATGGTACGGAAGGGCGCGAGAAGCAAACAAATGCCCAATTTATCCCTCCTCAATCCTCAGTTCATCCCTATCTTTTGTTTCGGGGTATGGATATTAAGGATTTGCATGTTCACGAGAAAGCGTCCGCGGACAAGGATGGAGGTTCACTTCCCGCTGATCCGGCCATAGTATCGAACGAAGTACCACCTGAAGTTACCGCCGCAGCTGCTGCCGAGAACAGTAAAGCCGCAGCTGATGTTACTTATACAGCTGAACCTAAGCAAAGTAATACTGCTCCGAAAAAGTCTACCAAAACTGATGCTGTCACTTCAGACAACACTGGAAACAAGAGTAGTAGTAACATTAATAGAAATAGTGGAAATCGGAAAACATCTGATAACAATGTGTCGCAGTCACATCAGCCTCGACGAAGAAATCAACGTAAAAAGCAGGCTCATTCCAATGGCATGGTTGGGACAGGGGCTAGTCTGTTGAATCGTAAGACACGGGGAACTGTTGATGGCGAAGAGCCTCAGGTCGGGAAAGATTTTGATCTAGAATCGAACACTGCAAAATTTGATAAAGATGCGGAGTTTGAGCAGCTCAAGGACGCGGAGGGGGATGATGTGACTGGGACAGACTACAAAAAGGATGACTTTTTCGATGATATTAGTTGTGACGTTACTGATCGCATCAACGGCATTAATAACCGTTTGCGTGGAGCTCAGGAAAGAAAGATAAATACGGAAACTTTTGGAGCAACCTCGTTGAAGTATTATAGCGGAAACAGAAGAGGATATAATCGACGAGGAGGCCGAGGACGTGGGCGTGGTGGCGGAAGGCGTGGACCACGGGCTGAGAATCAACGATGGAAGAGAGATGGAGAAAAACAGAATAGGGTTGCGGCATCTTAATTGACTTGTCTTGAGGTGTTTGAGTTCGATAACATTCCTGACTTGCTACGTTTGGAAAAGAGCATGCTTACAGATGTAGAACAAGAAAATATTGGAGGCGTTCCAACGATTGGTTTTGCCTCAGTGCGACATAAATTTTCGTGTAAAAATTTAGCCAAGCTTCTATTTTTCATATTTTACATATTAAATGGCAGCTTCAAAATGTGTTTGTTCGCGGCTTTGTTTGCTCAAAAACGAAATCTTCCTGAAGTATTTGCTTGTATTCCTGAGAAATTCCATCCCTTCGTTACTCTTGGACGATTGTTACACTACTACATTAATTCACATGGAAATCAAGTCAAAGATGTTCTTCCTCGTCAGACATAATATTTCAGGTTTGCGAGATCACGCATTACTAGCATATCTACTTTACAAAGTCAGACTGGCACTTAAACTTTTTGTTCAGGGGTTCCTGCGTCAAATCATTAGTTGCTGAATTTAAATCCTGGTTTTTTGACCTAATCTTTTTCAATTCATCCGGTGCGGTGAAATATCGATCATCGTAATCGCGGTCCAATAAACAATTATCATTGGAATGTCGGTGTTTTACAGCACTCGTGCTAACATCCCATAAATGACATAAGTCTTCGATTGACTTACATTCACAAACTCTTTGTATGCTTTGTCGTTGTTTATAGACTTGAGGTAAGTCTGGCAATCTTGTATGCGGTGCTCGTCGGTTGTTCATAAATTCGCAAACAACGTACTTAACATTCACGTAATTTGCAGACCACTTCAAACTTTCGAAGAGATAATCCCTAACTACTTCATGCTTCGGAAGAGTGTTCCCATCTTTTCGAAATATTGACGTGTTATACAAAGCTGGTCTAGCAAGCATGACGCTATCTGCTCCTGACATTTTCTTCAACTTTTCCATATCCGCTCTTGTGTACATATCCCCATTGACTATACTAGGAACATTTATCGCGGAAATCACAGGCTCTAAACGATCCCATTTAGCCGGTTCAGTTGACACATCACCCACCTCGCGTGCATGCACAGCTATGGCACATGCGCCTGCTTGTTCAAGAGCTCTCACAAAATCAACGGTGCTGGAAGTATCATGTAAAAGACGAATTTTGCAACTAACAGGGATGGTAAGATTTCGTCGTAATGTCTTCACGATGTCGCAAGCTCGACCTACATCCTTTAAAAGCTGTGATCCCATCCCACCTGCTGTACTGAACTTCTTTGGACATCCCATATTGATATCGATTGCATCTACATCCTGCTGTACCATTTGAGCTGCCTTTAAAGCAGTTGTAGAGTCCCCAGTTCCAATCTGGTAAACTAGACGACCTCTTTCAATTTCATGTGCTATCCTCAGTATTACAGGACGTTGTATTTTATTGTATGAAGATGACGCGCCGTTGTTAATGCTCGAACCCTTCTGGTGTTTCAGTAACTTCTTCAACTGCTTTTTGGAATACCCATGCGTCTTCTTCACATAATCAATAGTTCTAAGATCCTCATTGGCAATCCGGTCACAACCTAAAATACTCCTATCAATGATTTCTTCGGTGTAAACAGTATCAGCGCCATATTTGAGTGCCAAAGTGCGCAAAGGAGTGGTACTTGCTCGCACCATGGGAGCCATTATTTCTGTGTTCTTGTACAGCCGTTCTGCTGCTTCCACCACGTCGTGTGACATATTTGAGTTAGGAATTTTGAAGTTGAAAAATGAGGAAGAGTTTTCGATGATTGTATGTCTCCAAAGTTGGTTTAAAAAGAAGTCTACAGCAGAAGAAAACTCGTATTAATACATGTACGAGCGTTTTTTAATCTGTATGCTTTTATTTTGTGTTAACTTTTCTACTATTTTGTTGTTTAGTTTTTTTTTAAACTGTATGCTTTTATTGTTTGCTTCTTGCTTTGGATCGATGATTGGACCTGTCCGCGAGGCAAATTTTTAGACGAACTTTGCTGTACTTACTTATGACATTCGTCGTTCGTCGCTGACTGGTGGTCTGTGCAGTAACGACAGCGGTATAATCTCCAGTGTTGCCAGAGAATAAAACGCGTCAAAAGAGTAAAAATGATATTAGTTGCGCCACCAGTGGCGTTTTAACTTTACTTGTTATTAATAATATTAATACATTATCTTTTATATAAAATAATGAAATTACGCGCGGACGCCACATTTTTCGCACGCTTCTTTAAATATGCTGGGAAGGCATATCCAAATCTCCATTACATAATCCCAGTATTCCCCCTTTCCATTATAGTAGCAACAATTTTCAAACATGAGGCACAAATCTTCTCTTAGTTGATCAATGTGCTTATAACTTGCTATCTTTTCCTCTATCGTACGTAGATCCATTGGCTGTTTTACGATTTCACAATAGCCTGGAACATCCTCTTCAGAGATAGGTTCAAAAAACACCTCTTCGAAGTCTTTCTCCTTCGTCGCCTTCACAATTGCCTTTGCAACGTTCTTAATTTTCCTTGCATTGATCTTCGGCCATTCTGGTATTCCTGGGTCAAAATTGCAGCCTATTTTCTTCATTTTGGGTACATTAGATTTATTTTTGCGTGACGTTTGAGATTGACGCTTTTTCCTAGTAACTTTAGTCTGAGGAGGTGGTTCGTCATCGCTTTCGTCATCCGAACAATCATCAATATCTGAATGAGATAAATCCTGATACGTTACATCACTACGACGAGATCTACGCGATCTTACGGACAAAGATGGCGATGAAACTTCAGATTCCTTTTTGATCTTTTTTGCTCTCTTCTTAACTGGCGTTGTCTTTGCCGTGACCTTTCTTTTTGTAGGAGGACACTCTGTTCCAAAATCATCGTCACTTGATTTCGATTCGTCGCTACCGTCGAAATAATCATCTGCGCTAACCTTATTGGTAGCAATGACACCTTCATTTTCACTTGTATGATCGCTTTCATGATTTGTTTGTTGTATGGAAGACGCTACTGATAGGTCATTTTTATGCTGCGAGGATGAAGATGAACAATCAGAATTCTCGTCTTCATCTTCGTTATAACGGCGAATTGGGATATTCCTTCGGCTAGTGCGAGTTTCTGGAGATGACAACAATGGCTGTCGACGTTGCCGACGGCGATTGGCGGTGGATAATGAATCATTCTCGTCAATAGCAGCACTAGAACTTTGATTCAGCGAAATACGGATTCGACTGGACGTTGATGACGATATAATTACGGGACGATCATTGGCACTGCGCAAATTGGGTCGTGCACTACGACCATTTCTTCCTTCTCCTACATCATTCGACAACGAAGAAAAATTGTTATTGTTATTGCGAGTGGAAGCCCGTGTGCTTCGTCTCAACGATCTCTCATTGCTATTGGAAGCATTATTATTCCCATTATTGCCACTGTGATTAGAATTGTTGAGATTTTCGAGCAACGAAGAAGAATCCGTACGTTGTCGACTGCGCTGTCGACCGCGTTGTCCGGTGCGCCTCCTTCCACGGCTTCCACCCTCGGCAACGTTCATCTGCGGAGCAGCTACGACCTGCTGTTGCATTTCCACTGCAGCGACATCCTCTAACTCCTGCTGCTGGCCGGCCGCTTCATTCATTTGGATCTGACGCAGTACGTCGAACATCGATGCGGCACTATCTTCAATCTCTTCCTCCAACAATTCAACTTCCTTCCGAAAGAATTCCAAAATATCATCTCCTACCTGACATATACCTTGGTTCGAACCATGATGGTACTTCGAACAGTTCTCTACCATCGTCTCAACGTCACTCAACAGCCCATACTTACTGCTGTAATATCCATGTGTGAGACGTTTGTGTATGAACTCCAGGTGCATCGGAAGCGGCGTCATCAAAAGGTAATCTCGATACGCATCGCCCACTGGATGCTCAAAGAGTTTTGCGTCGGCGACTTTATTATACAGAGAATCGAACATCGATAGGAGCAACGATTTGGTGGTATATGAAAAGTTTTGCAACTTTGTTGCTTGCACTATGGTGTTGTTGTCGTCGTCGTTGGGGACACAGTCGACTTCCCACGGACTAATATTACAAATGGATCCACAGCTGTATTCGACAGCAAGACTTTCGAAACCTGCGGTGGTATTTCCTTCCACTCCCGCTATTTCTTCACGTACGAACTCGCCTCGATCAATTTTTACTCCAGATATATGCTTCAAAACACAGCGGCTCGGATCGAAGGCCATGTCCCGATTGGCTGAAGAGGTTTCCTCTGCAGCAAAATAAGATGCTAAGACGGTACTTGCAAAGGCTTCGTCTTCGCATCCTCTAGATGCATTTAAATTATGCCATAACATGCGCTCGAGATTGGACAAGCGTACGGTGTACACGTGTTGTGGAATGACGTATTCTGGTTGATCATTTTGTTGGATATGAAGCTCAAATAAAGATCCGGTGACGCCTTCGACTGGTGTGAAGCGGGTATACCATGGCCATCGTTGGTTCGAAGTGGGAGATCCAGATGTGGACAAGGAGGAGGAAGTAATGGTCGGTATCCCAATAATGTGCTGCGACGCAGGTAAATATAAAAGTGATACGTTAGATTGGCCATCCAAATTGTTGTACGAATTACGTATGCCGATGAAAAAAAATTAAAATACGTACCAATACACAAACAGCAACAATGCTCTCTCCTCCGTTACCCTGCCCGAAATGTGCAGCCGGAGGAAATCGATACCGCACGGACTTCACCCGACATTGAAACACTGGATAATTTTCAAAAACTGTCCCGACCCACTCCTGAAACGGTGGCGAGATATGCGTTGGAAACTTCTGCAACGTCATCCGGTGCACACACGGAAGATACACTAACACATCGTTTACCTGCGGTAGGTACGTCATGCGACCGGAGTAACACAGTTTACTTTCCACACGAGTTACCCAATCGCGTTGGGGATGGATATACGTCGGTATTTTCCATTGAAAGCTGCCACTGGTCGTGTAATCCATGGGATATTTTTTAACGATGGGATGTGATGGTTCAGCATTTTGGTTGTTAGTGTAGTACCAGATATCATCTTCGTCGATTTCGTCATCAGAGTCCGGAACGGCGTACCGAGAGGAACGTCGGACACGTTCTAGTACCGACGACGAGGCGTTAGCATTATTGCGAGTACGGTTGCGCGTTGCCGCCGCAGCAGTACCGTGGTTAAGATATTCCTCGTCTGAGTCGTCCTGCGCTACAGTCCGCATACGATTACGATTCTCCCGATTCGTGCGACGATTGCGCACAGGAGCGGGTATAGGAGATGCAAGGTCATCTTCGCTGACAACGTCGCTGTCTAACTCCTCATCACTCTCTCCACTGCCACTATCGCTGCTAAGACTATTCCGTGTTCTTCGAGAACGACGCTGGTTTTGGATACCGCCAGACGATGAAGATTGCTGCTCTTGTCTTCTCGATCGTTGACTTTGACGATTGTTGTTGTTGGGTGATCGGCGACGCGCGTCCCCGACTGTAAACTCTTCGTCGTCGTCGTCCTCGTTGTCACTCGCGCTATCGGGTGCATAATCTAAATAACGATAATTAGAACTCAACTGTCGAGGCTGCGATCGTGACTGAGATGTTTGCCGCTGCGACCGGGGTTGACCACGATTGTTCGTCGGCGACCGCTGCGGTTGCAACTTACTCGATAGCACGGGAGCGCCGCCCCTCCGCACATGCATATCGTGTGATGGTGGATGTGCCAATATGCTCTTTCCTTCGCTCACATTCCTTCGCAACACCAGTGGATATTCCACCTCCAGATATTGCTCCAAGCTGGCACGGTCCTTACACAGTTTGGTCTCTTCCAGTGGTACCGGTCCCATCACTTCGAATACCTCTTCACTCACATGATTCATTAAACTGCTCCCCATATGATTCACGCGTGCACTGCGAGGACATAAATGCGGCAACATCTGTGAGCGAGAATCAATTGGGTATAAATTCGGATCGTAAGTTAGTTCGTAGTAATCGCTAGCAAAGTATTGTTCCTTCATCCACATTGGGAGTTCCAGGTGCTGTTGCAGGGCAGTCCGGACTTGGAACAGCACTGCCCGACCGGAGTCATCGGTCATAACCAGCGCGTCTCCATCTTTATCCCAGTGTCCCTCAAGAAATCCAACTGGTTTGTTGCGTAAATTTTCATCATTAACTGGCCCGTACTCGAGTAGGTTGGTAAACCGATACAAGCAATCATACCGCCGTGTTGACGGATCAAAGGTAAACACGCAAACTTCACCGGCAGAGGATCCCACGGCAAAGGTACGGGCATGCGTGGGATGCGGTACGATGCACGAATTGGAGGATTCGGTTGATATTTGAACAAGACACGTACCACTATAGCTGTCGTATACCGAGAGTTTGTTCTCAGTGGCGAGAGTGGTGTGGCTTTGGGCCGTAAGTATGTATTGATCATCACATGTCCAGCAAGCCACGTCACAGAGGATATTTTGAGCTTGACGTGCGTTCCGTTGTTGAGCCTGACGACGTGATGCAGCGCTGTTGTTGGAGGAGGAATTGTTCCGGTTGCTACAAGTAGTTGCGGAAGAGGAATGATCGGACAATCGAATCAATAACGGCGTTAATCGATACAATCGCCGTTCGATCTCTTCTGCCCAACTCCATATGCGTATAACACCGTCTTTCAGAGAAGCGGATAGTAGTCGATCACCTTTGCTGCTGTATGATATATCGGTGATGGGACTCAAAAACCCCGTAAGAGATGCCAAGGGTTTATGACTGTGGTTGGTAGAGGAGGAGGTTACTTCATGGCCGGTGGCACAGGGCCATATTCGAATAATTCCGTCGTCACTGCCCGTGGCAAAGTGTCGACCGGTACAACTGGTAGATATTGCCATGATATTGACTGCCTTGCTTCGTGATCTGTATGGTTCAGGATTACCACGTGAACATTCCGAAATCGATATTACAATAAAATTATTTATACCATCACATAGAGGAATCTTACCTCGTGCCAGTAGCGCCAGTGGCATTGGCCGCAGCGGGAGCACTTCCATGCCTCAATTTGTACAATAATCTACATCCCTCGTCAATGTTATCTACACCAACAGGATCTGGTACAGCTTGTGCAATTAACGGTTGTTGTTGAGGAAGAGGTGGTGGAATTACTACATTACTCTCATTCTGATCCGGTAAGGGAGGCAATTGCGCATCCACATTTATTACATCCTCTTCTTGCTGCTGTTGTGATGTCGGAGTTTCCATTTCTTCTTCATCGATTGCAACTGATGTGGATGCTGGATCCCCTCGACTCAGTGTTCCTTCCACTCCAGTGACCGTTCCAACAGCAGCAGCAGCAGCAGCAGCAACATGGACATTGCCCTCTCCATAATCACATACTCGTTCCTTCGCACCAGGACACCGCAACAGACATGCCTCCTGCACATCCCATACCCTCGCTATCCCATCCTCACAACAGGTCACCAACCTATACGGACACACGGCATCAAACTGTACCATATTTACCCCACCAGAGTGTCGTAATACGACCACAACCGCACTCGTACGAAGAGACCAGACACGTACGCTTCCGTCTTCGCTCGCTGTTGCGATGAGCATGTTGTCGACGTTCACATCCATGTCTGTGAGTACCGAATTATGACCGCGGAGGGTAGAGATGAGTACGGCTCCGGTGCCGTTGGTATGAGAGTGAATGCTGCGTCGACCTGAGAGAGGATCCTGTGCTTGGAGAGGACGATTGGACGAAGTGAGGGATGTACTAGAGATTTGATCATTCCCGTTACTGTGGTGGTTGTTATCGTCGCGGATATTGGAGGGTAGATCCTCCAAAGGTAAATATCCTCCTAGGCGAAAGACTTTGGCTAGATGATCGTCGGCTCCAGTGATAAAATATCGTCGTGTTTTATCGAATTTGAGGCAGTATACCGGATAAAATAGGTGACAATTGATCGTAAGGCAATGCTGAAGCCGCGGCAGGGCATATCGCTCGACGTAGGAATCTCGCACACGATTACGGTATTCGTTGCTGCCCGGACGGCGGCGTATTCCCAATGGACGTTGTAACGCCAGTTGTAACTTGATTGGTGTAGTGCTTGGACGTACCCGTGTGTACGTTGACACATCGGTTTGGTAAAGGCGTGACCAGTGTTTCAACTTTTGAAATTGAGCCATGGCGCGCGCGTTCTGTGCGTTGTACGCGTCCTGCGCTGTGGTGAATTTTTCCAGTAGAGATGTCCGCCTCACGGTGAGATGGGAGAGAATGCGTTCCGTTTCGCCGTTGGATTTATCTTCTTGCTGCTGATGTTGTAGGAGTTTATTAAGACTAGACTCTACCTGTTGGAACTCGCGTCGGATAGCCATCTGGTCCAACTTTAAATCGGTAGCCAATTTAAGCGCTTTTGTGCATTCTCTTTGTAACGTAGTAAAGCTAAAATTTCCATCTCGAAGGTCTTCAGCATGCTTTAGGAAATAAGGCTTGTGCAGGATACCCTTTGCTCTATCTAACAATGCCCCATCGTTGTTACTCTTGTTATTCTTGTTAGTTTCTTGGAGTGTAATAGTCACGGTTGAAGCATTGTGCGTGGCATTAGTAGCATGGGAAGAATTGTTTCTGTTAATAGCTGGTTGCTGCTGCTGCTGCTGTACATTCAAAGCCAAATTCGAAGCCAAGGCACTTGCATTCACCACTGCCGATAAATGATCATAGGGCACGTTGTTCCATCGACGAACTAGGTTTTCATAGGTTTCATCACTGTTTTTATTTTCGTTAAATGTTCCATCCTGTTCAAAGGCAGTAGCTAATTCAGCTCCAAGCTCTCTAATCCGCTCATTTCCACTATAATTTACAAGCCAATGCGTGACGAGAAATGGCAGTTCACTGCCGATGGTATTTCCATTGTCTGTTTCCATGGCGGTAGATAGTGGAATCCGGTGCTGTTGAAGAGCAGAGTGCTGATTGGAAAATGGTTTGATTTTATGATATGGTTGCCCTTTTGAGGTATAAATGTTTAAATGTGTTTGGCCGGTTTGGCGTCCATCATAGGCTAGTTTAGCTATTTATTTGAATTAATTCAGACCTTTTCGTGTTGCGCATATTTTCGTAAACAATGTATTTTTTATTTTTCAATTCGGTATCGGTAAAAAGAGATATGAAAAAAATATGCCGAAAGCAGTCATCGGTATAAGTTTACACGCCATAAAGTCTTTCTACGCTTTTGCCATAACCTGATAGTTAGTAGCTGTAAGAGGCCCTTCAAATTAATTGTAATGTACACTGCAATGAAATTCATGAAGAGGCGCGATCTCCGGCTCCTACGTCATACGTCGCCACCAACACGCAAGTGTATATTTTTCATACATGTATTGAGTATTGTTTTGCTGCTACATTATACAATATTTCATAGCCGATCGTAAAACCTATTCAGAAGTAAAATGCTGTCAGATTTATTTTTTGATAGGAGTAGGGGTTCGTGACATCTCAGCGGTTTGTGAGAAGTTGTCGGTATCCAACTACATGCAATTTGAAGGTCACTGACCAAAGTTGAAGAGGAAGGATAATCGAGAACCAACCATGTTGCTAAGATCATTTTGCATCTCTACATCTGCAGTGATAGCTTTTTGCTTTTTCGTGTGGTTCTGGACTTTTCTTTCTTTCCAATATCTGAGTGTCAGGACAATGCCTATATTTGCTAACATCATGAATATAAAGGAATTAGGTTCTTAGATCTGGTAATTGGTTAAGCCACATCAGGAATTTGCGCTTTTCGTCCTGCTCGTAAAGAACTCATGAACAAACGAACTGCTGATTAGAAGACGTTGGGCGTTAGGCATCGCAAGTTAGATTATCTCATCGATGTAATCATCCGCCGACAACTTGTAAATGGAAAACATAGAAATAATGGACTTGATATTCGTCACTGGACGATGTTAAAAGCTCACAACGAAATGCAAATGACGATATCTATCGCAAGGACAAAATATCTAAAATAAATTCCTCTTCTTCGCTTCGCTTCACTTAATGTAATCTTAATCATCATCTTATTGAGAATGTTAACAGGTGAACTATCGCTATTAAGTAGACTAAGCCTTATCCTGTTTCGAAACAGAACCGATATCCTTTCACGCATCGAACCTGCAACATACTTATTTGAAAAATAATACACACATCACACATGATACCGAAAACCAGTGACCAGTACAGTGACCCTCGCTACAAAGTACGTACATTTGTGTGTACATATTTAATACTTCGAAGTACATTTTTTTAAACTGTGTATGCTTAGGGTTATTCATAATTCGTTCATGTTCGTGCTCATTCCTTTACACATTTTTGAGAGCAATCCAAGAGCAGCAACTTATGAATTAAAAATTATTCCATTATGACACTAAAGGCATAGAACCAACATATTACAATTGACACGCAGTCATAATGTTGGATAAAAAAGATATAGAAGAATTTCAAGATCAAGAAATAATGGACCCTTTGAGAATTTCAGGACCAACAACCATCCTCCCTCTTCATGCAAAACCCGACTTCGAAAACGCGATGAGGAGAAGGATTTCCAATGGTAGTCACGAAGGCAGAGTAGATATTGCATTAGAACCACATGTGCCTGCTTTATCGCCTCCGTCTTCTCCTCGCACCCATCGACAGGCAATATCGGCGAAGGAAAAAAATATAATGGCCCACAAAGGTGATCATACTTCTAGAAAACATTCCCATCTAATTAGTGATGCTGATGAAGAGGAACAAGTTTCATTGTTATTGCCACAACCGACGCAACAGAACCAATTCAATCGACAAAGTAGCAGTAGTAGTAGTAGTAGTAGTATCGCACCACCTTTTGATACGAGGTCTTATCTAATCATTTGTTTCGTGATTCTCGTTGGTGATACGGCAAGAGGCGTGATATTCCCAACTCTTTGGTCATTAGTGGAGCATATCTTCGAAACTAACGAGAATGTTAATGGAACCAGCAAAGTGCTTTTACTCTCAAAAGAGCAGTTTCAGGGCATGGTCGTCGCTGCCTTCAGTTTCGGCAGATTTTTTGCAGCTCCATACTTTGGGCGTTGGAGCAATGAAAAGGGTTGCTTACGTGTGCTGAGCATTAGTCTAGTTATTTTAGCGTTTGGCTCTTTCATGTACAGTGCTGTTGGTTACTTGAAAAGAAATTCTGCGCTTATGCTCATTACTTCGCAAATTATATCAGGGGTTGGATCTGGTACATTGGGTGTTACACGCTCCTACGTTGCCGATATCTCCCCTAAAGTAAGCAGAACGAAATATATGGCGCAAATTACTGCCGTCCAATATGCTGGGTTTACTGTTACACCATTGATAGGATCCATTTTGTCGAACTCACTTCATGATAAGGCTCGCAGCAATCTACTTCAAGTTGATGCCTTCTCTGCTCCTGCCTACTTTATGATTTATCTGTGTATTGTGGCCCTGCTCCTCCTTCATACAAGATTTGTTGATCTTGTTCCAAAAAAGAAAATCAAAACAGATTGCGAAACATGTGAAAATAAAAGTCTCCAAGAAACTGATACTAATATCGCGATAATCATTTGTATGTTGTTAAATATTGTAACCAAAGGCAGCATTGCTTGTTTTGAAACTATGGGAATGGTCACGGCTACAGAGTCGTTTGGGATGACGTCCTCAGATGCTGGAGTAGTTGTATCTGTTTGCGGCTCAATTGGTGTTATATCTCTCGTAGCAATGGGCATAATTCAAAAGTTTTTTACGGATATACAAATAATTTTATTTGGAATGACAGTCATGCTTGTCGGAATTGCTGCCATAGCTTTAGCACCTTATATTACTCTCTTGACAGTACCTGGATCATGGTTATTCGTTTGTGTAATCTTCTTTGTATATTCAGTTGGTTATCCGCTTTCACATACAGCAGCAATGGCTTTATATTCTAAAATTGTCGGTAAAAGGCCGCAGGGTGAACTTATGGGCTGGTTCGCATCATGTGGCAGTTTAGCACGCATAATGTTTCCAATTCTTGCTGGGATCTTAAGCCATGGAAACAACGTTCTGTTTCTTGTCCTAATATCAATGCTGGTGAGCGCAATGATTGTTGTTCGGACTTCGATGCCTCTTCTGATTTCTCTATCAAATTATTAATTTGTTGGAGCCTTCTAAATTAAACACAAAATCCAAAAACAGAGTAAAAGAAGCAAAACAATAATAAGATGAATGTCAAGTGTACGCCACTTGAAAAATAGATCCAAACCATCAAAAACTCCATTGTGACTTCCATGCGTAAACTTATTTGACATTTTCAACTTGATTTCTTATCGTATATCACCATTGTTTGAGTCACATATTTCTCAATGTCAAAATCTCCAATATTGTCTCGTTTTGCTCTAGCTGCAGAAATTACAACTTCATTTGTCCTCATGTTCTCCAATAATACCTCAATTAATTTTTCTTTTGGTGACTTTTCATCTAGAATTATATCCAAGCTGCCGTCGAAAACAATGTGATTGGTACAATATAGACTCAAAACATATAACTCATAAATTGATAGCATTCCAGAGACAAAATCAAATTGGGACGAATATTGGCTACACTTCTCCTTAAATAGAAGATTTATCAATGGTCGTTTATCCGGAAGCTCATTGATAGCCGAAGATATTAGATCTTGATTAACACCAAGCTCAGTGATTTCAAAGAGTATGTCGGCAGCAGTCATGTTCTCAACCCGCTTCCGAAGTATAATGTCGGCATCTTTTCCTTCATGAATTGTTCCAAACAACCTTTCACTCTCTTGGAGTACTCTCGTTCGAGTAACAGTGTGTAGAAATAATGCAATCACAGACCCCAACATTGATAATATCAGAAGGGAAAGCAAATGTCTCCAACTGAGACTGACATCGTCGCCGCTATCGTTATCTACTTCGAAGCATTTTTGGTCTCCCCCAAGTTCCATTCCAAACTGATTTCGAAACTCTTCATGAAAAGTTTTGTATTCACCAATATCTATCATCATATTTACGTTCTCAATAAAATCTGTCGATATTTTACCATATAAAGGAGAAAAAAAGATTACGTTTGGTACAGTCATTATTACTTCGCCCGTCAAAAGAGTGACCTTGTCACAAATGCCGCTTTTATCACTATATGTTGCAACGTTGAAAGCATCTTTTGTTACAACTGCGGCATCACATGGCTTTGAATCTGCTATTCCCACATTTTGAAGAATTTTGGCAGTCGACCAGCCGATAGGAAATATAATCCCTCCCGTTGAAGGATGATTTCTTATAAGGATATCACTTACTTTATAGTCAACACAAAGTCTATTTGAACTTTCTTTCTCGACGTCATTCAAGCTCTCAAATATAGGAGGTATACCGGCAACTAATACCGCCGCAGAGGTCGCCGTATAAGCTGCAACAGTCACCAACACAAACAAAGCAAAGGAAGCGGCTACGATCTTTTCAGGCATTTTTGGATTATCGTTGATTCTAGCACCGCCTCCCGCACAGGCCATCGCAGACTCATACAGAGTTTGGAATAACCTAGCAACGAAGTTTTTCTTCCGCTTGCTAAATACTTGACCTGTTTGAATTATGTTCAATACTATTACTGTCGTCACTGTCACGAAAAATATGGCGATCCATGCAGTCCAGTGAAAAGGCCCGAACGGGGTCACTAATACATCCCAAAATGTCTGTTCTCGTGTCGGCACCAGCAGAAAGAATTCATCAAAAAATAAAGGCTTGGATGAAAGTAAACCTGCAGTATATCCAATCCGGGATGAGTTGTGGTATGGTCCGATACAAAGATCTTCTTCGAAATTCAGCATTTCTTTTGAAATATCAAGAAACAGGCAACCTGTTATTGAGTTTGAACTATATCGAATATGTAAATACAAGTAAAACATACCAGCTGAACACTGTTAACATACAATTGATTGAATACCTTTAGGGTAAGCAAAAGTGAATTCGGAAACAAGTTTCAAATCCATGTTACGACTTACTTCGTCATACGTGTCTACGATTTGCGAACTCTCATTAAACATTTGGCTAGTTGTTGGCAATACAGTCGGTGAAGCGGAAGGCATTGACGTTGATGTCGAGTTGGTCTCAACTTTGGTATGTCTACTATACATACCAAAGTTGTTGGCTTTTGCAACAAGTTTCAAAAACTCATATATCGAACCTCGTTTTGTAAAGTTATCCTCTTCAGTATACAGAGAAAATTTGGCATCCGCATCAGCAGGAAATTTTACTCTCATTTGATGTCCGTTAAGCGGTCCCTTATAACCGCCTACAAATTAAGAGAAGGGCATTTAAAGTCGAGTGATGATGTTAAGTTCGATTGAAAATAAACCAAATTACAAAACAGACAATCAAAGACATTTACCTCCACAAATACAGCAGCTTTGTTGCGTTGTCCGCCCGTTGGATCCAATTAATTGACCATAAGATTTACATAGACCACGGTATTCTTCTTCAAAATAGGCCCCATCCATGCAAGTATACTCAAGATTGGTAGTGGATTGAATAAACCTATAATCCGGATAATCTTCAGTACATATGAAAGATACAAAAAATGAGCATCACGTGATAACCTATAAATCTAACGTTACTGTATGTACCAATAGACATATCGCACTTACCAATACATGATACACCATCTTGATTTTCAATTTCTGTGAAGTTCCTAGTGATATCTACTCCACCATCAAATTGACAGCATGCAGTATGGATAGCGTAGCCATTCCTAAATGATTGAAAATAAAACTCTTCTGCCCAGCCAACCGGAAAAACGGATTCCAAGTATTCAATGGTCAAGTTCCATTCAGTGATCGTTTCCTCGAGATCGGAGGAGAAATCTGCTTCAGGATAATCTCGAAACACGTCTGCATATGATTGTAGATACCATGGACATCCAAAAGCGCTGATGGGATCTTGCCATGAGCGAATGTCAACGCAATTTTCGTAAAGATA
>Ga0209092_10001231_pt1 | contig 25491 bp, 27 predicted proteins | sample FraStrMetagenome_FD_187446 | JGI IMG/M metagenome (GOLD analysis project Ga0209092, IMG submission 187446) | Marine eukaryotic phytoplankton communities from Arctic Ocean - Fram Strait ARC3M Metagenome (SPAdes) (version 2) | ecosystem: Environmental > Aquatic > Marine > Oceanic | place: Fram... | reverse complement strand
TACGTCAATGTTCCGATCAATCCTCAAGGCGGTATAAACCCTTACCGCAAAGAGCGTCGTGGTGGTTTTGGTAGCTTAATATAAGGAAGCCGCTATGAGCTTTTCATCAATAATTGACGCAATCACCGATAACCCTCTCGATGCTATAGAGGGCATTCTTAAAATCCGAGGGGCGGTGCAGTCTAACAATGCTGCGTCTGCCGCTGGTGACGCGAGCGCAGAATTAACTGCGGCTGAGATTGACAGAAATAATGAGATTGCAGCTCTGTATGCAGAGGGCGGCACTCAGCTTGAAGAAAACATTCGGCGCTTACTGGACGAATACGGTTCCTTTGGGCAAGTAACCCCAGATAAAGTTGATACATTCAAGGAATACTTTGCAGATCAAAGGTCTGCTGAAGAAGCGGCTAACGTCGCTACAGTCGAAGACATGACTGAAATAGATGAGATGCGTCTCAAGGGCTACGAGGGCGCTTTTAGAGAGTACGCAGATCAAAGGCTCGGCGGCGCAGAAGATACTGTCTACGGGCGTGATGCTATTGGCTCCAACGCAGCTCCGCAAACCTTAGACTTTGCGAGGATGCAGGATGGCCTGACGCAAAAGTTTATGAGAATGCGGCAGTCAAACACGGCTCGCGCAATGGACGAACAATACTCCAGAGTTAATGCTCGTATTCCTGAGGGAATGGAAAATTCCACCTTGCGCGTTCAAATGGAGCGGCAGTTCACAGACATGGCAGCTCAACGGGCTAACGAGGATATGTTGGCTGCTGTAGGTGATGCGCAGCAATACATCTCAGGCTTGCAGACTGCGGCGTCTAATCAGCAGAATATGACTAATGCAGAGCGCAACATGCAGCGCAACCTAGTATCGGATACTATGCAGTACGCAACGCAAGGTCTAGCCAATACTATTAATGCTGGCACATACGGTTCGGGCTATGCTCAAAACATTAACGCTCAACGCGGCATGGCTATTGATGAGCTAAAAGCGCAGCAGGGTATGCGGAATAACACTGCGATGTCTGATTATCTAAATGGGCTTTCTACTGTTGGGGCTGAAAACAAACTTGCCAATAGCTTTATCGGTCAGGTTCAGCAACTTGCTACGGCGCCGTACACATACGCGGCACAAGGGCAAAACTCTATCGACAACTCCAACGCATTCTCGGCGCTTTCAAATGCAGCCACTAACGCTAATGCGCTGGCAAGTAGCAACGCATCATCAGCCGGGAAGTGGTACAACGACTTCAAGATGAATTATTTGTAAGGACTTCGTGATATGGTTTTTAATTTCGGAGCGTTTGATGCAGGCGTAAAGCAAAGTAACGATGATTTTAAGTCTCGTCGGGCAGAGAATGCTGCGCTTTATGGAGACTTTATAAAGAACAATCCTGACGCTTCTGTCGATGAGCGGGCGACCTTCTCTGAAAACCTTGGGGGCAACAGCAACTTTTTAAAAAATGCGCTGCCGTCACGCGACCTTATGGAAAAGAACGTAGCTCGCAGGCAGCAACAACTTGCTTCGGCTGCAACGGCTCGCAAGCAGGCCGCACTACAAAATAATATTAAGATCGCGGGCCAGTTAGCCGGCGTCTACGGCAACGCCTACATCTCGGGTGGTGAGGAGGGTGCTCTTTCTGCCGTAAAGGAACTAGCGGGTGATGTGTTGCCGGAAGCTGCTCTACCTCTCGTGCAGCAGTTTGGGCGCACCAAGGCACAAGAAATAGTAAACCAACGTATGCAGCCTAAGTTCGACAACTGGAAATTGGCGGGGGCATCTGCTGCTGACATACAGGCTTGGCAGACCACCGTGTCAGAGGGTGCGCAGGATTTACTTGCACCTTGGACGCAGCAGGCAAATGCTACCGTCTCAAGCCTACAGGCTGCGGAATACCAGCAAGCAACGGCAGATGCTACGTCCGTCGTAAATAGTAAGGACGAAACAAAGGTTAATAACTTCGTAACCCCAGCCAATGTGAAAGCTCTCTACCCTCACCTAGACGCAACGGGCGTTCAGAGAGTAATCGCTGAGACTAACGCAAAGTACGAGGGCTACAAAACAGTACGAGCAGAGAAGATTGCAGCGGCAACGAAGTCGGCTACGGCGAGCGCACAAAGCCAAATTGCACAAGGCGAAATCTTGAGCGTAGAAGAAGCAGTTCGCATGATTAACATAGAAGGTCGCAAGATTGATCCTAACTATGAGCTGGGCGCAGACGAAACTCGTGCGTTAGAAAGCTCCTTGCAAATCAGACTGAAGCAACAAAACAGCGCTGCTGATATGGTGGAAAATCAAGAGTTATTGAAGGACGCTCAAGAGGCAACTGTTGGTCAATTCGTAGCTGGTGGCGATCCCGGTAAGGTCTCAGAGGTAATCGAAGAAGTTCAATCTAGGGCGGAGGCGTTTGTCGTTGAAGACGGTCCAGACGCGAAAGCCTTAGCTGGTAGCGCAGTAGCGGCTACCGAGAAGTTTTCTGAAATGTACGGCGTACCTATAAATAACGCTTTTGTATGGTCGGCTTTATCAGATACAGCCTTAGACTTTGCCAAAGCTACAGGATCAAATGATCCGATGAAAGTATCTGACGGCGTTATGCTTGCCGCTGCGGATCGTGCGATGCGTAATTTGCAGGGACCGCAAGGTCAGGCCTACAAACTAGCTCTTGCGGATATGGGTGTAGGTAGTCTCAATGACGCGAAAGAAGCTGGCATTGCCTCTCAGTTCGCAACTTCATATCAAGCGGCACTACAGAAAGTTACTGTTGAGTTCAAAGATGTCATCGAAGCTGGCGTCTACAACCCTGAGCTCATCAAGGGTAAAATTGTCGAGGATGTCGACACTGCCAAGTCTTTAATTGCTACGGTTATTCAAGCGGGCGAAGATGGGCAGACCGCCCTTCAACGTGCGCAAGCTGTTGTAGATACAGAAGCAAGTGCAGAGAACTTACCCAATATTGTCGACGGAGTTTACGACCAAGAGGTAGCGCTGGCGAAGCACTCAGGAGACCTCTACGAGACAATGGCAATGCTGAAAGATCGCAAGCGTCGGGCTGAAGCTAGACTTTTGGCACCAGAGTTCCAAACAGTTGAGATGATGCCTAAATTAAAAGAAGCTCGCGATGCGATCCAAGCCATCAATGCGCAGATGCAAGAGGCTCAATCTCTCTACGAACAGATAAATCAGCGACGTACTCAGCTTGGGCAAAAAGGCATGGTTGCCATCAAGGGCAACGCGAGAGCGAATGAGCAAAACCTAGAAGCCATCGCCGACATGATCGGGCCAATGGCGCTACGGTCAGGTAGTTCCTCTAGCGAACAGATAGCAGCCGCCAAGCAAATGATTGAAAGCTCAATCGGTGAAAACCCAGAGGTAAACCCATATATTCTGGAGCGCATTATACTTGCTATGGTTAAGGTCAACCTAGAGCTAGAGGCCGAACTTCCTGAGGAAATTAAGGTTATGATTAGCCGCCTTGAGCAAAACAGGGCTGAAAGCGCACCCCAGCAAGGCAACGGACAATCAGGCACGGCGAACCTAACGGGTGAGATGGTACAGGGTACTAACTTCATGCAGCCTGTTATCGACGCTCTTACCTCTCCGGGCGGGGGAAGTACGCTTCCTGACTTCTACAATCCGAACCAGTAAGGACGACATCAACCGGGTGCTCCCCGTATTTTAGCTTTATCGAGTTAAATGGAGCACCCGATCATGGCACGCAAGGCGTCTGAATTATTCGGCGGTATCAATCCCGCTAACCAGCAAGAAGATTATCTCAACAAATCCGGCGTCGACCTCATTACGGACCCTAATGCGATCCGCGATGTGCGCTCTTATTATGAGGGCAAGGGTGAGACGTTTTCATCCGACGGTGAGATGTGGGATAATTTCTATAGCGACCGACGCTGGCGCGACACCAACTCTCTTTCTATGGCTAAAGGTGCGGCGGAGTACGCATTAGCTGGTAGTAGCCAAGAGCTACATTCTCGACTTTCTAAGATATGGTCAAACGCGCCTTCTCGCGGTGGCTTCTTTGACAAAGTAATCGACTACGGTGCAGCGGGCGCTCTCGATCCCCTTAACCTTCTAGCTGGTGCTGGCGTAGCGAACAAAGCTCGCGTCGGGTATAATGCCGCTCGTGCAGGTAGAGCCACGATGGATCAAGCCATCAAGGCTGGCACTAAGGCTGGAGCGGTCCAAGGCGCTAAGACGGAAGCTGCTATTAACGCGGGCGTTGGCGGCGCATTCGACGCAGCCCAACAGGCAACAGAAATTCAACAGGGCGTATCGGATGAGTTTAACCCTCTCCGCACGGCTGCATCCGCAGCATTGGACGGTACTATAGGCGCAGCTTTCGGTGGCGTATTCGGCGCTTACCAAGGGAAAAAGGCAGCTACAGACGTTACTAACTGGCGTGCAAATACGTCTGTAGGCAATGACATTGTTCGCAGAACGCAACGCCTCGATGCAGACATCCGAGCCCTAAACGACGAATACACCAAGTCGGTAGAAAAAGGCGAAGACGCAAGCGACATCTTTGAGCAAATGCAAGAGATGAAGGATGAGCGCAGAACGGTCGGAAAGATCGAGGAGAGCTTTGACCAATTCGACCAAGACCTTGATGATTTAGCTCGACAAGCGCAGACCGCTCAGGCGGAAAACCCGGACGCAGACATCTCTGGACTACAAGCCAAGTACGATGAAGTAATGCGTACTCGGGCAGAAGCGTTCGGTAAGCCCGTAGATGATATAGTCGACGACCTGATGGCCGCATCTAAGGCAGATCCCGAGGCGCCAAAAAATGCAGATCCAGAAATAAACCCTACACAAGCAGCCCCCGATGACGCAGCTACGGCTACGACGCCAGGAGTAGAAACACCTACGACTACAGCTCGCGCGCCAAATGTAGACGCCGGAGAAGAAGTCGCTGCTGCTGCTCAAGCTACTGCTGAAGATGTAGCTCCGGCTGCTGAAGTTGCGGCGACAGATGTGAAGCCTATACCTGAGATCAAGTTTGGCAAGAACGCTCAGGTAGAAAGGTTAGTAAAAGAAGGTAAAGTTACGGTCGATGAGCTTGGTCGCTTAGTAAACGAAGGCGAGCTGGAAACCATATCGAACGGGTCGCTGAAGGCTCGGTACGGCAAGGGTGTAACTGCCTACAAAAAAGTGCAGGAGTACATTACCCGTAGAGACGCAGGCGCCAAAGCCGAAGCGTCACCTACGCCTACGGCTACTGCGGAAGTTGTGCCCGGTAAGTTTCCTATAGAGGACGCTGTAGTAGAGCGGCCAGCTCAAGACTACGACATGATGGCGGATGAGCAGTTTGAAAAGCTCTACGACCAATTTGCCGGAGCTGATGCTCCTTGGTCACAGATAGTTCCAAAGGTTTTGGGCGTGGCTAAGAAGGAAATGGACGCTCAGGTTTACCGCCGTGTCGCCGCTAAGTTCAATACGGTCATGGAGCTTGAGAAGCTGGGCAAGTCTGCCCCCAACGCAAAGCAATTAGAACAGCTCCGAGCAAAATTTCTTGATCGCGAAGGCGTCACCTCTCCTGATGTAGATGGCGGAACGGTCAAGCGATCTGCCGATGGCACTGCCAAAGTATCGGACGCATTAGAAAATGGGCCAGTGACGGCAGGCCGTTCAAGTGACGGCAAGATACAAGGCATTGTGCGCTCTGGGTATTCCACAGGCAGTGAGGACGGTCGTACCGTTCTGAGCGCGGCAGACGTACCCGACGCTCAAGCTCTGAGCGAAAAAGGCGCAGAGGCCGTTAAGGCTCGGGCGTCTATGGATCGTCAGCTTGGCAAAGAGAAGTCTATCTACCCATTTGAAGCATCTGGCCGCGAACGTCGTGGCAGCATCGCAGACGGTGATCGCCTGCAAAAAGGTGCAGCGGCTTACTATGTGCCGAACGCTAAGAAGTATTTTGCTTCTGAAAAGAATGCCAAGAAAGCAGCGGGCATACTAGGTGACGATAACTACGAAGTCGTAGCACAAGCAGCAAAAAGCCAAGACAAGCCTATCGTTTTGACCGACGAGCATTATTCTCGCGAGAAGAACGCAATCGACGCTAAGTTTTTCTCTGACGAAAATATGACTACTGAAGAACACTCAGCTCTTCTTAAAGAGTTAGATAATCGCGCAGTAGGTACTTCGTCTGAGGCAGCATCTACTCCAACACCAAGGGCGGAAGCTCTCCCTGATGTAGCGGGTGAAAGCAACGGTAAGATTATCGCAGCTATCCCTCGTGAGACAAACACAAAATACAAAACTGCACGCATTATTAGCGCGAGGCAACTCGCCGACGGTAAGGGTCTCAACGCCTTGCTGGGCAAAGAGGCTAGAGACAACTGGTTCATTGGTTATCTTGACCCTTCCTTGCGCAATAAGAAGTCTAACATCGAGCTTCTAAAGTCTGAGCTGGACCCCATCGACACTAAGAATTCTACAGGTGTAGAGCGGGCTGTAGAGCCAGAAGTCAAAGACGTTCGAGCTCCGATAGATGCGGATAGCGCTGACTTTACAGATGAAAGCAAGGGTATAAATCTAGCCGAGCTGACGCAAGAAGAGCGAACAGGTCTTTATCTTGCCGTCAAGATGTCGACCAGCTTGAGCCTTGGCAAGTCGGTCATGACAGGCAAAAACATGCGCTTGTCCGATTTCATGACACTAGACGACCTTAGGGAAGGTAACTTCTCACTACAGCAATTAGACGACATTCTTTTTTCTGCCGACAACTTTTCATTCAAAGACAAGATCACGCTCAACGGCCAAGAGATTGATCCGGGTGAAGATGCACGGATGCTCGCTCTGAAGACAGTATTCGCATTGCGCAAAAGCATTGCACCCAACGGAATACGTCGACCAAAAGCGCTTGTGAAAGATACCATCGAAGACTTGAACACACGCTTTGACAATTTCAGCGTGAAAGATAAGCAGCAAATTGGTCGTATGTTTGAGCTAGTTTCTGACGAAGATGGCATGGGTCCAGCGCTGGGCGCAAAGCTACCAGACGGTGTGGGCGAAAGCTACGGCATGTACGGCTCGCGTGACAACAAAATCCAACTTCAGAACCAGACGTACACTGATATAACTGGTGGTTCCCCTACCTTTGTTGCCGCACACGAGCTAGGCCATTGGGTGTATAGGAACCTTATGGACGACGAAGACATCTCTACGTTCTGGGGTGCAATCCGCAAGCAGTTTGTAGAAGAGGGTAAAGGCTTAACCGACGAAGGCTATGACACAATAATTTCTCGCCAGCCTTGGGGTAAAGATCAGACCGACTTTGACCGCCCTAATGAATATTTCGCAAACCAGTTTGCTCTTTATATGAACCGTCGCCACGACATGATGATGTGGCCTGATCGCTCGTTCTGGGACAAGGTTACTCAGCTTGCAAAGCGCGTGTTCGAGCGCCTGAGTGGCAAGGCCGCTTACGACAAAACGCTTGAGCCTTTGTTCGACAAACTGATTACTCGCCAAGATGAGAAGGCACGGGTCAATTATGCAATTCCCGTAGAGCCTAAAACCAGCTTGGGCAAAACAGTTCGAGCTAGGTACGCAATGCTTGGTGAACATACTCTTGAGGCGACCCGACGGCTTGAGATGGATGACATAGAGAACTTTGCATTCTCGATGAACAAGATCGCTGATGAATTTAACTCAATGGCAACTACAGAAAAGGGCGCAAAGATTATCGCTGTCAAGAAGGGCGAGCCTTACAACGCAGAATACACTGGCGTTCTTGAAGCTATCAAACCCTTAGCTCCTCGTATGCGTAAGGCAGCACGCTTGATTAAAAGCGTAACTGGCCGCTACGACCAAAGCATTAATCAGTCCGGGGCCGACGAAATATCAGGCACAGCATTCTTTGCTGATATGGAAGACGACCTAAAGATGATTATCGGCGATGAGGGCATCATCCAATTAGTCGATGACGTTTTAGAAAAGCTGAATGAGGTCCACCAGTCCGTAGAGTTTGGCGACGTTCCAGAATATAAAATGTCCCGAGAAACTGCTGACTTGCGCCGTCGCGTAGGAATGGAGAAAATAGCTAAGTCTCTATCCATGAAGAAGTCTATCCGCGCATTCCGCGCAGAGAAGGCACGCAATAAAAAGTTTGCATCTGCCATGGTCGAAGAGGCAAAGCGCAAAGCTGATCCTCAGGCTATAGATAAAAACGCTGACACCGCCAATATAAACCCAGATGAAGTAGATATGGTTACGGCGTCTCGTGAGTTCCAAAACCAGATTGATAGTAACGGCAAACTTACCAAGCTAGGCAAAGCTCTGTCTCGCCGGGTAGCGCATATATTAAATACAGAAGGCGCACTGTCATACCGCCGTCGTACTTATTCTGACCTTAATAATGCGGAGCTATACTTACGGTACGGTCAGGCAATCGAGAAGGGCAACATCGAGGCAATTGAGAAGCTGGCATACGAAATACAAGTTCGTACTGCCCCTCCTGAGATCGAGAGCCCCAGCGTAGGCTTCGCAATTCAAGCCGAACAAGACTTGCGTGTAGGCGTGCCTTCAGAGACCGGCATACCAGCGGGCGCAAACTACATGATGCGCAACGCCTTACGGGCCATCACGCACAGAACCGAGCCCGAGCTGCACGCAGCAAGAACTATGGCTAACCGGCTTGGTCTACTCGGTCATGACTTCAATGCAGATGTAACGTCTGAAGCATTCAAGTCTTTCCGCAAGGAGGTTCGTCAACTGGCGTCCAACTTAGCTAAGAACCCTGATATTACGCAGACTGTTCGAGCATTGTCGCGACGTATCATTTCCTCTCAGGCTGTGTCTCGGGAAGCTGTAGATGACATCCGGGCAGGCGCGGCTGAGTTTGCCTACGACGCAGATGAGTTCATCATCAACGTGGTCTTGGACGACGTAGATATGAGTACAGACAGCTCATACAGCAAGGCAGTAATGGATGACATTCGTTCGGTCAGAGGCAACGAGGTAGATGACATAGTGTCTTCTGTCCGGGCCAATGTTCGCGAAGCCCTATCGTATGTATTGAATGGATTAGTCAGCGACGTAAATACCCGCCGCCGGTTCTTACCTTTGTTTACCTACGGCGATATGTCGAGGACCGTTAATAACTTTGACGCTGCATCTCCATCATCTCGGTTTACTCTCGATGTGCCCGCTGAGTTCGCTCAGGAGTTCGCAGACGACGTTATAAATAATATGTCACCAGCCTCAAGAAATGCAGCGGATAAGTTTACAGACGGCAACGTCGTTCCATATTTTGTAAGCTCATCAGAAGACGCGCGGTTGGACGGCATGACATTCGTATCCCGCCGTCCAGAAAATACCACTTATGAAGAGGCTGGTAATATCATCGACCAAAGCTCTGACCCGGAGCGCATGTCTCAGGTAGTAGATATTCTGACTGCAACGCGCAACTCTATCAACGAGATGCGCTTGATGGGTGACGTGTCACCGGGCCGCATAGAGGCGATGTATGCACGGGAGAAAGTGATAAGCGAAGAGATTACCCGGTTGGGTTCTGTCGATACAAGCATCACTACCCCTGTGTTTATACGCGATGATAAGCCTTTGAACTTAGCATCCAAGACGACGGTTAAGCAGCCAGACATCATGGAGGTGATAGCTCTTATCAAATCTAAGGAGCCATCGGGTAGACCATCTGCTTCTCGCGGCATCGAAAGCACTGTTGGTGTTTTCTCTCCAAACCAAATGTTTGACATGCTGTCGGATGCAGCGGGCGGTGCTCGTAGGTTGCGGAGTGTTCTTCGCGAAGCGGGCTTCACAAGTGTAAATCTGCCCGGTCGCAAGGCTATTCTAAAAGAAGAGTACATGAAGCCCATTCGTAGCAACCTGTTCGACGATCAGGATGCAAATATGTCGGGCCTCAAGGAAGCTCCATCAGACATTAACGCTCACGTCGTTAAGGAAATGATGACCCGCGTAGATATGGGCTCAATGTCTTTCGAGCAAGCATCCATGTCACTTGAGATCGGTGGCGTTCCTCGCAAGGTTTTGGATGTTATATCCAAGTCCCGCCGTGGCACTATCAATGAACAAGAAGGTATCGAGCTGCGCAAAGCGTGGAAGCACAACCTCTTAAACACCAACGCTCAGATACTTCGCAAGTCTGGTATGTCTACTCTAGCTGACTTCTTTGAGCCTAGCCGTGGCGGCGGTGGTCACTTCGAACGGGTCTCCGCTAACATGGGCAAGTTTGTTATACCCATGACAAGAATGATGCGTGAACTTCCAGACGCCGGGAACTTCCTAAAGCGTTGGGTGGATAACGGCGTTGGTCAGATGTATGAAGCGGGCGTTGATAGCGGTCGCCGGATACTGCACATGGCGCCAATACACAGAAGCAGTCAGCCAAATTCTCACAGAGAAATCTTGGACGCCCTACGAGACAGTAAGAGAATGAGCCGTCTGTCTCCGAAAGAGCTGGAGGTCTACGACTACTTGAAGACCTATCTTCAAAAAGCTCTGGTTCGCCTCAAGGAAACTGGCGCTCCTGTAGGCGAAATCATGGATAACTACTTCCCTCAGATTTGGCGGAAGGACTTAATTGAGGCTGACCAAGATCGCTTTGTCGACCTTATGCAGCGTTACTTCATGGCTGAAGCCAAGCAAGAAGGTTACGCTACGACAAGAGAAGCAGCGAAAGCCAAGGCTGTAAAGGTTAAGAACCGTTTGGTTACGACTAATGGTGCTGATAGCTCCGATGTGTTGGGAGAGTACAACATCTCTGCCGATACAGATGACAGCTTTGATTTCCAACGTCAGATACGTTTAGACAAGTTCCCTCAGTTTACCAATCCAAACGATCCGGCAAACAATCTTGCCGCTTTCCTTGAGAACGATCTGCTGGCGGTAATGACGAAGTACAGCGACAGCCTCGAGCAACGCCTCGACCTGCAAAAGAACTTTGGTCCTAAGTCTATCGGCTACCACGATTACTTACTCGTACAGGATCAAGGTCTGGATGCAGTCACTAAGCTGTTGTCTACGGACAAGGTTCTTAGCCGAGAGCTGTCTTCTAATATAGCTACGGGCCAGAGGGTTACAGAAAATAGAAAGACCGTTCTGTTCCACCCACCTTTCGCAGACGAAGTAGCGGCGCAACAGTTCGTTAAGGAGCTTGCTGGCAAAGCAAGAAATGGCGCGAGCCGTGCCGAGCTACAGCAAAGTTTGATGGCTCGCTTGGACACTACGGGCACGCCTAGCGCAGAAGCGGTTCGTATGCGTAAGAACTTTGCTTACCGTGCAAAGGCTATCGCCGGCGCATTGCATGACAGCAATGGGTTCTTGAATGATAAGGGCCAAGTCATACAGGTGGATAAGCAAAACATCTTGCACGCTGAAGGTTTCTTCCGCGCTACTTTGCGGAAGGACATCGAGCCTTCTGCTGGCAAAGTAGTAGACATGAAGGCGGCATCGAAGTTCCTTCGGTCTGTAAACGCTGTTACCCTGCTGGGCTTCACCACCCTGTCCTCGATGGGTGACTTGGTTCTGCCTCTCATTCGTACAGGAGACTTCAAAGCCTCTGTTGATGCGTGGTCTAAGTTTATGAAAGACCCTGTATCGGGCAGTGCTTATCGGGATATGATCCGAAATATTGGCGCCGCTTCTGAGAACATTACTCATCAGAGAATGACAAAGGCATTCGGCGTAGACAATACTCGCTTCACGTCAGGGTTCTTTACCGGGACTTTACTTACACCTTGGACTGATATGAACCGCGATCTCGCCGCAGCCGTAGGCTACGAACACTTCCGGGCACAGGCACGCATCGCAAGAGATGCGCCGAACACAAAGCAGGGTCGTGTAGCGAAGAAAATCTTGGATGACGCAGGTTTGGCTGAGGTATATCGCAGCAACTTAAACCTTGAGGCTATCCTGCGCAGCAATGAAGTAGGGGATGAACACCCTTACCGTGAAGCTATTACGTCAGCGATCATCAAGATAGCCAACGACAGTATCTTCACGCCAAATGCAAACGATCTTCCGCTATTTGCTCAAACACCTACGGGCATGTTGCTCATGCAGCTCAAGTCATTCCCACTTATGATGACGCGGATGGGTCGCTTTGCATGGCAGGAAGCTACGAGAACGGGCGATACACGTCGCGTAGCTCCGCTCCTTTACATGGCGGGTCTCGGACCTATGTTCGGTGCTGGCGTAGCATTCTCAAAGGACGTAGTGCAGGGTCGTGGCGGTGAAGAGAACCGTGAGTTCGCAGTTCGCGAACGTGCTCTCACCGACAAGTTCTCGTTTGCAGAAGACATGGGGCTGAGTGACAAGGCCGACCAACTAGGCGGCTGGTACATGGATGGACTGATGCAGATGGGTGGGCTTGGTCTGATAGGCCAGCTCATGTACGACAGTGCGGCTCAGTTGGACAACGGCGCTTACGGTCAGATGCGTGTGATGGAAATGTTTGGAGGACCGTCACTCGGTCTCTTCAATGACGCATTCACCGTAGCTTCGGGAGTGCAGGACATGGCATTCGATGCTCTTGGTGCCGAAAGCACTAACGCTAAAGAGCGGGCAATGACCCGCGAGATGTTCGGCAGGATACCAGTATTGGGCGGTATCTCTGCCGTTCGCGAAGCAGCGGTAGATGGGTTGGCTGGTTCTAAAGGCGATTAAGCGGTTGGCTGAGAACCTCGGATACTCGTCCGGGGTTCACACCAACTCGGTGCGCTATCTCAGATAGGTGAGCCGTAGGGTCAGCCCTGTGCATCGCAATTATCTCCCGACGCTTTTCTGGCGTAAGCGGGGCGCTCTTAGGGGGTGCCCTCTTACCCACCTTACGAGACATGAGCATAAGGGCTGAGACCATTGCTGCCTTGATGTGCCTCTCAGTTGTTTCAGATATAGCGGCACGAAGAATGTCACGAGCTCTAGGAATGTTCGACGCCATCGTTGACCTCCGCTGTTTTGTCACTATCGGCAATAAGCTCATCGACAATATCCATCGCTTCGTTGATCTTCATTGCCTCATAGCCGACACCGACGTATCCAGCGATGTCCGTCCAACTGTCTAACTTCTTTGGGGATGTTGTCATGCGAGATAACTTGACCGCTATCATACACATCGCGACCTGTTCTGGCCTGATCTCTGCATCTTCCTTCAGCGCGGGCCGTAGAATAACAGACATCATTTGGGCAATGTCTTTCATGTTCTCGGCTGGATCACCGTACTCTTTATTTCTGTCGTTATTGATAATGGCCTTCGCGGCGTCGATAGGTACGTCTCGTAATTTACTCATGCTTTACTCCTGCTATCTGCATTCTTATTGCCTCAACGTCTATCTCCAGCTCCGCGCATCTACAGCGCAGCTCTACGAGACGTTCTTTTTCATGCCGAAATTTTGTCTTGGCCCGGTGGAGATCATCGCCTTCGGGTAGTTCTACTATCCGTTCCTCGATGCTTTCTATCTCAGCTTCCTTGCGGATGATTGAGGTGCGTACCTTAGATAATTCCTGTAGTGTTTTCATTTGGTTACACCTTCGCCGTGGGCCTAAACTGTTCGTATTTTTCGCAAGCATGTTTTTCTTGTTTGTTGGTTAGCTTGCATGTGAAACCACCATGTTGATCTGCGTAACTGTGTACGCAAAAACGACAAGCGGGAGAGAGGTCAGGTTGGCTCCAACAGCTTTCCCGTTTAAAGCAGCCTTTACACCGCCAGTCTTCGGGTTCCTTCGCTACTCTCTCCGCTTGCCCATCAAGCGCTTGCTGTATCTTGACATACATTCCATCCCACTCCTCTTGATCGAAGTGGACAACTTCAGCGTGATATTGAGAATTGTTTTTATTGTATGCCACGAAAAACGAGCGCTCAATCTTGAACATCGCCATCATCATAGTCATTTGACGATAGTACCTGCGATGCGAAACTTTAACGCCATGAGATTTAAACTTAGTCCAGTTAGCTAAGTTCATGGATTTGATTTCGAGGATAGCTGGTGGTGATCCATCCTCGAAATCTACGAGACCGTCGCTGTTACATACGACGTGGCCGTTGAGCCACTCCCGTCTGTGCTGGCGACCAGTCATATCGTCCTTTTCCCACACTCGTAGGTCAGCACGTTTCTTCAAGTCGTAGACAACCCAATCTTCGATCTTATGACCCGCGAAGAAAATCCTCTGGAGCTGCGGATCAATACGAACCTCTGGGTATCCGCGCAGGGATAGAGCCATGAGAGCGATGCAATCGGTACCAGCCATGCTGGCACCGATGTAGCAACGGGCCTCGCCGCGATCTACCTTGGCATAACCCAAGTCAATATCGTCGAGAACCTTTTGTGCGATTGGGTCTACTGGGTGCATTAGAACGGTATCACGTCGTCTAATTTATCCTCAGTCGGCTTCGGAGCTTCGTAGTGATAGTTCACCTTTGTGCGGGTCTTATTGTTGTAGACCTCTTCCTTCACGCCGATACCTACGTCTTTACCCTTGAAGTAGTCGGGCGATGGAGCCGTTTCTCCGTCATGACCTGTCATTAAAAGCAATTTCTTTAACTGCTCTTTGCCGATCTTAACCGCCATCTCAGACGTGGGATGGTTAAGCACAATCCACTGACGCAGGTTGCCATCGCTATTCTCGTAGCTCAACTCCAACTGGTGCGTCTTTGTGTTTTCGTTACTGACAATTTTTGCGTCAGTAATTTTCACAACATGCTTACCCGGACCTAAAATCTTTTGCTGGCTTACTTCAACGCCAGCTAGGTCTAAACCTTCTAATCCTTCCCAACTCATGCCGCTTCTCCTTTTCGTTGGTAATCTTCATATTGTTTTTCAGTCATGTAGATGCGCTTCAACAAATCAGTCACATCATCGGTATCCTCGACGGGCGACAAGCGGCGATGCGCGTCACGCGCTTTGCCATGCCATCCTCTAACTTCGTCAGTGACGATGAAGCGCTTCACGTCCACCTTGCCAGCTTGTTCTTGTGTCTTGCGCAGTAGACAAAACACATGATCGAAAAGAGCGGGTGCCCCCTTCTGAATTTTCTTTTGAACAAGCGAAGGCCAGTAGTTCGTGACGCCGTTGTCGTCGTTTTCCTCTACGGCCAGCGCAGTAATGAGAACGTGCATTGGCAAGTCTCGTACCCACTTGAGGGCAAAGGTTATCTTGCGCTCATAGTTGGCCCACTCTTCGAACGTGATATTGTCCTTGCCTGATCCAGCCAGAACATCAGCAAAGCAGCGCTGAGAAAGCTCACTGATACTATCTATCGCAATCCATTTGTAATCCTTCTCCTTAAATTCGTCGGACATGATATGGGCCATGATCTGTTTGAAAGAGTAACCACCCTTGGCGTCTCGGTCGAAGGACGTAAAAGGAATGTAGTCTATGTCGATATTCGAAATAGAAGATAGACCGCTCTCTCCAGATAGGATGAGCCCTTTGCCAAACTCTCGCTGGTAGTTTTTAATTTGGGTAGTCTTCCCCGCACCGTGATGTCCGTACAATAGAACCTTGGATGCACTGGAAACACTACCGTCGTTCGTCTTCAATGGTGTGATTTTCATGTGTTCACCTTAATGGTTGGTAGGCCGCACTTAATTGTCAGCGCTTGTTTAAGCACCTCTTTCACCTCGGGGGCTGCGGCCTCGTACTTGACCCTCGCTACGGTGTAACTTGTAGATACGCACTCGGGCGTAGCATTCGCGGGATATAACGTCGATAGTTTAGCCTTGTCCCACTCCCATTTCTCGGGAACCTTTAGGACAACCTGACCACCATCTATATCAATGACGTACTCACCGGGCTCTTCTGGAAATTCAGCAGCTAAGATTTCCTTATAGTATGAAATCTTTGTTTTTATTTCTTCTAATTCGGACGACAGCTCGGCGTAACGTGATGCAGTCTCGAATAAGCGCTGATCCTTTGGTTGCACATTCGTCTCTAGTTCGATGTCACCAAAGATAAATTTTTCCATTTGAGCGTAACCTTTTTAGTTTAGTGTGTTGTTATTTAGTTGTGTGTAGCGTATAGACAACAGCATGACAATAGGAAAAAACAAAAAGATGCAATTTGATATTCAACAAATGCTCGCCGACTTAGGCGGTGCTGCTAACGTGGCTCGCTCTATTAAAGTGGGGCGCTCAGTCCCTTACGGCTGGCTTCGGAGAAACTTTGTGTCTTCCGTTTATCTATCAAAAATTAAAGAGGAATGGCCCACGCTTGACCTCGATCAGTATTTCAAAAAGGAAGACGCACATGCAGAGGAACGAGACGCTTGATGCTGCACTCGAGTACCTAGAAAAAGGCTGGGCCGTAATCCCAATCAATCCCGACAGTAAAAAGCCCTATATAAAATGGGGCTCTTACGTTGACGAAATGTACTTCCCAACTGAGGATGACATTATAACTTGGTGGACTAACTGGCCGGACGCTAACATTGCCGTGCTGACTGGTCCGTTGAGTGGGCTTGTCGTCGTGGATTGTGACAATGACGAAGCTAGGGCGGCGGCTGTAGAGGTTGGCCTAACAAGAACTCCGTTCGTAGTTAAAACTAAACGCGGTTGGCACTACTACTTTAAGTACCCTCGCGGCGTCGACTGGATAAAAAACCGCACGGGTGTCACGGGTGATGGCGCCGAGTGGCCTAGCGTTGATGGCTTGGACCTTCGCGGCTCTAAGGGGTTTGCGCTACTACCGCCAAGTAAAAACTACGAGTGGCGTATTATGTCTGGTGCTGATTGGGACGACTTGCCCGTATATACAGCGCCAAAAGTTACGGCCTCTGAAACCAACGTAGTAGATTTCAATCAGTTCAAGTTCGAAGGTATGTCGCTGGAGGATGTATCAGCACAACTTTCAATTTGGGACAGCACTGCCGAGTTGGTTGACCGTAAAGGAAAGCTGCCTGATGGCGGTGGCAATGGAAGAGACGACCGACTTTGGAAGGCTATTGCTGAAGGCGCGGCCCAAGGTTTACGGGGGCAAGACCTCGTGGATAACGCATACAAATTCATGGAAGCATTCTACTCAGACATGATCGACAGCAAGAAGGTCGATCAGATGTGTAGGCGCGTTGAAGAAATGGAAGCGAAGAACCATCCCGATAGGCTGGATAATAAAGAAGAAGAGACCGAGCCCACTAAGATAAAAGGTATTACGACTGCTGACATCTCACGTCTAAAGGAAGAAGCGGGCAACGTAGAGTATTTCGTAGAGCCGTTCATACCTACGACGGGAACTATATGTCAGGTTCACGGGTACTCTGGGCATGGTAAGAGTATGTTTACTCGGAATTTACTTTACGCTGCGGCTGCGGGCGAGGGACGCTTCGGTCCATTCCAACTGAACCGCCGGCCACGGGTTTTGTATTGCGACTTTGAGAACTCACGCACCAACGTGCAGAGGTTTCTGGAGAGAAGCATGTCGTCTTTCGGGGATGCCGGAGATAACTTTGTGATCTACGCACCATTCGATAACTTAGATGAGATGAACCTACGGAAGCCAGAAGGCTTGAAGATGTTGCAGCAATGGATCGTAGCTACCAAGCCTAATATTATTGTGATTGACACTGTGCGCAGCGCCTTCCCCGGCTTAGAAGAGAACAGCGCTGAGGAGTGGTCGAAGATAAACCAGCTATGCCTCAAGCTGCGGAACTTTGGTCTGAGCGTTATACTTGTTCACCACTCTAACAAACCTAGCGATGGCAACGTGTCTGGGCGTGAAGCGGGTAGCTCGAACCAGCTAACGGTTCTCGAGACACAGATAAAAATTACACAGGTATTTAAGGATAAGGCGACGGCTCAGGCGAAGGCTGGATTGTTTGATGGAGACCTTTACAACGAGCCAATGGAAAGGTTGTCGGTCAAGCCCGCGCTCAATGACGGAGAGAGGTTGGAGGTATGCACCGAACTTCGCTATGGGAAAGTGCGCGAGTACACCGACATGCACGAGCCAGTTATGTATGTGGGTTACGCTGGTCATGATGAGACAGAAAATTTGCGCATCGTCTCCAGCTTAACAGCAAAGCAACTGTCCATGAGATACGCAAGTCAGTGGGAAGATGGCATGGGTCATACGCGATCTGCGTTAAGTGACCGAGAGATTGCTGACAAGGTTCAACGCCCATTGTCCACCGTTAAAGAATGGACGACACCAATCAGAGCGGTAGACCACGGCTCAAGGATTGCAGAGCTAGGATAAAAAAATCCCCCGGCGTGTAGTGCGAAACCTAGCAGCCGGGGGTTAGTTTTTGCATGAGCAAAACAGAAGTAGGGAAACAAAGAGCTTATGTCTGGGAGGATTTAAAGCTCTTACTTCTACCTAAAATTACAGTCGTAGATACACGTCGGTCAAGCCGTAGACACAACTTTTTTTGTCGTAGTATTTTCGTTAAGATCGCGTCGCCGCTTCACGTTAACTCATCCGCATGAAGACAGGCACCTGCTGGTGCATGACTTCATTTGTCTGCGCCAACTACGTCTTTAGCGATCTTAACGTCTTTGTCAGAAAAGTAAACCCCCCTACACACATATAGTTGCGTATAAGTAACAACTATGTTAAATCATCCTCAAATAAAAAAGAGGACGACAATGACAAGACAGATTATCCTGACGGATGCTCAGGAGATTTGGCTCGCTAAGGAACACTCAAACCTCACACATCAACAATTATCACGCGAGCTAGGCTGCTGTGTAGATACGTTGAAGCGCATACTCATGAAGCGTGGTCTGCAATACTTCCCCGGCGCGAAGTACCAGTTCAAGGAAGCTCCGCCCGTGTGGCAAAGGCCTTGCTCTTCGTGTGGTTGCAGAAATCTAAGACCAAAATTTCAATACCGATGCGACGCCTGCCACGAAAAGGAAGAAGGTGACGCCTCTTTTTTTGACTACGGCTCATACCAATCTGGGTCATCACGAGTAACAGTCAACGCGCTTATGTTTAGCATTTAAGGAGATCGGTATGGGCAATCCACAGAAAGCCAAGGGCGATAAGTACGAAGTCGACCTGTCTAAATATTTTAACGAACACATCTACGGCGAAGAGCAATGCCAACGCGCACCTCTATCGGGTGGTGGCAAGATAGGATTGCACGCTGGCGGCGCCGATCTTCTGGGTACAACCGGGCTATTCGTAGAAGCGAAGCGTGTCGAGCGACTTAACTTCAGAGACGCAATGGCTCAGGCTGAACGCAACATAGCTCAGACAAGATCGCCGGAGTATGCAGTTGTCATAACTCGTAGAAATCGCGAGGCTTTGGACGACAGCGTATGTATGATGCGGTTAAAAGATTATAAGGAGCTATACAAAGCATGGCTTCAAGTGAACGGATACAAACACCTTTAAGCTAACAGTCAAATTCATTCTCACGTTCAAAGTGAAATGGAGACGACATGGCTATCGTAGAAGTCATCGCCTTAGCAGGCGCAGTAACAAAGATTGCTGGCGGTATATCGTCAGCCGTTAAGGCCGGCAAAGATGTGCACAGCATCATGCCGTCTTTTGGAAAGCTGGCGCAGCTAGAAGCGCAAATCAACTTAGCTGAAAGCGGAAAGCACAAGGGCTTCCTTGGGCGCCTAACCTCTACTGAGGCAGAGGGATACCAAATCGCATCAGCCAAGATGGCATATAAACAAGCTCAGGCCGATCTTCAGTCAGTGTGCAGACTGTATGGGCCTAGTGGAATGTGGGAGTTAGTTGTGAGAGAGCAAGCAGCGGCGCGTGTGCGCAAGAAGAAAGAGTTGGAAGCGCAAGCAGCGAAGAGAGATAATTTCTTTGCAGTCCTTTCTGTCCTGATAGGTGCCGCCGTAGCTGTAGTGGGCTCAGGCCTGTTACTTTATGGCGTTAGTTTCTTTGCGCGGTAGACGCAGTGACGACACTCGACCCCCTTGTGGGGGGTCGCTTGTCTCGTTGAGGTCGTAGTCATGATCTGCACACTTGTTTTTGTAAGCATGGTGCACAGTTGGGTCGCCGGTGAAGGTAACGTATTCTTTCGCCTATGTTACTACGACTGCAATCAAAAAAAGAACGGCATGTTCTACGACGAAGTTTACAGGGTCAACCCTTTGTATTCCTGCCCCGCTCGTTTTTACGAAACATAAACTTTAGGGACGACCTGCTGTCTGCCCCCTTGGTACACCTGTACCCAGCCGCACTCATTAAAGGCCCAGCATCATGGGAATAGAACATCTGTTAACAGTCGTGCTTGCGTTGGCTGGTAGTGCTGGCTTTTGGTCGTTCATCACGTTGCGTGAGAAGTACAAACGTGAAGATGAATTAAAATATGGAACGACATTGAAGCAACAAGTGGACAGGCTGTCGGAGAAACTGGATAGAAAGACTACCCAGATCGAACAGCTCCTATCTGAAATAGCAGAGCTGCGTGCTGAATTATCAGCAGCGAAAGTAACGATCACACACCTAGAGACATTGCTTCGCAGTAGATAATGTCCCGTAGAGAAAACGCCAACAACGGTAGGACGGAAGAGTTCTTCGTTGCTTACACTCTACAGAAGCTAGGGTTACTGACAGTCCACGTTGATCTACCCTTTGATGATCTATGGTGCTTGAACCCTACGACAACAGAAATGTTCCGGGTCCAAGTTAAGTCGTGTGCAAAACCCTACAGGCGCCCGGACTGCAAGCCCACCACACTCTACTACAGCTTCGGTATTCCGCACCGAAAGAAATACAAAGGCGTCTTCATCTTTGTAGCAGCCGACATACATCATTGCATTGCTCGTAGCTGGGACGACGTGCCCCCACGATTAGTGAAAACTAGAACAATCAAGTTCACTGAGGACGAACAAGCCTCAAGTATCAACAGGGAATTTAAGTTATGAGAAAGATCGACAGTATAGTAGTGCACTGCTCCGCTACTCGCCCAGAGTGGATGGCATCAGAGGGTATCAATGCACAACTGAAAGAGATTGACGCTTGGCACCGGGACCGGGGCTTCGACATGATTGGGTACTCGTACCTGATCTCCCGTAATGGTGAGGTCGTACAGGGTCGACCCCTAGAAAAAACTCCTGCCGCCCAGAAGGGTCACAACACAGGATCAATCGCGATCTGTTTGATCGGTGGCTTCGGCTCCGACGCTGACGATTTGGCTACGGAGCACTACACTCCCGTGCAGCTTGCCCGTGCCTACTCCTTAATCCGTGAGCTACAGGAACAGTTCAACGTCAAGAACGACAACGTGATTGGTCATAACCGGGTGTCGTCCAAAGCCTGCCCCGGCTTCCGGGTTCAGAAGTGGCTCGCCGGCATGTCCTTGTCCGAGGCTACGCAAAAGAAACCAGAGCGCACCAAAGCTGCACAATCTAAGACGGTCAAGGCATCCGTAGCTACGGTAGTCGCATCCGCTGGCACAACAGTCACGGCCTTGTCGGGGATGAACGAAACAGCGCAATATATTATCTTGGGTTTTGCTGGGATCACGATCCTGTTCGGCCTCTTCATTATGAAAGAGCGCATTAAAGCGTGGTCGGAGGGCTGGCATTAATGTTTTCCAAACTCCAGCTTTACGCCGCAGCTTTAGCGGCCTTCGCAATCTCTTTGCTAGGCGTTTACTTCGCCGGAGCTGCACGCGGAAAAGATAAGATCAAGCGTGCGCTCGATCAGAACGCAATTAAAAACTTACGAACAGCGAAAGAAGTACAAGATGAAGTACGTTCCCTTGATGATGATAGCCTGCGTAAGCGTAGCCGTAAGTGGTTGCGCAAAGATAACGGCTGATAGTTACTGCGATGTAGCATCCCCACTGATGTTTGGTTCTGATAGAACAATTGACTACCTTCTCGATAAAGATAGGCAGTTCTTGACGGATGTTACGTCTCACAACGAGACTATATCTAGGTTGTGTTACTGACGCTTGACATAATCCCCTGTGAACAACTATCTAAGCGTATGGGAAACAGAATAGATCGAGCTTACGCTCGCGCCCTTATTGAGTTCGAGGTGACTTCATCTCTTTCACAACTTTGGAAGCCGCGCGAAGAAGAATTGCCTATCCAGCAGTACGCAATGTCTACCGAAAATCGGCGGCTTTTTTGTGTAGTTATGGTACGGGCTGCGCTCGATGACGTGTTGGTAACGCCAACAAACATTGCTCGAGAGGTTGGCATAAGCCGTAATACTGTCGACACCATGATTAAAGAGGGCGAGGTTGGCGAATGGTTAACCGTTGAGAGAGACCAGAACCAACATAGATCAGTCAAAGCTGCACAAAAGATGGTGGACGTTTACATCTCATATTCGAATGCGGTCGCAGATTTCTCGGAAAACATCGACCTTGCTGGTCTAAACACTGCAAGGAAATATGCCAAGCAGCTTGGTATATACGACCCAAACTAAGATATATTTTATTATTGTTTTCAAGTCTCTAGTTTAGATCTTTACCTAGTGGAGATTTAAAAGATGTATGAGGGGTTGACAAGAGAGCGTCGGATACGCAACTATAGTTCTGTTACTAACCAAACAGAAGGAGCTATAATGCCTAACGATAATCTGCGATATGAGATCGCCAGATTAGATGCGAAACTCGATATTATAATTAATGCACTAATGAGCGGAGCATCTTCTTCGCCGAGCGCACCCAACTCTGGTGATAAATTGTCAACAAGTGAGATCGCATTGATGCGGTCAATGACAACTAAGCAACATTGCACCCTGCAAATGGTAACGCAGGGCGCAAGAAACCAAGACATAGCTATCGTCTTGGACGTTGCAGAGAACACGGTCAAACTTCATGTCCGTGCCATCTGCAAAAAGATGGGAGTAAAAAACCGTCAGCAAGCCGCGACCGTAGCTCACGACATCTATAGTAATATAGATGCTTCGGAATACGAGCGCTTGTCTGGCGGCATCCCGATTAATTGGGCGAACCAACTCCGTTCGGGAGAGGTCGACCCATACCAACCGCTTTATGCGCCAACAAGGAAGGATAAATAGCATGGGTATATTTACTCTTGTGAAACGCAACGACAGGGAAGGCGTCTACTATGTTGACGGAACATTCTCGGGCACCCGTGTGCGTCGTTCGCTTGACACAAGGGACAGGATTGTAGCGAAGCAACGTCTTTTAGAATTTGAAGATGGTGTAATAAGTGGGCGCATTAAACTGCACCAGCCAATCGGCACACGAAAAACCCTCTTCAATACTGTAGCCAAAAAGTTTTTAACCTCACCCCGTACAGGCAGTAGCCGGACAACCAAGCAAATCGCTTTGAAGTTGTGTGATTACTTCGGGACAATGCAGGTTAAGTTCATAACTGAAGGTGACGTTGACGATTACATCGAAGAGTATCACCTAATAAAAGGTAACTCTAACTCTACGATAAGGCGTGAACTAAATACGCTGCAATCTATTTTAAACTTCGCAGCATCGCGGGGTGAACGTGAGTATATCAAGGTGGATAAACCACCAGAGGATAATCCGCAGCACGATACTCTGACTGAATGTGAGATGGATAATGTTTTCTCACACCTACAGAACGACGTTCGACGCATTGCGACCTTCCTTCGATACACTGGTTGTCGTCCAGTGGAAGCACTCGCTGTAACCTACGATGATGTTGACTACCCCAACAGCAAGGTTATCCTACGCTCAATCAAAGGGAGAAGTGGCAGTGTTCGAGAACGTGTCATACCTCTCCACCCAAAAGCAAAGGAAGCTATACCTTACTCTGTTCCGCCCCCCATCGGCCATGTGTTTACGGTCAACGGTCGGGTGATTGAAAACAGCTACGACTTACCGTCCCATTGGCGGGCAGCTCGGGCTAAAGCATATCCGAATATGTCTACGGGTATGTATGCTTTGCGCCATACCTTTGCCACAACTCTAGCAAGGCAAGGCGCACCAGCAAAAGTAATCGCTGACCTTCTGGGTCATACCGATTTAAAGATGGTGATGCGGTATATGAACACCACATACGACGACCATATCAAAGCCATTCAGATGATGGCCTGATGCCTCCGTCCTCGGCTGGGACGGGTACATAACTAACGGAGACAACGATACACAACTACTAATTTATATTGCTAATACAACACGATAACGCAATGGCTCAGTGGCTCAACTGGATAGAGCAGCCCCCTCCTAAGGGTGGTAGATGCCAAATTAGTATTCCTTTCGTTGTCTCCAATCTCTCAACGGGCGCTTGCCCTTATACTTAATTTGCCAACCAATTAGGCGTGGTCTGGCACACACAGGGAAGACAACTATGGATAATCAACCAGTCTATTTTGAAGGTGCAGCAGTAATCACTAACGTAATTGCGACAGGGGCCGCGTTCGGCGTAACAAATCTAGGTGACGTATATATACCCGCCAAGGTTACGAAGGCCTACAACTTGCGTGTCGGTCAATGTATAGACATTGCTGCGCGTAAAAACTTCAAGACCTACAACGACAGCGCCCCTTACATAATCATCGACGTGAAAGACGTGAACGGTTCGTCTTCGTCTACGGTGACAACACACGTCACTGAAGAGGTGATTAAGGTGGAAGCTCCCGCACCTTTCGAAGACCTAAGTGACGACGCAAAATGGGAAGCTGTGTCTACGGTGTCAGAAGACACCCCAATGTTCGGTGTGTTCGACCTTCTTGAAGCGATTGGAATTACAAGCGAAGGCGATCAGGCAAACCAGCATCAGGCGGTGGCAGAGTATCTCGAAAGGTGCGTCTCGTCCTCGGCCTTGTGGAACGTGTCTGTCTCGCAGGGTGTAGAAGAAAATACAAAGTGGTTCTGTGAATACTACATGCTGCATCCAGAAAAAGACTTCATGCGTGGGTCTAACCAATCAGATCATAGCGGGTAGTCCAATTTAGCAAGCCTAATCTTTTCTAAATATAGTTATACCTCACTCATAAACGAATGGGATATAGCTATGTTTAGAAAACTTTTTACCAACATGATCGAAGCTCGGCAACGCCATGCTAATCAGGTGATTGCGCGTGACCACCTACGCCACATGAGCGACCGCGAACTGCAAGACATCGGTATCAATCGCGGCGATATTAACCGTGTGGTTTCAGCAACTCGAACGCACGTTCGATCCTCGTCGTAGGTGTCGTAGCTCCGGCCATCTTTTCCTTCACGCGCTTCAACATAGACTGCTTCCAATCTTTGTTCTTCAACGCAAGCGTTATCGCTAGGATTGTTAGGTCGCCGTCTCCCATGTCGGAGCTAAGACCTACGCGAACATATCCCTCGCTGTCTATCGTGATACCGGGTGCTTTGTCCGTAACGTAGAGCCGCTTGCGCAGATATTTTATCTCGGCTTCTTCCATTTTTTCCTCGTAAATTCATTGTGCATAACGCCTCGCCCATGTATAAATTGTGGGCGGGGCGTTACTTTAAACAGGTTTTTTATTGGTTGAAGCGCTACCAAATTGCGCCACAGTTTCGAACGCATCATCGCGCCCCGCACGATCCCTTATCGCTGGGTAAAATTCACAAAGCGGCACCTTATAAATTGCTGCGCTTGTAATTATACCGATCCTAT
>Ga0209092_10001230_pt1 | contig 25499 bp, 26 predicted proteins | sample FraStrMetagenome_FD_187446 | JGI IMG/M metagenome (GOLD analysis project Ga0209092, IMG submission 187446) | Marine eukaryotic phytoplankton communities from Arctic Ocean - Fram Strait ARC3M Metagenome (SPAdes) (version 2) | ecosystem: Environmental > Aquatic > Marine > Oceanic | place: Fram... | reverse complement strand
TCAATTTAAAATAAATTCATATTAAGAATATCTGAAAAAATTATTAAAAATTTTACTACCCCAACATGATTTCGAAACCAAAGAATATAGCAGAAATACGTCATCGGGTTGACGATTAAAAGGAGCTGTAAGTAAACTGTAGTACAATAAAGAACTCTCTAGTCTTATGTCCTTTCAAACAAACGTATGTAGGTAAAATTTTACTTAGGCTAGATTTCATTATTTCTTCCTAACCAACTTGCGTGCGAATGAGGAGGAGATGAACAAGAAAGAATAAAAGCTCATTCTTCTTTTTTGCGAAAAATGCAAGCGTCGTCTGCGTCTGCTGCAGCAGCTCTTCTAGCTTCTTCTTCTATTTATCTCACTTCCAAGAGGCTGTCAAATATAAATTCATGCGCCCACTATAAATTAAACAATGCTCTTTGCGAATCAACTGCTTTAAACACGGAAAGTGAAAGTCCGTCCAGTAAAATCGAAAAACTTGGACCACAAGAACTGTTTGAAAGTATAAAAACTCGAGCTGAAGTTGCAAGACGATTCATAGAACTTGCGACCAGATCTGCCATTGTCCTGGCTGATTATAAATATTTCTACTACGAAAATGATGAAATCAGCAATAACTTACAAAACTATAATCCTGATGACCCAAGTGTCATAGAATACAACAAACTACTTTCTGAGGTACATAAACGTGCCGCTGAATCACTTTATGATGCATGTGTTTCACACGGGGGGCTTCTTATCAAAATGGGGCAATACCTTTCCAATCTTTCGGGTTTTGTTCCTATAGAATACTTGGAGGCACTCCGTCCTCTTCAAGACTCGTGTGCACCAGTCCCTATTGATATCATCCGTTCTGAAATAAAAACTCAACTTTCGTCTGTATTATCGACGTCATTGGCGAAGCTTGAATTGAAGGATGTAGAAATTGAGCCATTAGGGTCTGCTTCATTAGCACAAGTTCATAAGGCTACCTTGAAAGACGGCACTGTTGTCGCCATCAAGGTACAAAGACCAGGATTAGAAGCATCGACAAATGCCGATATCGTTGCGCTCCAAATTTTATCACGAGTTGTCGATGTAGCTTTTCCTGGAGCTGGATTTGAGTGGTTATTGTAAGTTTCCATTTCTTATATTTTTATTTTTCCGCCAGGTATTGACGTCATATTTTCTTATTCTTTGAAGACCTGAATTTCATGAAACCATCGCTGCTGAATTAGACTTTACTCAAGAAGCGAGAAATATGATAAGGTGCTCTAATATGCTGCAAGGGAGTCCATTAAATACCAATACATCAATTTGGAAGGACTGGTTCTTACCTTACTTTTTTACCGGTAAATCCTATGCGCCTCCAAAAGCAATCGTGCCAAGACCTGTGCTAGAGCTTACAACGAAAAAAATGTTGGTAAGTGAATGGATTTTTTTAAACATATGAGTAGACAAAATTTGTGACTTACCATTCCGGTAGACAATGACTTACGAAGAAGGTTTCAGAATAACCGACATGAATAAATTGGAAGAAAATTCTATTCCAACACAAAAAGTTGCATCAGCTGCTTGTGCTCTTTTTTCAGAGTTAACTTTTCAACATGGATTTGTTCATGCAGATCCACATCCAGGTAATATTTTAGTTCGCCCTAGACTTGGGTCTAAAACAGGAGAATTCGATATTGTTTTGTTAGATCACGGAATGTATCGTCGTTTAGAAGATGAGTTCCGCTTGAACTATAGTAATTTATGGGCAGGTCTTGTTTCTGGAGATTATCATCTAGCTTTGAAAGGTGTAAAAGGGATGGGTTTAGAAGATAATTACTTGGATGTGGTGAGTATATTGTTTGATTTTTTTTGCGTGCGAATTTACGGTAACTAATGCATCGTCAATGATACTTGCTATTCCCATATTTAGTTTGGAATCATGCTGGTATATCGACTTCCAATGAAAATTGGATTAGGTAAGGACAACAATTCTATTTTTGCGCATCAACGGCTTGGGGCAATCATGGATAAATCGTCTCGCAAAGCATTAAGAGAAAGACTGGAACGATCTTTCGGTGATAATGCGTTTTCTTCTTCAGCTGCAAATTCTTTTCTAGAGTCTTTACCACGTGACCTTCTTTTTTGTCTACGTTGTAACAATCTTGTTAGGGGCTTGAATAGGACCCTCGATGGGACTTCATTGGATCGTTTTGTTGCTTTTGGATCAGCTGCGTCTCGAGGCTCAAAGCTCATAGCTGATACTGGCAAAAACAAATCACGTAATGCAGGAATGTTGTCTTTATTTTCGGAGTCAGAGGCAGATTATTTTACATCTTCTAGCTACGAAAACAAAGCTCTGAAACGTGCAAAAGATATGCTGAATCGACCAGTTGCTTCAGAACTTCTTACATCAGCAATTGAGAGAGATTTAAAAAGTGAACGTACAAAAATCCCGACATTTTTTGAATTCTTAGAATCATACAAAGTTGTACTACGTGTTTGGTCACAGACAAAGTTATTGGACTTATTCTTATGGTACAGAGGCACCCAAGGTCCAATTAGGACTGCCATTAATCTAGGTTAATTAAATCCCAGATCAGATAATTTCTCTTTTCCCATGCATACTGTTCCTATTAATGCTAAATCCGAATGAATTTTAATGATCCTTACAGTATCCTATTCAATATTAGCTACAAGAGAAAAATTATAAAATTGGACTTTCTTGATAAATTGAATATTTTTTGTAGTTCACGTAAATTATCCCTTTGTGTTCCCTTTAGGATTCAGACTACCTCTTCCTATTGGCATATTATTTCGTTCCATATTTTGCAACACTGTGTTATTATTTCGCATGAGTCGCTTTTTTTCCTCACGTCTCAAAGCACCTAAAACATCTGCACAATACCGAACAATTGTATGGTGTTTTGTAGTTTCGTTCTCACTATCATCCTCCATTGATTGAATCAGACTGTTAAAATCTAAACACTGTCTTTTCGAACTGTCCAACTTATTCCATGGAGCATCAAACAACTCGCACTCAATAATGTCCATGACTTCCAACGCAGTCCTAGCCCATTCTGCGAAGTGGTGAAGTACTTCTTTTTCTCCGCTAATTTGTATCTTAGCATGTCTTTTATTACTAAAGCGAGGAAATGGCCGTTCATCTAGTAGATCCACTATATCTTGTGAAAGTGTTGTTGGATACATTCTTAAAGCGCGGCCGGTAACACCAAGTAAGTGCTGCATTGATGCCCGTTCATTTCTTAAAGATATTGGACATCGAATATCTCTGCATGTCCTGTAAAGACCAGAAGTTCCAGAGAGACCGAGCATCGCACGACTTAAGTGAGGGCTAGTTGCAACTAATGATGAAGCACTACTTGTAATAATGCGGAGTTCTGATTCATCAGCTACAATCACACGAAGCATTGAAAATAGTATACGAGTATTTTCATTGTTCGAAACACAAACTCTAATCCTCTTAATAGAGGGAGCTGTGTTTGTGCTCATGCTACTCATGCTATTGTTTCTCATTGCCGCAAGATTTGAATTTGTAAATGTGTCAAAATGAGAAATTCCTCCCAAATGCATCATGGTATTACCAAAGGAGTTTGAGGTATTTTCACCACGTGTCCAAAAGTCATGTTTTGCATCAAATAAAACATCATCAGGCATTATTCCTAGTTCGACTGGGACCTCATTTGGACAAAAGCCATCTACCTCACGATTATCTTCAACAGCAAATCCATAATTTAGAAGGAACCTATGATTACATTTCTGTCCATATGAGTCGTAAACCTGTGAGCCAGAAGGAATGGTTTGAAGACTAGAAAAAATAAGTAAGTATCATGTTCCACATTCAATATTCATCTTGTCTACCAATAACTAACCTTGTAATAGTAAAAGCTTGTCTATAGTCATCGAATGTCCATTTTGTTTCTCTTGGTCTATAGTGATTTAACATATCTGCATGAGGGACAAGTGCAGAAGTTCTGTTGCCATCTATCTGGAGACCAAAGTTACGGCTGCAAACACACATGCGTGCCCATTTAAATTCGTCTAATGTAGCAATATCGGCAAGCTGAGGTGCAACATTGCATATTGTATGATAATCATCTTCGATAGCTTCATTGCGATCATCGATTTGTGCAAGAAGGTAGCTTCCTTCGAGATAAGCGAGTTCTTCTTCTGACCAAAAGATAGGCATGTTACTTAAAGTTTTTGGCAGAATATCATAATAAGGTTTAAAAAACGAGTTTTTTCCATTTCCTTTCCGATCCCAAAGAAGAAATATCATCAGGAACACATGTTTGGGTGCATCTAGTTCGAGATCTGAGTTTAGAATAGCTTGTCCAATTTCAGTTGCTTGGCCCATTTCAACTGTTATGAGGCATTTTCGTGGAATAGAAACACAAATCTGATTTGGAGGAATATCTACTTTGGCATGAACGCCTCTCATTTCACAATCCTCATCATCATCTGTTCGTGAATGTCCTTTTTTTAAGGAACTTGAACTGGATTGCTTTGAAGAAGGAGGTTCTTTCTTCTCTTCTGCTATTTCTTTGTCGTTACTCCCAGAGTGTCTCTCTTCATCACTGCACACATCTTTCACATCATATTCCCTTAGTTCAAGCTGCATTATTATTTTGTGATGGACGAATAAGAATTTACATTGAGTTTCATAGATATATCAGGTGCTCATTGAGTGACAAATGTTTTGTCTTCTCAGCAATGCACAGAAAAATCTTTCACGTAGGTACAAAAGTACCAGAAATATTATTTGTTCCAGGTTTTCGGCATGAAGCAAACGTGACCCCGGAGCCTTGCGGCCCAACTCTATCACGAATTGGTGCAATCTGGAATGAATTGAACCACTTACCATATCAAATTGAGCACCATTCTTTCGAAGCCATGATTCGAAAATTTCATATTTATTCGTTTCGATAGCATGTGACATGTTGTCCAGCCAATGTGTTTTGTCTCAAATTTTATGCTTCGCTCCCCGTCTTCCTACTACTGTTACACCTTACAATAATTCCTCTTCGCAAACGGGACATAGTTAGTTACCATACATTTACAAAGAATTTTTTCTATTTTTTTATTCATAAATATATAGATGAGCAGATGTATAAATCGAAGAAAACTACATAGGTAGAGAGAAAAAATGTATCATCATGCACTTTTCATAATTAGGAAGAGTAAAGTGCATGTGAATGTTATGTTACAGCTTTAGTATAGGGGGATTTATTCTACGCGTACAAGCATAATCTAAGCTTGTTACTTTGCTATCCATTCTGATAAAATGACTTCAATACCGTACTCGTAAGGATTAGGTTAGTGGGTGTACAAGTCGATCCTACAGTGCCCTAACAAAAGAAAAAGACCCATCGGAACCAATTTCAAGTAGGACATAAGATATTGTTTAAAAATTGCGACTCATGTCTAATTTAGCCAACCGACATAATTTCAGTGGGTTACTTTTTATTAGATATTTATATCCCGCCCCTACATATCTTCAGCAACGAGTCATGCTTCATTCCCAGATTATGAGTTTCTGTACTTTGATGATAAGCAGAAAAATAAATTATTTTCTTGGTTGAAGGTAATTTCAGTAAGTATATAAATTAATACACATGATAATTCCTAATTGATCTGCTCCGGAAGTAAATCATGTCACATACAATATAACCACAAAAAGTGAATCGGTCTTAGCACAATCAGGATTAGATCTTTACCAACTACTTAGTTCATTAGAGCAAAAACGAATTTTGAAATTATCATAAAGTAAAATCTTCTACATCGCATCGATCCTGTGGACATGCGAGCTTCGTTCAGATGCCCTTTTCCAATGGAATTACCAGTGTGCTCGTTATGCTCGATACCAGCCTTGAAAACTATCGAGTATTATGATGAGGACAAATATTTCTTTTCGAGGTAAATTTGATGATAATTTAAATACCCCAAATTAGCCCAACTTTTATGGAATAGTACAAAATTTCAACACAAAAGCTGCCTTTCATTCAAAACGAATTACATTATTAGGTCTAAAGAAGGCAAAAAAATGAATCTTTGCACAGAATGCATTGTGGGGAAAAAAATACCTTTTTACTGTAAACACCATGACAATTGGACAGATGCGAGAATTCTATCATTTGACGATCAATCTTGTCTGCATAGTATCATGTTTACATGTGGCTGCATTGAAAAGGTTCTTCTCAACTCAAAAAACTCCAAGTCTCATCTTTTGCAATCTCAAACAAGAGAAAAGCCGCTCTTGAATCGAAAGTGTAAATTACTTGTCATAGCACCTCATAATAAACTTGAACTTAAGGATGAATTTAAAGGAGGGTGTGAGAATCACAATTTTTATGAGGTGAGTTTTGTTGACCAATCCGTATCCAATTATATATATACGAAGTGATGTGAACGCTAAGCCTTCGTAACTGAAAACTAACCAAGAAAATTATGGTTGAACGACAAAATCGACGGGTAGTATCACTTTTACATTTTCAGAGTGCTGGATTAGATTTTGAAAAAAAAAATCCTTTGGAGAGAAATTCCGACGCAGGTCAGTTTCTAGAAAGAAAATACTCGATGCGTCACCATTCTACTCCAATCAAAGATCCCAAGACAGGGGGCTTCAATAGCAAGTGTTCTACTATTGAAAAAAGTAGCAACCAGAATTTTAATGCAACACATCAAATTAAATATATTTCGCTGAAAAGCCACGAAAGTATTCGACCTGAATCAGTAAATCGCAATAATAATGCTTGGCAGGCAAAGAACGAATCGAAGAAATATTCTCAAACCATCAGACCCTCATTTTGGAAGGATGACTCAAGACATCATGTAAGTTATTCACTTTCATCTGGAGATTTTACGCATGGTCATTGTAACTTAGATGTCAAGATGGATACGACAATATCCAGGAAAGTTCCTATAGAAAGTAAGAACAATTGTGAGTCTGGAATAAATAAACGGAAGAGAAATGTAATACAATGGACAAATGATGTAAGTTCGGCTATCCATAAGACAGTTTACAACTGATTTTTCTTTGTTGAATTTTTAAATACATTCACATATATTATTAGGAAGATGAGTTAATGATCAAAATAATTTCAGACCAAGAAAAGCCAATTAGATGGAATAAGGTTGCTAAAGAACTGTCTTCGGAAAGATCTCCCAAACAATGTAGAGAAAGATTTCTGAATCATCTACATCCTGAGGTGCGCAGAGACCCATGGAGTATCGCAGAAGATGTTCTAATCATAAATTTATATTCTATTTTTGGAGCACATTGGGCAAAAATGTCATCTTGCATTTCTGGCCGGACTGATAACCACATAAAAAATAGATTTCATCATCTGCGTCGAAAGATGGAAAGAGATACTTTGAAGATTGAGAAATGTGGACATTTTAGTAAATTAGGACGAGAATATCAATCGGAGATATGCGAAAAGCTTGCTGAAAAAAGGAAGCATCAGAATGCATTTCAAAAGAAAACAAGTGAAGCTGAAGGATTCACTGTTGCAAAAGTTTTAAACCTACTCACGATGGAGTCAAAAATAGCTGAAATACATACGGCAGAAAGAAATTCCCAGGAGCATGACATCTTTCGAACGGCTCTCTGTGGGGAACAATGTAAGCGATGTTTTCTTTTCCTGCCTTCGAAACAATGCGGCACTAAAATTTGCAACATAACTGGGTGGTGCAAATCATGTTCCAACATTGACGCATATATTAGTCGAGATTCATTGTATCGGTGCTTGCAATTGTTGGGAGAGAAGAAGAATTTTTTTAGCATAGACTAGGATTATTTTACAAAGTGAAAAGAGTAAAATAGAATCAGGAATACATATGATTTATTTTGACAATCATTAACAAATGAGACAAAGAAAACCCTCCCGCCTCAGATATAAAAACATATTAAGCGTTTTTATGGTGAGGGATTTTTCTTTCAACTGCATTTACCCAAATCGGTAAATTGCGCACAGGATACATCTAAAACACATTCAATTTTTCATTGATTTGTCAATTTATAAGTCGGTTGGACATAAGTTTGAGAAACAAGTTATCCTGTCCCATAATGTAGGTGGGGTAGCTGTAGATTTCTTGTCTGGTGGTGGGGAGGCCTGCACTCTTATTCCGTCATTCATTAAAGATGCGTTTTTCTTATCGTTTGTGTCGGTCTTTATTTTTACTTCACGAGTACCATTTGAATATATTGTTTCCTCTCTTATTGATTTCTTTCCATTGATAAACTGTGTTTTTACCGTGACAAATTTTCTTAATCCCTCCGGTGTATCACTCACATGGGTTACAGAAGATGAATAAGTGTAATTAGATCCACTAAATGCAGCATCTTTATTAGGTCCAACTCCTTCTCCTTTTGGTACAAAAACATGAACTTTCCGATTGTTAGTGAAAGAATGTCCACTTGTATCTTGTATGCTGTCAGTACATGATCCTCCACCGTATTTGCAGATGTGATCAAACCTTTTCTTTTTGTCTTTGTCTGATAAGAGGGCATATGCAGCAGCAATTCCAGCGAAACGGGATGATGCCCGTTTTCTTGTTTCTTCTGCTTCTAATTCTGTACAAGAAGATTGTATCAAAACTTTATCAGGGTGATGCTTCAAAGCTAATTTTCTATACGCCGATTTTATCATTGATGCACTTGCGTCTCTAGGAACACCCAAGACATCATAAGGGTTTCTCTCATTCTTTTTCTTCGACGCGGTTGATCCGGATGTTTTATTTGTTCCAGAGTTCCAAGTAAAGAAGGTTGACTCTGGGGTCATGGTGTACAAAGATGGACGAAGTGTAAGGACACTTTCTTGACTCTCGCTTACAATGCTACTCAGCGCGAAAAAAGCATTTTTGAAAATCATAAATATTGGGTAAAAGACATGTATGAACATATTAAGTGTGTTAACAATGCGTTAGAATTTGTTTGGATACCATTTACTTAGGCATGACTCACTTAAGATTGGAATTGATTTCAAATGTTATGTAAGGTGCACTTAGGAAAGTAGTTATTTTGATACCTTAAAAAATATTTAAATGTTGACCCATCCAAATTTGATGTAACGGTCTTATCTATATTTGTCTGCATGATATTTTTCCAAACCTAGAGCCGTTCATCATCATTTAGAACTAGAAATTTAATTCAAGTACTCATTTTTTCCACTTAAGTAAAGAAGACTTTTTAGGTTTCAGGATTTGACGATACACATGATTCCTTTTTGAACAGCTTCACCGTTCACACGACTTTTCGAATCCTTCTTATATTTTTAAAATGAATGAATGCATGGTCAAGATCCTGTCATCTAAAGAAGATTCAATCTGAACGTTTGCTCCGAAATATATTATGGCATCGTCAACTAAAAGATGCGATGTTGTTTGTGAACGTATCCTCCTTTTTCGACAAGGAAGTTTTTATCAAATTCATTTTTTTATTCTATACTCATGTATCAACGACAAACGATATCAAGAATTAACTATTACTACAAATGTTCACTTTATGCCAAAAAGAAATATATTTATTTGCATATGAAAATTTTAACTATTTTTTGGAGAAGAACAAGTTCAATTCTTCAAGATAGCTTCGACAATAATCTAATCTATTCTTATCTTTATAAGTTCTAAACGATTGAAATTGATAACATCTCAATTCGTCATTATAATAGTTCTTGTGAATAAGATCCTTTCTTAAAATAGTATCTCTGAAACATTAAGTGGTGGTTCACCATTCTTTTTGCAGTTTTAATTGAACTTCATTACTTAAAAAATATGTAGAAATCCATTTTTCTTTCATCCAATATTCTCATTCATATGAACATTGTTCGAAAACTTGTGATTCCATTACAATGAATTATTTCTGTATCTAATAATTTCTGATGACATCCTTTCTTTTTGTGAAACGTAGCTAAAATAATCTTCTTGTCTTGCGTAGTACGGTACAACAAAAAACATTCATGCGTTAAGGTTAATCTAAATAAGTAAGTGACTCACTAAATGGAATTAATTTTTGAATGTTCACATGAATGAGTAAAAAAATGCAGATTAGTGGTTGATATCACGACTCAATCTAAATACATATTTTATATTTACAGCTTTAAGGGAAACAATATTTATCTTGAATATGGTACTTACACGAAAGGTCTTTTATCGTGGAGATGCGATGTATTTCGACTACAAAATATGATCATTTTTTCCAAACTAAAACCTTTACAGAGTATTCGACATGAGAACGAGAAGAATACTATTCACATTACCTTTCCTTTTCTCATTAGGTTACGCTAAAGTGAATGAGATCAATTCATATGAGAAAGAGAAAAAGCATATCAGAGGTTTACAGAAAGGAAACGAAAACTGGGTCGAGGAAATACCTTTCAAACTTGAGGAAGCTGTAGCTGGATCTTTGACTGTCGACAATAAAATTAATCGAGAGTGTCTTCGCGACCCTATGCCATGGGAATGCGTTAGATTTTCCAAGGTGTCATTTCCATCAGGTTATGTAAACACTTACCCTAAAACGTATCTACCCCTTACACCAGATGACTATCCTTTACAAGGACCAAAATCAGAGATGCTCAAAGATTCAACATGTCCTTCTGTTGTATGTGAGGATGATCCAGGTGCAAAAACAGATATCAATAGTCTCATTCATAGCGTAGGTGGTGCTCCAGCACATCCATCGTGTAACGAAGATGATCCTTTCTGGATAGAGTTTGAAGAGGTAGTTGATCTTGCCCTTGTCAGAAAATTCGAAAAAAATACACCAGCATGTTTGGTAATGGAACTCCCTGATTTATGGAAAGGATGGAATTTAGAACAGGTTGCTGAAGCAGTACATAATGAGGTAAGAGAAGCAATGCTTGAACAAAATGAAAACGTATGATAAACGATGCAAATTACGACTGTTTTCTAATCACTTTTCTCTCAACAATATAATCTACAGTTTCCTGGAAAACATCAAGCGAATTTGATTGAATCATTTTTACCTGGTCTCTCAGCTGATCCAAATATAATTCATATGCTGTCTCATACAGAGCTTGTTCGTGGGGTGTTTATGTTTGCGGAATTGAATACTATGGCTGTAAGTTACGTGGGACATGACAATTTTGCGGCAAAGTGGTTTATCGGAAGAGCTCGACCGGAGGAAGTCGCTTTCAAAATCCATAACGAGAAAAAAGCAAAAAAGGATAGAGATGGTGCTTGTTACCCATGTATACTAAAAGAAAAAATTGAAAAATTAAAAATGAAATCCGCCGTAGATTTCACAGCATATCCAGAGGGCTCACCTGCCCATCCATCTTGGCCTGCTATGCATTCAGCTGGAAGTTCGCTTTCTCTTTGGTTACCAGTAGTATGTGATCTAACAGACGAGCAATGGCATCAGGCGAAATTAATTGATTACGCAGTTGCATACGGAAGAACGGTTGCAGGTGTACATTATCACGAGGACAATATTGCTGGTTTGAACATGGGTCAAGAGATAATAGCGGAAGCCTTGCCAAGAATTTTAAATGAAAAATATGGAAGTGATGAAAAAGCTGTGTTAGAAAAAATAGCGATGTATAGATTCGATTGGAGAGAATTTGAACCAAATGCCGGATGCGAAAAGTCACGAGAGCCTAGATCTGGTAAAAAGTAGAAGATTCTAATTTATACATAAAGAGTGAATGCGGTCATAGAGTAGTTGCTAAATGTATAAATTTATTCATATTTCAAAGATAAAGCAAAACGGTATATAAGAATAGTGGACTATGAATCTTATTGGCGTCCAGTTTAAAGAATCCATCTGTAGATGTTGACTTTCGATAGAATGAAATGATGACAAGAGCTGCTTCATGTTACCTTTTAGTCTCTTCTCCAAAAAAACACAACTCGTTTCCACATAGGTTTTCCACCTTTTCCATTTCCTGCAACTTCTAAGTTCCTCTCTTCCTCACGTCTCGCAATATCATCTGGTGCAGCAACTGCAACAACCAAACCTTTACCGCCCATTGCCTCATCTGCTGCATCTAAACTTCCAAGACTCATCTCTGCTTTCAAGAGTTCACCTACTTCCTTTTCAGCAATGCTCTTCTTCTCTTTGGCATCACGAGCACCTTCTGCCTCGCTCAAAAGCTGTTCCATACCACCCTCAGATCTTCCAACGGAAGTCATACTATAATACCAAACCCAACCAACAAATCCCATGAGTGACAAGGCCAAACCATAATTCTGTAACTTTTGGGTTTGTGTAAGTTCTTGTATACTTTCAGATCCCTGTTTACGTGCTGCAGAAAATTGAACAAATTCGGATGCCAGTTGTTGAGGATCAATATCTTCAACATTTAGAGGGTCTTTCTTCTGAGGTTTTTGTTTTGCAATAGCAGAAGGAGATGCATGAGATGGTTTCTTCTTTTTAGGGGGTTCACGCTTACGCCTAAGTTTTGGCTTGGGTTTATTCGGCTTCAGCGCTTGACGGGATGAGTGGAAAAGTACTGATCTATTTTGTTGTGACAAAGTGGATCGAAGAAATGCATTGGAGCGGTGTTTGGAAAAACACAACATTTTTCTCGCAGCTGCATGAGATAAGTTCAAGCTGAGACTCATAAGTATCAGTGATTTATAATTAGGAACCTTATGTAGTATTAGTGAAAGAATTTGATGAAATCCCCTTGTTTGTTCGCTTTGATATCACCGATTGAGAGATGTTGACAGTAAATGCTAAGGAATTGATGAGTTGGGGGATCTTCGTCACATTTATTTTTTGTGGACTGGTAGAGTATTCAGTACTTGTACTTAGTAGAATTCAATTACTTAGGAACAGCAATCCTCTACTCAAAAAGTTGATGACATCATCATATTTTTCCCCACTTTTTCTCCTGCTTCATTGGATCATAACGGCATCAACTACTCTTGAGATCCTTTCCTATTGTTGTTAGCGCGGCATAAATGACAGGAGCCGAATGAAAAAACAAACTATGTGTTAATGAATTGGAACGACCTTTGCTTTTGTGCTTTATGTCTTTATTCTTTATAAATCGTTTCTAATTTCAAAAATATAATGTATTAATTATTTTCTCTCCTGTAATGAGGAAAAGAGTGTAAACTTCTATCATGATGACAAATTTAATATAAACTTGTACAGAGAAAAAATGTAGTTTAAGAATCTGCTCCCCAATTTCTTAGCCATGCCCTTTGATAAACATATACTCCACGAATTTTCCAATAAGCTTCATTAAGTTTTTCTGGATTGCTCTTGATATAATCGTCACATGAATCGAAAACTTGGCATTCTTCTTTGCAATCAATCTGAAAGCGATTTCCTGCGACACTTCCACAAAATGCCAAATTGAATATGATTCGCATATTTGCGAAATGCGAACTGTCGCAGTTCGTTCCATCCCCTATTTTGAAAGACAAGAATACATGTAACCGCGTTGAGCAAAATTGCAAGTAACAATGTTTTTTATCAATTTTATTTTTCATACAACTCACCAATTGGAAAGTATCCATACGGAAGACCCCAAAGATCTGGATTAGGAGACACTCGATCGATTTCATCAAGATTTCCAGCAGTTGTGATTGCATCCCTTAAGTTATCTGGGACATCTGCATGGGGAGAGAAAACCCAACTCCTAATATGCTTATTGAATGGATCCCATTCCAATACATATACCCCGCCCCCTTTAGCGTTAAAGGGTTCGCCAATGGACCCAGATTTTTCATCAACGGCAACGCATCCCTGATTCAGCCACTGTTTGGGAGAATAAACATAGCAATCATTCGAATCTCTTAAAGTCATGTCTGGAATACCCGTTTTTGAGTCTGGAATTCCCACGGCTGGATCCCATGTTCCAGATTTGACTCCTTCAGGAACATCATCCATTTTACATGATTCCGATGTATGAAGTGCTGTCTTTGCAATTGATTGAAAATTAACTCCCTCCAAAATATCAATTTCACCATTCTCAGGCCAGTTATCTTCATCTGTAAGCCAAAAGGCAGGCCAAGTCCCACAACCTGCAGGCATATGATCAAGGTCAATGATAAATAGACCACGATTAAACCGTGCTTTACCCTCAAGACGAATTGAATCCCGTGGTCCTTCTTCTGTTGGTGAAGATGCCATGTAAATAAAAGATTCCTCATTTTGGCTTTCCACAACTTTTCTTGCGGTTGGGCTCACAGAGATACCTGTACCATCCGGTTCTTTTTTTCCTTTTACTACATTTGCTATTCCTAGTTTAAAAGCTTTTTCCTTACTTATATAATTGATGTATCCGTTAGAACCTTTAGAATCTGATCCTTTGTAAAAATCATAAAAGTCCCAAAATGCATCTCCTTCCTAGATATTTCAGCACCGAAAAGTTGTCAGTAAAATGAAACTCAATCGCACTAAAAATGCTTATTGGCAAGATTAACGTACCTGTACTTCATAAATTTTGTAGGGACCATTTGGCTCCGGTGCAGGTCCAACAAACATAGTCCCTAAAGGGATCAAAAGAAAAATTGATAATATCATAACAAAAGCTACCCCAAGCATTTTTGCGATTTTAGATAGTATTCGCTTTTCCCTAGCAGCAGGAGCATATGTTTGAGAATATTCTCTGCGATTGGTCTCGTGATTTATGATTTCCTGATATGAAGCATTGGGCCTTAGCCCATGGGAAGAAATGTCCAAGGCAGCACGAATGACTTTGTGGTTTAACTCTTCGTCTTTAGAGTTAACTTTTTTGAGTACCTTGGAGACTTCCTTAACTGACCTTATCTTTCCATTGGATGTTCTATAGTCCTGCTTGTTTTTTAGTCCATTACCATTGATTAAATTAGTTGCTTCCTCTGAGTAATTTTCTGCATTCGACATGATTCAGTAATCTGTTTTGGTTGGAAGCCAAATTGAAAATTGGGTGCAGCAGATATCAATAGATTTTTGAACTAAGGCTGCCTAAAAGTTTAATAAAAACTAATGGTGAAAGTGTGACTTTGCTCAGCTTGGGAAGACGTGTAAGGCTTTGAGTTTTCTTTTATTTAATAAGATATTTACGTAACAGAAGTCTTGCATATATTTTAATATAGGTGCATATATTTAAAATCTCTCGGTATGCCTTTGACATAGCTACATGTAGACCAACAGAGCAGTTTTCTCGGACAATCATATACAATGATGTCATTTCGTTCAAAACTCAGTATGAAAAAGATACAAACGTAGACGTATTTTCTACATCAATTTATTACCATTTTTCTACGATACTAGCATTTCCACGAATGATGATACAAACAATTACGTCGTGACAGCTGTGATTTGATTACGTCGATTTCAATGCCTTTGATGGAGAACAATAACGTGTGCGTAATTTATAAATCGATTTAACGTTCGCTAATTTATCGGGCGGGAAACAAATAACGTCTTTCAGGGGAAATTCATCATACTTAGTGAAAATTATTCCGCGCGAAGGATCTCTCTCTTCCTCACAAATAGCCGTTTTTTCAAACTCGATCGACCGCCACTTTCGAAACAAATATTGTACCTCCGAAGAACAGCATTGTCAAAAGAAAGTGCTCTCATTCTTCATTGATAAAAATACATCAGAGTGGTATAAGACTATCTTTGCTGAAACACACATTCGAGAATTGAATATGATGCTTAATAACACTGATCTCACGCAGGGGCTTCGAACACGATCGTCAAATATTCTGCGTACCCCATCTATGCATATGACACCAATGGACGAAAATTCAATGTCTCTGCGAAGGTCAAAAAAAAATGGGAAGGGCTTATCTGAATCAAGAAGCAAGAGTTCCGTAAAGATTAAGTCTAGCTCAGCCATAAGAACAAGGAGAGCATTTGGGGATATTTCTAATCAAGATAGTTCAAGAACAAATTATTCAGGCAATCCGAACAGCGCATTTCCAAAAAAAACGAGTGTCTCATTAACATTGAAAAAACCTAAATCTGTTTCGTTTCAATCCGAAAAATCGGGAAAAATACGAAGTCAAAAAATCAAAAGTAAAAGTAGAGAATCTCTCAGAGAATTGAAGGCAAAAACTCCAAAATCAATTACTAAGACTCCCAAGAGTAAAGCTGCTTTTGAAATACCAACAGATGCATCATTACGTTTCGAATCAATGCAAAAGCAAGTCAACACAAGAAAAAATTTAAAGAATAGTGCCTCCACGAAAAAAAATAGAATTTCAGCAAAGCCTTCAGAGCCTTATGAAGATATTGAACGGTCTGCTGGTCGAATGTGGTAAGTTTTCTTTTTGTATAAAACTTTAGGGTTGTGTCATGTTTTTTTGTCTCTAATATTTTCTACTTAAATGATTTAGGCACGAAGATGTCTCAGATGATGAGCACGAAAGATCTTTTGATTTGGAAGGATGTACGGATTTTATTCCGCATGCAAAATATATGGAAGCTGTGAAAAGAGATGAACAGCGAAGTAAACGGATGAGTGAGCAATATCAGCGTGACATAGAGGCCGGACTGAAACAAGAGGAAGCCGACTTTCATGCCGCATTAAATTTGATAGATGATCTCGAGATTTTCGTGAATGAGGATGTAGAGTTACCAAACGAAGAAATCGGGATCGATGAGGGTATCAACGATCTGATGTTTGACTTGGACGATATGTCAATCTAGATAAAACAACGCGATGAGTTTTTATCATCCATTTGTCGGAGTTAATGCTCTAGAAGCTTCATAATATGTAATTTAAACTGCAGTGTATACTTTTGATTTTTCAACTAATTATGTTCCTGTGCTCTAACATTATTTCGATTATATATTCCGTACCAGAAAATTGAATGAATTGTGCTTACCATGCTCTTGTTAATTATGAAAAAAGAACTCTATTCTAAAATGAACATATCTTAGCCAGCAATACTTAAAATGATGCAGATAAATCTAAAATAAAAGTAGACTAAAATATAAACTTAGCATTTTTATTCTGCAAATCGTCCAATTTTTGTAACCCAACGACCAACATCACAGTAAAATTTAGCATTTTTCTTATATTCGCTTTCTTCCAAGGACGTTTTGCGAAAAGATTTCCATCTTTCTCGATCCAATTTTTGAGGAGTGACGAAAGCCCACATACTCACTTCCAATCTTCTTCGTTTTCCATCTACGCGAACTTTGAGATTGGCATTCTGTCCAATATCAAGATCAACAGGGAAGAATTTATATAATGGAATGTTAAGTATAGATGGCTTGACATTGGGAAATATGTCCCGGATAGGGAAGAAGTGCATTTCAATTTCAGGAAAATGAAGAATTTGACCTGATGTAGATGTCTTCAATCCAGTCACAACTTCAAAAGGAATTGAAGTACCGTTGACAAAATTTGCCTCTCCAAGACAGGCAATTTTTCCCGTTTCCTGCAACAGAGTCAATACGATAATCGTAGAAGTATATGAGATTGTTTTTCTTTTCATAAACATCATTTGTCCAACACAGCTATGCTGTACTCACCAAGATTTCAATCGTCTCAACAGACGAAGAAGCCACTGCAACTCCTCCCATAATTCTCACCATTACAGATTTTAAGATACGAGTCAAAAGAAGCTCTACTCCTTTCTTAATCCAAAAAGACTCTTTTAAATCATCTTGAGAAAAAATGACATTGTTCGCCTCAAGTTCGAAATCAGAAGGAAATCGTTTTACATTAAATCCCCGTTGTATGGAAGAAGGGATCGAAAGAAGCGCAAAGGAAATATCTTTTGGTAAAGAAATTTGGCCGCCTCCAGAAATTTTTATTCTAGGAAATGCTAATCGGTCAAAGTTGACATGAACCCTGCCTATTTTTCCGCGAAGTAGCTTGAAAATAGAATTTGTATGAGGGTCTGTATGAACTTCTAGATTTAACATATGACTAGATCGTCGCTCGAAAAATCCTTTAAAGCTACTTTCAATTATTCGACAAGCATTTCCTTTCTCAGGCACACGAGTAGAACCTCTCGAACGCTCAATAGCGTTAGTGTCTATATAAGAAGCCTTTATTTCAGTTTTTTTTTTAAATGGCTTTCTTATAGTGTCCAAAACTCCTTTCTCTTTTCTCGCTTTTGATTTATCTCTTGATGCATCAATCTTATCAGGGTCGTTGGAGCTTTTTCGGAAAAAAATACTTAGCGATGTATCGCTCTGACTATGAGATAGTTCTTGATGGTATAGTTGTTGAGGATTGAAAATTCCTGATGTTTTTTTATATCTTAGGGGCAATTGTATATTTGGTGGATTCAAAAGTGCATAATTCTGATCACACAAGAAAAGAATGAATACAATCACTCCAAGTGTATGCCTTCTTGGGGACAAGTATGAAGTGCATGAGGTACCCTGTGATTCCATGTGTATGAAAGGAACAGTTTCGATCATCATAGTTATGGAGTTCTTATGTTCAATCCATGCGATACAACAAGGTTTTGGATATTCTTTGATCAAAAAAACCTTCTCTATGGTTTGTATGATACAAAGGAATAAGTTTTGGATGGGAATATACTGAGATGTGACTCTTTCAACACTTTTTAGGCAGGTCTGATGGGTTTCTTTCAGACTTGAGAAATCGAATCCAAATCTAAAAGTCAGTATTTAGAGTTGATTCTGAGTTAAATTCAAGTACGAGTTAGCTTGATACTCCTACTATTCATTATAGCACGTAAGGACAGGTACGAAACTTTTATAATCGTTTACATAGATTGAAATTGTTTACAAAAAAGCAATTCACGTAAACATCTATCAGACAAACGAACGGCTGCAATCAAAAAGCTACTGCTGAATGAATAATAAGCGCCGTCCCTCCTATTTCATATAAATTAAATAGAACTCGTTGACCATTTTACTTATAGAATATAGGATGAAAAATACGTGGGATATTACTAAATCCTGATTACAGAGGAAATGGTCATGTATTCCGAAGCAAGCAGTTTCTCTCCTGTTCTTTTTCGTAAAAAAGAATCTAAGTAATTGTTTCAAAAGTTGACGATCGGAAATCAACATTGAAGTCAATTCTGATGGGTAACTTCTAAATGAAAAAATAAAGTAGGTAGAATTCAAGTATTCATGATTATGACGCGTTTTAGCAGATAATGATGCAATCCAAAGTACATAAAACTAATCTATGTATTTATTAGTAATTAGCAGATGATTTGCAGATTGCAAACAGCAGAGGAGCGTAACCTGTTTACATATTTATTAGTTCAGTATGATGAGCACATCATTGAGAGGTAAATATATTAGTAAGATCGATCACAAAAATGAAGAGTATCTATGACTTCAAGAAGTTTTCTCATCTCAAAGACTTCATGACTCTCCAGCACTTTTACTTACTACGGTGCTAACTAACAGTCTGCTGCAATAACTTGATTGTAAAATATAAAGTGTGATGGTTCGAAGTAATTTATTTTTCGATCGCTGCTCTGAAAAGATTATGATGCAACCATTAAAGTAATTGATTATATTTTAGCATATATGTAAACTCAATTCGGTCTTTCCCACAACAACCTGCTCAAGCTCCTTTAGCTCAGTTGGTAGAGCGTCGGTCTCATAATCCGGAGGTCGTGAGTTCGATCCTCACAGGGAGCAGGTTTTTTTGGTTCTCGCACACAGAATTCACTAGATTTGGAAGAAGTCATTGTTCCTCATTACCGCCCAAAAGTTAAATGGTAATAACGCATAACGATTATACAAATTTTTGTTCGTATTTTTAGGTTTTTCCTTTTTTTGAAGTCCACAGTTATTTTTTCTGTTACTTTTTATTCGAGTAAACATTGAATTACAATGAAACAATGGAGCAATTCCAAAACAGCTCAACCAATCATTATCAAGGTAAAGAGCTAGTTTGGGAATTTTTTACTTGAGTAAATTTTTCCATGTAATTGTACGTATATAACAGTGTCTAGTAATGAATACATTTAGTTGAACTCAAATTTCACTGTTACGGTACTTCTATATAAAAATATTATTTACGAGATCATGGAACAGATCTATGATGATAGCGACATCTTCTCATATTTGATTCTCCAAGACACACCCTTCCACATATTTGTATGCCCATGTCAACATCATAATTATAGTAACTCATAGATTAAAGAATATTTTAACTAAATATTGTTTGTCCCTATTTCAGATTTATATAGTTTTTCCACAGAACTCTCCAACTCCTCCCGGCCACGAGTTTGAGATATTTCAATGTTCTGACAATGGACAAAATCATTCCTATTATTCCATTGCGGTCAATACACTAGTAACCATAGTTTTGATATAAAACCTGCAGTCCACGTTTTACCTGTTTTCCGAATATTTTTCTCTGTATAATGGTGATCCAAGTACAATGCAAATTCTGTAGACAAACGGCCTTCCATAATTGCGCACTGATTGGGGACACATATGAGGCCTCAACAACTTTACTGTCAATTTGCCCATGGAGTTTGAATACTGTAATGAGATGTAGTATATCCCCAACTAGTTTGTCTGGCGTGTGTTGTTTGTACATCCACTCGGAGAGTAGCTCCATTGATGTGCGAAAGATATCTTCTGCTTGAAAGTGCTTGCATAGTAAGAGATGACCATGATGTTCAGCCTGCGTTTTACATTGTGGGCAATACTCATAGTTTCACTGCGTACGCTGCAGCATGTTTCTATCTATCGGAAGAAAATGGGAAATGTATTTGGATATCTCCCAAATTCAGCTAGACAAGAAGAATAAAGTTTGTTTGAAAGCTTCTTGCATTGGTCTGGTGTAAGCGCCAGAGCTGGAAGTGGGTATTGCAATGATCTATTTATCTTATCCATCACTGCTGTGATATTATACTCTCGATGCATTAATTGGTTCCAAGCAACGATTTGTGCTCTCATTTTAAGATATTCGTCATCACTACCATCTATTCCCTTCCGTACTCCCAAATAATCCCAAGAAATAGCTTTTAGATCCAAGTCTTCATCTGGGACCATAATCTCACTGGGTTGTTGATGTATGGAATATAACTTAGGGAGTGTTGTAGTCTCTTTATATACAACCAGGGACCATGCACACTGCTGTGGTTGCATTGCTCCCCTTGTAACTTCGAGTACTTTACGCCATACATGAATGGCTTCTGCTGCTTTATTGCGTATTGAGTCTGCATCATTGGATTCATCAGTCACAAACAACTCAGCATCATCAACAAAGGCTATAAGGGTTAGTGCAAGCACCCTGAGTGACAGACTAGTAGTGAAGGTTGTATGGAGTTTCCTTTCCTACATGACCTGTGCGTCTATAAGAAATTCCTTAGCCACGTGCAACAACATGTTGTATCCAATTTAATGATGGAAGGTTATCAAATTTTAACTAAGTATGCGAAGTATTCTCCCACCCAGGAAGTAGCAATCTCAATGGAAACTTTAGATGCACAGTTGGAGAGAGCAATAAAGCATGGTCTTTCCAAGTGTAGAAAATTGAGAACAGGAAAGATTCCATTCTCAGGATTGTTTAAAAAGTTATGACAAGAGAAGCAGCTTTGGATACTAGTATATAAGAAGAAGGTAGGACAATGCATATCCTCTTCAACAATTAGACGATTGTTCAGGCGCACAACGTATTGATGCCCTATGTCCCTCCCTCTTAAGGAAGTTGAGTTCCTGCGTGCCGAGGCAGAGAAGAAATACCAAGCTCTTATTCCGCATTCACAGTCTGAAAGAGAACAATTTTATAATGATCTAGCCAGAGCAAATGCCCAAGTAAAGAATATACCCAAAGCAAATCATATCAGCTGAGGCAATCAAAGAGCAACATGGCCAAATAAGTATAGTTTTCCCTAAGAATACCATATCGAAAAGAGTTGATAAGGTTACCTATACAAAGATGGAGAAGTACGTGAAGCATCAGACCCAACAACCATAGTTTGTGAGATCCAAGCAGATACAATATGGAAATATATATCAACTAAGTCCACTCTGCTAATTCAAGATGAAGGGCGTGAAATGATGGGAAACTTACTCAGGCTGCTGATGAGATATTTAAAGGTGTTGTACCCTACCCTGAGTCATTTACATACTGAACAAGTTTAAGTATGATGCAAGCATACCCCAGCTTCCTATTACAGTGACTGCTAAGGAAGTGAAAAGAGTATGGAAGATTGCAAAGGAAAATATGGCCTCTTCGTATTCAGGTCGGTATAATGCAGTGTATAAAGCATTAGCTACCAGACCCTTCATGTGAAGTTGCTCACAATGTTGTTGAACCTTCCCTTCCTTACTGGGAGACCATATGACTGTTAGGGAACTTTCTTGGATATAAGTAGACATATTTGTGAGCATTGTTAGTGTACTATCTTCTCCTATTTCAGAAAATCAATTTTCAATGTTTGTACTGTTATTGCAATTTGTGGAGGGTCTTTCATTCCAGGAGGAGAGGACGGATGTTCAACAATAGGAATAATTTCTTTTGGATTGTTAGTGTAAAGAATGGTACCGCTTTTTTTAGGAGAATTCTTTGGTCATAGCCAATCTGTTATGAACAGTTTTCCAGGACGTTTCTTTTCTTCTCCTGTTTCCAAATTCATGTTCTCATTTGTGTGATCTTGATTATTGTGAACCCAACAATTATGACGCCTCACAACACACTTGTTATATCTAAGAAAAGCCTGTTCCGTTTTTGTAAGACTCATCAAATTTGTATATGGTGTTAAGGACATACTTTCTTCTTCATCAAGGATGTACAACATCCCATTGATAAAACAATCCTCATTTGTATTAATCAAACTAACTTTAGTTTTCTCTAGAATTTGTGAAATCATATCCTCACTTGTTTTCTTAAAAAAAACCTTATCTGTATTCATTCCTATTGAAAAAATCCACTGCCATCTAACATTGATAAAATTGTAGTTGGTAGTGACAATTTAGATGCCTGAAGCTCTTGACTAACTTGTTGGAACTCAGACATATAATCCTTGTAGGAACGGATACCTACTATATGAATCAACTGCCAATATATAATATTTAAAAGTAGTTTCTGGTGCGAGACCCTTCTTTGGCGGACTGTATATCAAATCTAGACATAACATTTGTCCTGGTTTGAGTGCTTTATCAGGTTCCGATTGCAAATTCCGTCGTTGTTTGTGTATTGTTGCTATATGGTGATCACTAGTTGAAATTATATCATTTTGGACTGTGATGTAAGAATCATCCCATACATCTGCTTTATTTGCTGAAAGCAAAGTTTTAACACTTATACATTCTAATCTCCTATAAAGTAAATCCAAATGAATGCTATGTTTATTGTTTGGTGACTTTTTCTTATGTAAAGTATTATCACCATCCTTAACTTGAGAAGCAAACAAGTGATAATTAGGCATGGGAATGGTTATGGGAGATTTCTGCTTGTCTTCTTTTCTTCTTGCTAGACATGTTCTTTGATCTGGATGGTGTGGATGACTTCTTTGAAACTTTCTGATGAGTCATGCTATCTGTTCTGTTTTAAAAAGATGTCTTTGCTGGTTGATTGGATGTAGCTGGTATTTTTGTACACCTTTAGATGATATATTTGAAGTAACTTGTGAAACAATTGGGTTACGTCGTAATTGAGATGGTGTAGTTAAAGAAGGAGGACTCTTATTCTTATGGCTTGGTGTTTTTTCCTCTAAGTTTTGTTATTTCACTAATATTATCTATTGTTGGTTGTTGCAAAAAATCATGTTGGGTCTGCTCATATTCTATCTTTTGATCATTGTATTTTTCTAGAAGTAAGGAAAAGAAATTCTGCATTTCTGCAATAGAAGCATGCTTATCTGTACCCTTATTATTAAATTGAGATAATTTACTGTCAATATTTTCCAATAAATCCCTTACATTTGAATATGATGCTGTCTCATCATTGTCTACTTCATATGCATCTAAAACATCTGCAGAGAATACACTATTTGTAACAGGTACTGCAGATTTTTGTTCTTCTGGAATAAATTCTTTTTCTTCTTCAGAATTTTAATTTTGTAGAATTTTTTCTAGGAGGGAAATTGCCTATAGTGTTGAGAAAACTTGTTTTTGCCTTATTTATTTTCTTGTCAAAGCTTTTTCTTATTGACTTAATAAACTGGCTTGCAATGTTATTTCTCCTACTATTTGTGCTATTATTTGTCCTCCCTGAATAAATGAAATGAATATTAGAACTCTCATTCTTATCACTACTAAATACTGCTGTACTAGCATACGCTGTCACCATATTTTCCTGTACAGGTTCTTCTGTAGGTGTTGCATTGGTAGAAAATGCATACAAAATATCAGTTTCTTCATCATCAGAAAAATTGTTGAGTGTAAATTCTACTGGCCGTACTGCTTGATCAAAATCAAAAAATCCTCAGTAATAATAGCACTTTTGTGACATACATTCAATGAATTTAATCTTGTCTTGCTTAACTGGATACTGCATCTTTTCTTCTTTCTGCAACTCCTAGCATTCTCTCTCCTGTACCTTAGAAAGGCCTTGATATCATTTGGGTGAGGTCTCTTACTTTGGGCCTTGAATTGAATGGAGTTCATATGATCCATATGCTTTTGAAGTAAGTGCATTTGGTTCTGAACTCAATGTCTGAGTCATTGGAGAAAGCAAGGTTCGAGTCATTTAAGATGCTGTATGTTGATTCTATATTGAAAACTGCATTCCCTTGCATGTCCTTAAGCAAGTTGAACATGTTCCGAACCATTCATCTAATTGCAAGTTGAACTGGTTTCTTCGGACTTTTGGTAACTTTCTCTTCATGTTCCCTAAACAATTTATTTAGGTCAAAGGAAGTTTCTAGCCTTGCTAGGTATTTTTTAAGTGCTTTCTCAGCATCAACCTGCTTCCTGGTCTTCATAAGTACCACAGAATAGGCTCTTTCTCTTTCCTTGATGTCCTCTATCATTTCTTCTTCATCCTCCTAATTTAACCAATCATTTAGGAGGCCATAACGGTTCGTGTATGTACAATGAATACTGGTAGCATTGGTGTTTGATATATCATTGTTGTTTTTCAATCCCTTAAGTACAGAAGTAAAGGCCTTCGAATCTTTACTAGTGAAGTTAGTATTGATTCCCTGTAGTTTATGATCAAGCTAAATTAGTCTACATTTAGATGCAATCATCTAATTAAAAGCATAGCTGCAACTGTAATAGTTTCTAATTTAATTGTTAGACATGATTACACATGTAGCAACTCATAGATGACATTAAAAAGAATGAAAACAAAATCATCAAAGCCTTCCTCCTCACAAGGAAGCCAGCTGCCAAAGCAAAGCTTGCAATGGATTCATATGCACTGAGTAGCATCCAACAGATGCCTGTCATCTGGGAATGACAGCCCTGTTGGATATATGAAATAAGATACCATCTATCATCTGTCTGGCTCACAGATGGTATTTGTCTTAGCTGTGGAAACTATGGGGTTTCCAATATGTGTTTACTATGTTCTGTATGTTAACTTGGGAATTGAGAATAGTCCATTAGTTTTATTCTAATCCATTATCCGTGCACAATGCACACGCCAGGGCAACCAGAGAAAAAGAGTGATAAGGACAAG
>Ga0209092_10001227_pt1 | contig 25537 bp, 23 predicted proteins | sample FraStrMetagenome_FD_187446 | JGI IMG/M metagenome (GOLD analysis project Ga0209092, IMG submission 187446) | Marine eukaryotic phytoplankton communities from Arctic Ocean - Fram Strait ARC3M Metagenome (SPAdes) (version 2) | ecosystem: Environmental > Aquatic > Marine > Oceanic | place: Fram... | reverse complement strand
TACAAAAATATAAACACACATGACATCAATCATTACGATTATGATCCATCCTCCTCCATGATTCACAGGAAAGGAGACACCCAACACACAATTCAGACAGCAACAGCAGCAGCAGCAGCAGCAGCAGCAATATGACAACCACAAATGCCCAACGCTTTCCATCCTATCATTCCGATTACGTACATGATATCCAATTCGATTTCTACGGTCGAAGGATAGCGACGTGCAGTGGAGATCGTAATGTGAAAATATGGAATTTACAACCGGATGGTAAATTTAAAGCCGATGAGGCTGCTGCGGATATTGTAGCGGTGGTAGATGTTGCACATAGTAATAATTATGTGAATGAGCCGGTCAATATACAAGTTCATCGAAGTGCAGTGTGGCGTGTATCTTGGGCTCATCCAGAATTTGGACAGGTTGGTTCGTTTGTTTGAGTAATTTTTGTTTGCTGTTTGTGTGTGTATCTGGATAGATTTATATTTCTTTTTTGTTGTTGATTGATGTTTTGAACTATCTCGATAGTTGCTTGCAACATGCGGTGCTGATGGATCGGCGATTATTTGGGAGGAGAGTCGGGTGCAAGTATCATCGTCTGTATCTGGTGGATTATCAGTGTCCGATGGGAATGTTGGACCGTCGCATAGTAATACTAGCGTTAGAAATTCTTCGATGGTAGCGACTTCACAGTCTGAGATCACCACGAGTTGGGTAAAGAAAGCTGAACTTTCAGAGGCCCGGAGGTCGGTGAGTTGTATCCAGTTTGCACCGAAACATCTGGGTCTTATGATTGCTACTGGATCGGCTGATGGTAGTGTCAGGATTTATGAAGCTATTGATGTTATGAATTTGAATCATTGGCCATCTAAAGGGATTATAGAATTTCCGTTTGTGGATAAAAAGAGTAGTGAGCTTGGCGTTACGTCTCTCAGCTGGTGCACGGGAAGATTTGAGCCACCCACGCTTGTCGTCGGGGGTGGTAATGGTTCTGTCTTGGTTTATCGATACAGTGATGACTCGAGAATTTGGAATCTTGCAGTGGAATTAAAGAGTCATTCGAAAGGAGTACTTGATGTTTCTTGGGCCGCTAATGTTGGTAGGAGCTATCATCTTATTGCATCGACTGGTATGGACGGGAAGACTATGGTACATCGATTGAAACGTGGCAAAAAAGAAAACGGAGAGCATTTTCTTGAACTTGGATCAACACAGGAAATCAATTCGTCACCATCTTCTTCAGGGGTTTGGAGATGTCGATGGAATGTTACGGGTACGGTACTCGCAACTTCTGGAGACTTTGGAGAAGTCAAGTTGTGGAAAAATGATATTCGAAACCACGAATGGAAATGTGTTTCAGAAGTCGTGGGTGGTGAACTAGATGGAAATACAACCTGAAATATTTTGTTAATTTTTAGTGTTAAGTGAAAATAGCCGTCTTATCTTTAATTCTATCTACTTCTACAATGCTACTTCTCTTGCTTACCTTCACCTATAGAGTCAGGATCAAATTAGATATCGAATTTGAAAAATTATGAGGTCGTTAGGATGGCATTTTATAATAACAATTCACTTTTCATCATCCCAAAGTACGTCCTTGTCCATAAATATCATGTTCACGTATATGTTCTATAAAAATCTCTTGACGAAAATATTGCTGATTCACAACAAATACGCACGTGCTTTGTTGCAGAGCTTGGAGTTAAAAGGAAGTTTTCTCAACTTCTCCTAGGCCAAAACCAAATGCCCAATTTGCCGCCTTTCTAACCATACGAAATGGACGGAAACGTCGATCATTCAATTTGGATGGCTCGGCACGTACATCTGGAGAGGTGACATATTCTTCAAGGAGCCAGTCAGACAAAGATGGAAGAAAGTCAGTCGATGCTGTCGAGGACGGATAGTCACCTACGAACTCCTGACTGTTCCCAATTCAGAATGCCGGTAAACATGTAAATTAAGTACATCAAAATTTGAAATCGAGAATACATATTATTGAAATTCACTTACTCGTTGTAAACTGGAGAGTTTCTGTAATCAACCTCATGGTACCAGCTCCCGAAAACTCGTTGGGTGTTCAGTAACGATGACCCGAATGAAGAATTTCCAAGTGACATAGAGCTTAAATTTTCCATACTTGGAAACGAAAAGTTTCTACGAGAATTTTTCAAAGAAGAAGACACGCGTTTCATACCCATCCGCAGCTTCGAATCAACCCGTATAGAGCTGAAGGAGCAGGAACGTAGCAATGAACAAGAACCACTCTTAATGAGTCGCGCAGCATGATTCGAGTCAATATTTGAGAACGCACGAGAACTTCGTTCGTATGCTTGTATAGAAAATGCCTTTACATGTTCCAACCATACAATGAAAAGCGCGACCACAAATGCAAGCTGTTGTTTCCACTGAGAGGTAAAATAATTATTCATTTCTAGGATGCTGCTGTAATTGGTATTGGTATTGGTATTGGAATTGCTGTTGTTTTTATTTGTTCGATACATTTATGATTGCTGCGTGTGGAATTAACCTTTTAGTAATCCCGTTAATAAATTGTTTATTGTTAATTTTTATTATGCCACTTTAAGCGATAGATGAATATTCGTTGCATACAAAATGCCTACTGTTGGTTGTTGGTGCTTTTAAAATTCTAGATGCTTCGATAGGTTCAGAACCATTCGACGTCACGTCACAGTTTTGTTTTGCAAACGTTGACATTTGTGACACCTTGTAAGTCGTGCTTATGTCAAGAGATGGGAAAAAAGAGGGTGTCAAGTGTCAACACAAAAAAAATAAAAAATGTTTCGTCTCTTTCGTAGAGGTGGTACCAACAATCGTGACGTCATATTCCAATCCTGATTGACATCCTCGCTACGCTGTACATGTACATATCGGCAATTCTTGCAAAAGTTTTTGTTTTGGTAATAGCAGTATCCAACCAAAGAAATTATAGCATACTCTTTTGGTTTACCGCATGTCAATTAATATCAACGCAATTCGCTTTTCGATACGATGAAAACATGAAATATCGCTGCTAATATACTCATATAAACAATAATGTTCGTATGAAATGTTATTTTCCAAATTTATGTGGGCATCATTCGTGTTGTTGAGGGCCCAACGCGCGTGTAGGCACAGCAACATGTCTTCCTTTTCGTTGTCACATAGTCAATACCTTTCATGATTTGAAGTTGGTCAATAAAAGTGTTGTTTATATTATGCTTTTTGGCGCTACCTATCGTTTTGGTCGAATGTTGCCATACAGCGTCTGTAATATATATCGTTGTCACTTTGCTTCGAGTTCTCATCAAAATATGGACTTTGTCTTGCTCCGTAAGAAAATCGTAATTTAGATCTCCCTGTGATCAACAAATGACTACGAGTACGTGAAAACACTACAGTATATAAGCATCTTAGCAATAAGTTTTTATGCGAGTTCTGTTTTCATGAAAGTTGACCAACAGCCCAGAAGAAATGATTGTGCACTGCATTGATGAACATGTTCGTGGACTATACTTCCACATCTTCGTGGAGAAAGATTGAACCATCAGATGTACGACGGATGATTCATTATTATTAATCCAAGTAGCGTAGAGGACTTAAACGGGCATTTCACTAAACTTCACCTTACTCGCCAAAAATAAATGATTATACTCTGAGTACCACCTTTGCTGTCCCTGATACCTACCACGAAGAATCCACCCTTTGATTAATAAAACGAAGTCATTGTAACATATGCAGCGCACAACAGATACAGTAAGAATCACAGCGACGGTAATTTTGTAAATTGGTATAAATATAGTAACCACACGAAACGAAGGTTTGTTAGGATACTGCAAGCTCGCTCATAGCACGAGAATCAACACCTCCGCTCTTCAATTTTCCCACAACTCGACTCCAAGTACCGCAATCAAAGCCATAAGACTCAATGCTTCCTTCTGTATCTTTCGCCGCCAATTCGCCATAATAATCATCGATCCAATCTATATGCTCATTATATGCCTGTTTCAAACTTTCCACTTCAGCTGGGCGAATTCCAGATAAACATAGGTAAGCACCAGGGGCTAAGTTTGTTACTATAGCTGAAACCATACTAGGACGAACCAGTTGTCCAATGAGAATATTGGCGACGCAGATATCTGCACCGGGGCTTCGAAGACAATTCGGTACAATTTCTCGCACGTGACGCCCTTCAAATCTATCACCATATCTATCTTGCGGTTTTCAGATTAGTGGAAAATCCAAAGAAAAACTAATGAAACCTTAAACTAGAACTTACCCATTTAGTTCTAGATTCTTTTCAGAAGTCACCAAAGCCTCTGCCTCAACATCAACTCCGACGGAAGTTGCTGCGCCAAACCCAAGAGATGCAATCGAGAGAATTCCTGAACCACATCCATAATCCAGTATGCTTTCACCACCTACAATTACATCACCCAGCCATTCCAAGCACAAAACTGTTGTGGGATGTACTCCTGTCCCCCAACCTCCATTCTTTCCAGATAGAAGTAATCGAACCGGTACTATGTCTCCTCTTGGTTCAACTTTACTATTTACCGGGAGAACATGTACTTTGTCAGCAATAACAAGACCACCAGGAGGCAAAGTGTCCCCTTCGCCACATTGTGTATCAGAAGCAGTACTCGCATCCGAATCTAAATTTTCTACAACCCATTCTGTAAGTTTCGAGGTACTTGAAGACTCAGCATATAGTCGAGCGAGTCTTTCATACTGTTGATCACCTCCTTTGCAACACACGAAAAAAGGAACATTTTGTGAGTAAAGAAAAGCGTTTTCCACTACATAGATGAAAACAATACACTACCATGTATTTAATAAATAAATTTTACACAAATTTAAATGCTCACCAACAACCCCGTGCTTCTTTCGAAAGGAGATGACTGAAAATGAATTGCATTCATATAATATCGGAATTAGGAAGAAAAACCCTCGAATCAACGAAGGTACGGAATATATCATTTTCTCTTATATTTCTAGAAATTTTGTATGTTTAAATCTCTCAGCCCCACCCGCTTAAATCCAGTATGTTAGGATGATATCAATATAAAAATGGTGCAGTATATTTCATAAAGGAAACAATCAAATCAAAATGTCTTCTCTCTCTCTCGTAACTTGCATGAAAACGACGACACAAACAAAGTCGTTTCGAAATGAAAGGAGTAAAATCACGATACAGAAAAATGTATCGTTAGCTATGTCGTAGGAGGACGTAGAAGTGGAAATGAGAAATTGACGAGAAAGAGATGATATTGCATATTGCGACTTGCGAATGCGACTGCGACTGCGACTGTACACTTTTTTATCCTCAAATAATAACTAAAATTAAATAAATTAGCTAAATTACGTCACTCGATAGCTTCGCGTCCGCTCATCTCGAAAAATGGGTGATTTATCGAACAAAAATATCAATCAACAAAACTAAACCATTTTGCTCTTTTCTTCCATATACATATCTATGTAATATATAGAGATATCATTCACATTTTCAACATTGCAATATAATTGACATAAAGATGAAATTGTGCGCTGCTGTGATCCTTGCGTTGATACCATCATCGGCGATGGCATTCGCTCCATCGTTTGGAAGAAGAATTTCTGTTTCATCTTTGTTTTCTGAAACTCCTACAATTACAACCCGACCAGACGGATCTTACAGCCTTGATGGAGAAGAAATCAGGGGTCCAATAACTCCAATGGGAAACTTTGTTTTGGTTCGTACGAAAGATGCCTTGAGCGCGTCCGTTGGAGGTATTTTGTTACCGGACTCGAGTAAGGAGCGACCAACGGAGGGTGAAGTTGTTGCACACGGCCCTGGAAAACTTCATCCACATACAGGCGTGCGAATTACGTGTCCGGTCACAATTGGCCAAAGTGTCTTGTATGGAGAGTATGATGGAACTGCTTTGAAATACAATGATGAAGATATGCAAATGATTCGTGATGACGATATAATGCTTTATTACAGTGGCAGATCCATTAAGTTAGAGACTGCGACACCTTGTCGAGACTATGTACTTGTCAAAATAGAGAAAGATAATCTGGAGACGGAAAGTGGAATTGTTGTCGCTGCATCTGCTACGAAGGATTTAGAAGACTGTCAGGGTGTTGTTGTAAAAGTTGGGGAAGGACGTATGTGCAGTACCGGGGAATTCACACCTAGTCCTGTGAGTGTTGGTGACGAAGTTAAGTACAGAGACTACGCTGGAAGCGATGTCAAGATTGAAGGAGAAAATTACCAATGTGTTCGCATGGTCGATATCTTAAGTGTCGTTCCGTTGACGGACGCGTAACTTGATCCCGTTTATCCCAACTTTTCTTTTTTTTGTTTTGACCACTTCTCCCATCTCGTTTAAGGCATTTAAGTTTGAGAGCCGACAAAGAGCACCGATGTGCATACATCGTAAAGGATCTGCATCTTTATTCTAGCACTTTTTTGAATAAACAAGTTGAGGAGTTCATAGGATATTAAGTTCTAACGAACATTTGGTTCAACAATGATGTAGGACCACTATTATATTTATGCCTCCGATTGACAGTTATAGCTATTAATAATGATTAGTGGGGCTTGTCAGCCTCTTATTGAAAACTAATCTGGCTGTGAAAACTTGCCTGTACACCACAACTGTGCAGTATGAGGAAAACACACCAGTAAAGTCCATTGAAAATAATTACTAGCAGGGTTGCTTTTGCAAAAGCGGTTTTTCGTACCCAGGAGAAACAAACCAATGCCCTTATCTATTCAATTCCTCGATAAAAGTAAAATCATACTCATTGCGACGGCATATTGAAGCATTCACTTTAAAAATTTGAAGAATCTTGTCAATACTAGACATCGAGCTCGAATGCATTAGTCTCTTAGTGAAAAATCTATTTGTAATCAAATGAGAATGATGCCGGCTCCCGGATTCATTTGTATGTAGGAAGACTCGTAGCGACAGCCAACATTTACGTTTTCGTGAAAATAAGTGTGGCAACAAGAGTAAACTATAAACTATAAAGGCAAGTATGCTTCCTAATGAACCATTCTTAAAATTAGTAAAATCGCCATGCGTAAGCTATTTGATAATGTCTGTACTAAAATTAAGCAGATTGTGTAGTGTGTAATGTTTTCCTTTCTAATTGAACACGATTTCTATTTATGTCGTTAACTCGAAAGAATTTTCAACAAATCCTGTACCATATAATACAACCCTTATCCTGACAAAAAATAAGCCAACTCGAAATCGTTCCATACTAACTCGACGATTCCACTGTTTGGATTACCACCATCAAATACTCTTTCTCAGGAGCAATCATGACCTCTCTCTTATGACTTCTTATCCTCAAAAAAGTCAATTCATCTTCTGGATCCATCGCGTTCACCATCATAGATGCCTTCGCACTCAACTGGCTTAACAATGCCGCATTTTCGATACTTTCCTCATCTGATAAGGTAGAGGTAATAATAGCTCCATCAGCATTCATTATCAGGACTCCCTCCACATTCTTATGGCTCTTGATGCGTGCTATGGTTTCTTCCACTTCACTTAGCGAGCTACCTACTCGAATGGAACTGTATGGTGTATTAGATCCTGATGAAGTGGATTCGGTTGTGGTTGCAGCAGCTGCTGCTTTTATGGCATCGGTGTTGCTCATTGTTTCACAGATATTTTTTGTTGAGTGTTACGGTGTGTTGGTCCGAGCGATTTACCGAACTGAAAAATAGAGGAAATACGAAATTTTCGAATTTTGAGAATAGGTAGCTATGGAGACGTTATTTTTCAGGTTATATACTAATACATGGTACATGGTACATGGTATTAATACATGTAGTCCATTTCCGATTTTATGCAGTAGATGAATATGCTGCAGGTCGCTTTTACGATTGCAATTACCTGTATTTGGATATTTCTAGAAAGCCATTGGTACCTGTCATGTCTTCTTATTTCAACACAGGGATTAGAAGGAGCAACAAATTTTTGGATGGTTCTCTACACGCGACTTCTTAAATTAACCAATTGTTTGTTTTATTAAATAAAGCTTTTGACCAAAAACATTCTAAGTTATAAATAAATCACGTCAATTAAGCCAACTGTAGCTTATCTTATCCAACGACGAGATCAGCAGCACGATGTAGGAGAAAACCAACGTAAGGTAATAGATACTGGTTATTTCGAGAGGATCAATCTTAGAATACAAATTTGCACGTCCCAAAAGTTCAATAGTAACGTGTTCTAATGAATCCAGCAACATTTGATAGATCAACTGTTCACATTATGGAGATCTGAAACCGATCCGCTGTAATCCATGGGGATCTGCAAGTGCAAGAAATCGAGAAGCTTACCTTACTTGATATTCATAATGGAGTAAGCAACAGGCTAAATAATCAAAACTCAGACCCACTTCCATTCAAATATTCTTTGGTATACTTGAGAAGAGTCTTCTTTGTTTGTTCATTTTGAGTCGCGTCAATGGGATGCAAGCAACCGGAGGAAGGACGGCACATGAGTTTATCTGGATCGGCCCCAACACCAATCAAGGCTTCAACTGTTAATGTGTGACGACCTTGCGCACCCCAACACGCCCTGTGTAGGGGAGTAAATCCATCCTCATGCACATCATTTGGATCTAAATTAAATTCGTCAACCAATACTGGTATAAGATTGTACCTTCCTTGAAAACCAACTCCATGCATTGGTGTATATCCATCCTTTTCGCCTATTGAGGGATCAGCACCTAATTCCATCAAAGTTCGAACTAATTCTGGAGATTTACCCTGCAAAACCGCCCTCATCAATGGTGTTTGACCGCTTCGATCTGGCTGCGAGTTCAAAGCTTCTGCAAAGTCTTCCAGCTTAGAAGCAGCCTTTAATTGATCTATATCATCTTGACGAACTGCCATAAAAACTTGATAATATACCGACGATTCATCCATCTTCTGCGACTGCGCAAAAGAGGCACCGATCAATATATAGGACCATGACACACAAAAGTTTAGATTCATTATTCAATTCGAGAGCCAAGGATAGACGCAACTTATTTATTTGTTTACAAAAAATAAGTGATTCAATTCACATCAAACAATCTCATACAGCAGAAACAGAGAAAGCAGGAAAATCGTTTTCTCAGATCCTTTTCGCAGGGAAATAGCTCCCGGTACATTTATAAAAATGAAAATTCTCAACCATATTCTCACATTCATTCTCCTTCCGACCCTATGACCAATTTACTTATATCAACACGATAGAAAAGTCGCTGATAAATGTTCACCACTCGTCACATTCAACTCAACGATCATCCACGAAAACCTCTTACATGTATGTATTTTCTTGACTCGTTCGTTGCAATATATATGTTTTTTGTACTGTATTTTTGCAGTCAGTCAGTCAGTCAGTCAATCTAATTTCCTCCCTTCCCCTTATATAGTTTCAACTCTTCACCATGACAGAAGGCAGTATTACCACACGCGAACAAAAACTCAAACGCATACGAACCTTGGCCGAGTATACACCACTTCGTCTGAACGAGCGTGAACGTAGCTTGCTGGCCGTCCTCGAATCAACTCTGAGCGTGAGTGAATATACGGATAACATCGATATCAGTTCGAGGCGAAACAAGGCACGTCGTGTACTGGATGGATTGTTAGAGGCGTGTGCGATTTCGACGGGTCTTGCAGTAGTGGCGAATCGGAATGAGTATAAGTTTTCATCTGGAAAAAATGGAGGGTCGTCCAAGGGTTTGTTGTCTAAGATTACTCCTTCGGTGTTTAAGAAGAAAAAGAGTAATGCTGGAGGGATGGGTGAGAGTGGTAGTAGTAGTAAGCTTAAGAAAAAACCTCCGACATCGGCAACTGTGGCGACAGAGAGTGAAGACGATGGGACGTCTGTAAGTGTAGCAACGAGTGTATCGTCTAGTTTTAATGGTGATTTGATGGTAGCAAATGGTAGTGCTAGTTCTAATGGTAGAAATCATCGGGATGTAGACAGTGGTGAAAGCTCTTCACTTGAGAATTCCAGCAAACTCATTAATGGAAATAATAGCAGTGGAACAAGTTGCAAGTCTAGGAATACTTCGTCATCTTCAACGTATACGGTAGCTAATATTGCAAGACGATCACCCGAGGATAATGCGGAATTTTTCCAAGAGATATTTGAGATAGGTCGTCGAAATAAGGTTTTGAATCCAGCCAAGATGAGGTCGACCTACGGGAAGTTAATGTATATGTTGCAAGATAGTCAGAGCTCTCATGTAGCGAAGGGATTGGGGTTTAGTATGCATAAGGAGATGCTCATGGTCGCGTCATTTTTGGTGGATGAGCTAGAGATTGAGGAGTTATTATATGACGACCGTCTCGTCGATGCTACCATGTATATATCTGATGTGGACGAAACTACTGGCCTAAAAATTTCTCGTGAAGTAGTCCAAGATCTTGTCCATTTGAAACATGAAGCTACCAATGCATTAGTTGAAGAATATGCAAGGAAAGCTTCGAGCTTTTATGGTGACGAAAAAGTTCATCTAGATCGATGTACAGAGAAAGTAAGCAGATCCATAAGTTCTCTAGCTGATGCTGTCGCTGTTATAGAGACGAGTGTAGCCCCAATTCGAAGAATGATTTTGTTTCTTGAAACGAATTTTGACAAGACAAAGTCAGAGAAAGAATTTTCACTGACTCTTTCCGGAACCTCGTATATTTCACAGGCGAGATCTGCACTAAGCTCTTACTCTTACAGTGGTATGAATCGATTTGGTTTTGGTGGAAGTGGTGATAGCAGTGGGCCAACTTTGTCCCATTCTCATCCCACTCAGTACATGTTTGTTTGGCAATCCCTCAAACTGTGGTGTAAGGTGCAAGAAAATATGCACAAACTGTGGGTGTGTGCTGATGAAGACTTATTATCAACGCAGCGTGAGTTCATCTTCGTGCGATTTTCTATTTTCTAACTCCCCTCAACTTTTTCGGTAATTCAAAAATAGATGGATACCAACTATGGAACACAGGGCAAGGTCTAAATCGTGTGCAATCGTGTCCTCGCGTTTCACGAGTGATGCATGAATTGCTTTCACAAACCAAACAAGAAACAGGTGTTTGGGTAGGATTGAGCGTTGTGCATCTCGGTGACCGAGACGTGCCGGTAAGAGAAAAATTATGTTGGCCTTCTACATCCGCTTCAATACTTAACTTCTTGTCTATTGTCCAGAATGCTCTAATTTTCATTGACAAGGTTCGTAAACAATTATCCTTTAAAGTTTTCATTTAAATATTTTGCTTCATTATGTTCGATTACCCTCTTGTATCAGTACACACAAATTCCTCGATTTTTACAACCAATTGTAAAGTTTATCGACTCTATCCCGGATCTGTGCTCAGACGAAAACATAGCTGCTTACGTATCTAACGAATTCGGAAGTGAAAGAAACTTGAAAATGCAGGTTTTAAGCGACTATTTCAAGCATGGATTTGATGGGAGTGGTGATGATGGAGGATCCTGCATTGATGGTCGTTTGACAAGCTCGTGGAACTGGACGTCTCGGATTGCCAAAAAAAACTATTACAACATACTGATGATGTCTGGATTCCAAGGCTTTGACGGCGATTTCAAGTAGTGTCGTTAAAATTACCATAAATTTTCGTCCAGTTTTGTAGAAATACCGGTCGTCAATAGTGCTCTTTTTTTCCTGGCTGAATTTTTTTCCGTCTTTGAACAAGACAAATATGGTTTCTTCTTACATCCTAACAAACATGAAGAAGTGCGAAGATAGATTTTTTTTCAAATTTAAAGTACCGATTTCTGACAAAAATATTTAGACTACTTCCTTCCCAAATGAAGGCGTACGAAATTAGCATGGATTTTGTTCTAGGATAAGTCGACTTGCGTTGATATCCCTGAAGCTAAATTACAGCTCCTCTCACAATTATGAATTTTCTTAAACTGTCATAAGTTGTAAGTTTGATCCTTTTCGACAAAGCAATAGCCGTCATCTTCGAGGTTGGTTCACCGTTGAACGATATTATCCTATCACCTTCCTTTATTATTCCTGTTAGCATGGACCCATCCTTTATTGTAACAACTTCCGGAAAACCACGATTATTACAGTCTCTAAGAATGACGCCGAGCTAGGAAAATAGCACTTGCATAATATAGTGTTGAACAGAAAATCTTCACAAGATAATGATACGCCATACCTTTCCTCGTGGAGCAAGTACTTCGATTCTTTCTTCGAAGTCAAACAAATGGATATCGCTAGAACTAGAAGTATCACTACTTCCGCATATACGAAATGCCGGAGCAATGTCATCGCCATAAATTCGTGACATTATATGTTCACTTGGTTCCTCAATATCATCATTACAGTTTTCGGCGGAAAATTTAACGTAGCCGTTGTTAAAATCGGTGGCAACTATGTTTGCAGTAAAATTTTTTAAGAGGTATTCTGATAAACTAATTGAAGATGCTTCGTCGTTATCTGCACTGTGATGTCTTCATACAAAAACAAATAAATATACAAACTTGTATTTTCAAACAATTTTTGTATTTTCGAAGATATACTTACTTTAATATTTCACGAATGTGCTCATTCTGAATAGAATACTCTCCCGAAGAATTTATTTCATTAACTTCATCTTGCCCTCTTTGAAGATTTTTTCGGCGAAGTGTATAAAACAAAGCGCAAAGGCAAGCAAATAGGACGATACTTACGAACACAGGCACCATAACACGTGCAAGTTCATTATCTTCAGAATTATGTGTATTGGGCAATCGTTCAGAAATTGTTTCATTTTGGGCATCTTCATCATCTACATCGGAAACGCTTACGTCAACTAGTCGAGCAGAACTGCCAAAAAAATCAGGTAATGCGTCTTGTAGCTCACCCATGTATATAGACTTGGAGTAACTAGCACGAAATGAATCTTCCAAAGCTCTTCGAAGATCAAACTCATTTGAAGTTGTCCTGTACTGAACTCTTACACTGCATGCGACATAAAAATATTCATCCTGTTGGCGGCTGTATAATGATTTTTCAGCTTTTGATCTAAACTGCCATTTTTTGAACGAAATTTCGATATCATATGCAATACGAATTTGATCGATCTCTATCAAATACAATTGGATATGATTACCAGTAACATTTTCCCAAGTTGGAATTATTAATAAATTCGAACTGTTAAAACCTACATACTCCAAGATAAGTTCATCAACTGTGTCGTCTATTAAGGACGTTGATGGCCGATTTGACAATGTGGGGTCTATGGTAAAAACAAAATTGTTTCGAATCAATAAGGGTCATTGCATTATTCACACGTATGTTCAATGAATTCGCACCTTGTGAAGGTTCAAACGACATAGTCGGAGGGAGAGAAAATGTAGGGGTTTGTGTTGGAAAACCTGAAGGTGTATAGCTCGGAAAGTTTGACAATGTAGGACCACTCGTAGGAGTTACCGAAGGAAGCATAGAAGGAACATGTGAAGGTGAAAATGATGGAAAGGCTGTGGGAATAGGGGATGGACTCACAGTAGGTATAAAAGTTGGGTAAGCAGTCGGGATGAATGATGGATAAGTGGTGGGAGTAAGAATCGGATGAACAGTGGGAATTACAGTTGTTTGAATGGTACGCTCTACACTCGGTAATAACGTTGGTTTGTCAGATATTGAACTGAATATTGGTGGATTAAAATTTAATAGCGGATCGGACGGGTTGTTAGATTGGACAGTTGTGGGAATAGTGAAGGGCATAACATATGGCACAAAAGAAGGATTCATGGAGAAGAACACAGATGGATTTCCTGACAGAGTAATTGACGGATCATTTGATGGATTCCCTGAGGGAGTTGATAACGTATTCATTGAAGGGGTTATGGATGGGGTTGATGAAAATCTTGTTGATGGTGTGCTTGATGGAGTTGATGAGGGCGTTGCTGACGGAGTTTTCGATGGATTTCCTGAGGGCGTTGCTGATGGAGTCGATGATGGAGTTAATGAGGGCGTTGCTGATGGAGTCGATGATGGAGTTAATGAGGGCGTTGCTGATGGAGTCGATGATGGAGTTAATGAGGGTGTTGCTGATGGAGTCGATGATGGAGTTAATGAGGGCGTTGCTGATGGAGTCGATGATGGAGTTAACGAGGGCGTTGTTGATAGAGGCTTTTTCAAATAAAAGCTCGGCCAGCCCCTTGGTGTTGTAGTATAAAAATTTGACGGGCTCTCAGAGAGTAAAGCAGTAGATGTTGGAAAGAAATTTGAAGGGGTGGTAGTTGGAGTTGTTGTTTGAATGGAAGAAGGTGTGGATGTTGGTGTTGCTGAAGGGTTACTGCTTGTAAGATTACTTGGAGAGTCTAAAACTGTTGTCGTTGGAACAATCGTGTTCATTTCTGATTGTTTTGCAGAAAGAGAAATGGTCGAAAGGATACTTGGTGGTGAGCTTGGCAAATACGAAGGGATGACCAATGGAATATCTGTTGGAAACTCTGTTGGAGCGTTTGAAGGAAAGTCCGATGGGATATCTGAGGGAGGTTTTGACGGAATATCTGATGGAAAGTCTATTGGAAAGTCTGAGGGAGCGTTCGATGGAATATCTAATGGAAAGTCTATTGGAGTGTTTGATGGAAAGTCTGATGGGATATCTGAGGGAGCGTTCGATGGAATATCTAATGGAAAGTCTATTGGAGCGTTTGAGAGAAATTCTGATGGGACATCTGAGGGAGCGTTCGATGGAATACGTGATGGAACGTCTATTGGAGCGTCTGACGGAAAGTCTGATGGGACATCTGAAGGAGGGTTCGATGGAACACCTGATGGAAAGTCTATTGGAGCGTCTGACGGCAAGTCTGACGGGACATCTGAAGGAAAGTTCGATGGAATATCTGATGGAATAGGTGACAGTGAACTTGATGGAACATCTGATAGGTCATCTGATAGGACATCTGAGGGAGCATATGATGAAATACCTAATGGAAAGTCTATTGGGGTGTTTTTTGGAATATCTGATGAAATAGGCGACGGGAGACTTGATGGAACACTCGATGGAGTTATGAATAGTATAGCCAACAAAGAATATGAGGAATATCGTGATGAAGTTACCGGGTAAATAGTGTCGCTCGGTTTTGATGATTGAGAAATAGATGGTGGCCTAGGCAATGGCGTGATCGAAGGAATGATTGGTGAAAAATTATTTGAAAGGTAGGTCGACAAGAACGAGGGGAAACTTGCCGAACTATCCGACGGAATAGGCGATGGTGCAATTGATGGAACGCTCGATGGTATAGCCGACGAAAAATATGAGGGAGGAATAACCGAAATAGTGTCGCTCTCTTGTGATGATTGAGAAATAGATGGTTGAACAGAAAATATTGCAGTTGGGTCATTTACTAATAGTAATGATGTCGATTGGACGAACCTCTCATTTGGCTTCTGAATGGTATCTTCATTAACGAACGATGGAATATAACTGCTAAAGAGCTGAAATATTGAAAAACTCTGAAGTTTCTCATGATATCCTGTTCAAGTTAACCAAAATCATAAATCTGGTGAGAAGAAAGAAAAAAGGAACCTTTCACGAAACCGATGAAGGCGTATGGATTTAAATAAAGGTTAACGTCATACCTTTTATAGTTGAGAAATGACTATTATAAGCATCATAATGTTTTGCGTTTGTTTTGGAAGGTAGGATCATCAAAACTAATGACGTAAAATTTACGACAAAGTCAACTCGGGTCCTGTATGCTAAAGGTCGCACCTTCAAAACAAGCCAAATCATATATGCCGTCATCGAAGCAAAGCACCTCAGCTTTGGCCAACAAAGAAAGCTGGTTCGAAGCTCAGTATGACGTTTGTACGTTCGAGGTCCGCATGTTGTTATAGATACAGAACAAACATCTATCATGTCATTTGTGTAGCTTTGAGGGAACGTACAACGAGATAAGTAACAATTCTACAGCAAATTAGGTAAAAACGTATAGACATTATCTCGTATTTCATTCACGAAATTACTTACTAGAGAAACAGAAGATCGTAACAAATTATTTGAAAAGTATGCCTGGTTGTTAATTTGTTACTGTACGCCTCTTTCTCAAGCTCTCTCGAGAGAAAAGGGAAATACAGATTAAGTTAAGCATGTGAATCGTTCGAGGATTCAAATTTCTACCAGAGAATTAATTATGGCGCACTTCAGATGATATAAGATGATACCAATGTGTCATAAATATATTTTAAATTTGAAATAATCTTCTTGAAAGGGTTTCTCTCCAAGTTCTACATGCGCACATTTTTGGGTCAAGTGTGCTACATTCTACATTCATCCTACAAAAGCTACATGTACAAGGTTGTTCTACATGTATACATGTTCTAGTCGACCTGACATGTAACTATGAACCATTTATTTACAATGTTTCACATTTTCCTTCTATGTTACGATCTCTTTTCCAACGACATACCCACAAAGAGTAGTCGAGTAAAACTGATTCTTAGATTTTCGCGTGCACGCATATATACATGTGCATAATGGTCTAAGCGCGAGATGTGAGATTGTGAGGTTATAATACATACGAGAAATTGTTCTCTCCAGAGAGAGAGAGAGAGAGGAAGAGAGAGAGACAGCTTAGATATATCAACACACAAAAAGGGTACAACCGCAGTATTAAAATGTGAAATATTTTTATGTTTACACGTAATATTTTCTTCTATGTAGTCGAGAACATCACTACCGGTAGTAAACCGAAGAAAATTATGAGGAAAACTTTTTTCAAAACATAATAAGATTGTTTCCTGTTGTGCGATTTGTTTGTTGAATGGGATTCGAGTTCAATTACTCTCAGTCAGATTAGAGTGAGGTATTTTACCAATAGTGTTAATAAATGTCGTGACAATGATTTGACAACGAATGGAAGAGATAGGAGGCGCAACATGTACAAGCTGAGTGTATTTCGAGGTAAATTAAAAATGAATCGACACAATTATCAAAGCGAAGATCCCCGCTTAGCAGGGATTTGTTTGTCATACTTTCAGCTTGATTCAAAAGCACACACACAAAGAGCATCTTCAGATATCCAATCCATCAAATGCTTTTCAAATAGTAATCTTGTGGAACCGTTCACTCCGACTTCTTGTTACAATGATAACTGTAGCTCTTATTGAATATATTGACAAAAATTAACTTATTTCTCTTTTACATAATAGAACTTCCTGTTCCCAGGAAGGAATGGAGATAGAATCATTTTCAATGAGAACTTTACGAATAATACCAAACCTTCTAACTGAATTCTCACTTTTGCTTCCAATAAGCTTCGTAAGTTCCATAGATGACATATCTGTCGAATCAACGTCATCAACATATACTATTCGATCTCCAATGTGAAGGCGAGAGGAAAGAACACTCGATTCTTTGATAGCATGAACAACTGGAGCTCCCGGCAGAGATGAATCGACAACGATTCCTAGCATCCCCGCAGGTGCGTCAACTTCAATAAGCTGTTCTGTATACGAATATTCTTCATCAGTCCCACTAGACTTCGAAGCACCTGAGGGTGCATGGTCCAAGCCAGACCTTTGCGCGGAACTTTCAAAAGCAAAAGCGTTCTTGAATTTATCTATTGGGTGTAAGCCGCTATCAAAGCTCAAGGTCGATTGCGTACTAAAATTTTTGGAGTCCGAAAAGCTTTTACTTTTGAAGGGCGTTATTGGTCGACGTTTAGCAAACCTAAAACATACTCAATTTCAAAGTGATGTTAACTCACCGTTGTGATGATGAGCTCAAGAGAGACAATGTGTTCGTTACTTGGGGAGAGCTAAGTGTACAAATCGCCGAGAACGGATCATATTGAGAATTGGGCCTTCTCGCCAACCGCGGACAATATATGTTCGAAACATCAGAATGAATAGTCTCAATACCTTCATATGGAAATTCGATTGATGGCTGTACGCGGATACTGTTTCAAAAATGACCCGAACATTGAAAAGAATAAATTAAAAGTAAACAGCAATAGAAATATATGGAAGTATCGTTTGTACAAACCTAGCAGAATTATTTTCACTTGGCGTGTTTGAATTCAATCTGCTCATCATTATACTCGAAAAATCTTCACTGCCATCATCGGTTATTTCGATCTCCAGACCGATTTGCGCAACAGGTCGATAGTAATAATACATCAACGACAAGAGGAATGCGCATACAGCAGCTGAGCCGATTAAAATGACCCATAATGTGCTAAGAATAGCTTTTTGTTCATCATCATCATCTATGTTATCATCCAATTTACTGTAAGATATATTTTCTTCTGGCTCTTCCACAAGATATATCTTAAGAAGATCACCGACATTTCCGTAATAATCAGACAAGTTCCCTTGCAATAAATCACCATATTTAGTTTGAGAAGCCATCGTTCTGAATGCGTCTCGTACACTTTCTTCAATGTCATCATCTTTGGTACTCGAGAAATATCTTATCCAAACATCAAAAGTTAACAATAATTCATCTTCTTTATTATTGTCGCGTTTATGGTTGCGATGATGATGATGATCTTCGTTTCCTTGCAGTTTATGTTTATTCGAATGCTTATGACCACGCACTTGTGCTGAATACGTACTATCAGGATCCTGTTTTGGCACAGATAAGTTTACCTTGCTTTCAATAGAGAAATCATTTAAATTTTTTTGAATATGCATGGAAGTTAATGACTGCCAATCAGAGATTGTATCGTCTAATGGCATGGGTACAACGTGAGCCCCAGTGATTAACAACATTAAATCCTTAACATGTTCAAAATATTGCGTTGAAGGTAAAGATGATGTTTGAACAGTAGGATAAAGGCTATGCGATATTGTTGGTGGCATGGAAGGATAAGAGGAGGGAACAATTGTCGGATGAAGACTGTGTAAAATCGATGGCAGCGAAGATGGATAAGAGGAGGGTGCAGTCGTTGGATAAAGACTCGGTGAAATTGATGGAAGCGAAGAGGGAGAAGAGGAGGGAAAACTCGTTGGAGTAACCGTTAGAATGGATGAAGGATAGTCAGAGTAGTACATCGTTGGCGACCCTGATGGTACAATCGATGGTGATGAAGTAGGAACGACAGAAGGCATCACGGATGGGATCTTAGTTGGCCAAGTAGTCACGTATATTGAAGGCATATGCGAAGGCGTCGTCGAGGGATTACTTGTATACGCATGGGATGGAGAAAAACTACGAAGAAGTGAGGGGGTTGAGCTCGGATAAACGCTTGGATCATTTGATGTAATTTCAGATGGAATTCTAGTCGGCAAGTTCGACGGTACGCCACTCGGTCGATCTGAACGAGGCGACGGAATAGCTGAAGGAAGGATGGTATACGATGGAGAATTTGAAGGATAAATAGTCGGCTCCATCGTTGGCGATTTAGACGGCGCAATGGTAGGTTTCAAACGTGGTAGCTTTTGTTTCATATTATCATTACTAAGCGCCTCACTATCATAGTCATCATAGGCAAGAAGCCGAAGATCATTATCATTATACAATGCCTTTTCATGCAGTTTCACTCGCCGAAATATTCGCGTAAAATCCCACGACGATGATGATAAGTTAATTGGTTCTCGATTATGAGGATGATTCGCAATATTTACATAGCCAAAATTATTATTAGCAGATACATGTGAAGCTCCAACGGCAACGCCTCTGCAACAGCTGATGATCGTTAATATCGAGGCATTTCGGAAACTTGCTCTCCTCCTCCGTCGTGATAATATTCTTTCACAACGACTGGCATCTGCGGTGTCGAAATATTCCTGCGAGGTCATCCTTGTGTACATTTCAATGGGCGACGGAAAGCCTTAATTTATTAGCGAGTCTAGTTGGATATCATTTAGATACAATCGTGCCGCACCAAGGGGGAATAAAATTGATGACTCTTGCCGTCGTCGGAGTCGCTCTATGTATTTACGTTGTTATTGTGTGATTCGCTAATATTGTGTGGTATGAATATGTCACAAGAGAGTATAGCAAGCGAAACGCGAACCAAAAGCCTGAGAGGACTCAAATTTGAAAAATACATTTAGAAGTTCAATTATCGTGCAAAAATAACTATTTATCGATGACAGTTACGTTTTCTTATGGTGCTTCTTTGGACTGATTTTAGTCATCTCGTTTCTTCGAGGAGTCATCTACTGTTTTCCTCTTTGTCGAATTTCTCGTCATCCGCAAGTGTGATGAATTTAAATAGGATAGAAATTTCCGAAGAATTTAGCCGCATTTGCATGTGCGAAACATACTGTTACCTGGTAGTGTTTAGCCGTTCAGTACGTCAACGTTCGGAAAACTCAAATCTGAACCAAATATTAATAAGACATAGAAAGGCTTATCATCAAAGTCGCATTCCCAACTTCAGGTCTAAGTCTGTTAGTTTTTCCAAAGAAATTCATTATCAACTTATTACAATAATTCTTCCTGCCAGTCTTGAACAATTTATAGCTTTCAACAGGAATCCTCTTGGTTTAGATTCACGAACGGCTCTGCATATATTATCGATTTATCGCAAAGAAGTCAAATTATCCTTGAATTAGCCAAATATACTCGCCACTATTCCTACCCCCTAGCTCTAGTCATACCGTATATGTATATGAAACATGCACCAATGCTGTAATGATCTACGTCTCGTGTCTCGTTTGAGATGTGCGGGAAGTGCACATCGCACATCGTACATGGCGCCGTTTCTATATTTCACTGGTCCCACCAACATCCATATACCTCAATTATCCCTTTTTGTATGCATTTCTGAACAGGAAGTGTTTGCCTTGTATAGCGCCCGGTCGTTCGTTTCATCATTACTTTAAGCCTGTAAAGGCAAGCCTCAGTTATGTCGGACTACGATGACGAAGAAAAAACGTGTAAAGTATACGACGGAAACGATTCTTTCACGGCATGGGTGCAAATATTTCTAGCCTTTTTTGCATTAGGATCGCTTTGGTTCAAAAGAATGAAGGAAGTCCCGAGGCGAAAATTTGAGACTTGGTTTTTTGACGTTACCAAGCAGGGTATCGGGGCCGTATATGCTCATCTTTTGAATATGCTTGTTGCTGCTGTTATTGCCTCAAACCACGGGGGTTCAGATGAAGACAGGTTAGATGATGAATGTGCTTGGTATGCAATAAACTATTTAGTTGACACCACGTTCGGTCTGTTACTGGCGGTTATGTTTCTTAAAGGACTGGAATATTTGTCGAAAGAATATGATTGGGATACTTTAAAAAATTCAGGAGTATACTTTGGTGAAAACAAATGGATACACTGGAGAGATCAAGTGGGAGCGTGGGTTGCCGTTCTCACATTGGTGAAAATAGTCATTCTTTTCTTTATGTGGATTTTTTCATCGTTTCTCGCCTTTTGGGGTCGAATTTTATTTAAGCCCTTTCAGGCAAATATACGGTTCGAGCTGTTATTTGTCATGATTTTCTTCCCTGGTTTCCTCAACGTTATATATTTCTGGGTAATCGATACATACATTAAGGCTGAAGGGACCCATGCTCACGCTCACGAAGCAGAGAATGAACTTGAACAAGAAAAGGCTGAAGTTTTAGTTGATGGTGTTGAAGAACAAGCAGATCCTCCCCTATTTCCGCTCCCAGCAGCCGGAACTAGGGATCATACAAGCGAGAGAAGAACGACAGAAGTAATCTAAGTTATCCTGTTAAATACACAGATACTTTTGAAGTTTTGCGTTGATTTATTTTACATTCTTCTCTCTCCGAAACAAAAACACACTTTCATTAACTTTGAAGGACCCAATGCCCACGCTCACGAAGCAGAGAGTGAGCTCAAAGAAGAAATATTTAATAGTGTTGATTCTCTCCTATTTCCAATCCCAGTAGGTAGAAATATTGATGAACTAAGCGCGAAAAGATTGACGAAAGTAATTTAACTTATTTTATGAAATAAATAGATCACAGTGCGTTTGAACTTTTTTTTGAACTGTATGCTTTTATTATATTAACTTCTACTCTTGTACTAAGGTATAAATTACTTTGTAGTTATAATTCGTCCTCTTCATCAGATACAGGTTTGGAAGAGGAATAGTAGCAGTTGTTGTATGCGTTCATGTATTTTACATTCTACTCCTCACGAAAGATCGTTTAGAAAATACCTAAACATGCTTTCAGACAGCGTAAGTGAATGATGAAACAAGCAGTCATCACTCAATACAACAAGATTCGCTTTTCGACAGGGAAAACCTATCCATTTTCTGCCAACATTTCCCGTTGCAAATTAGGATACGGATGGATCTTTCAATCCCATAGCGACATCTGGGAACGAGAAAAGTGTACCTTCATGAACTACGATTACACATAACAAACACACACATACGCATACACACGTCGAAATCTAGTATTCTGTCATGTAAACATTCACGATGGCGAAGATAACTAGAGAAAAATATGAAGAGAAGTAATCAGTGTTAATAGATGATTGTAAATGGATTACACTGATCCGATATACTCCGTTGTACTCCTAAATCCATGGCAACGCGAAAGACACAAGCACATAAAAATAGCCCCCTCTCATTCCATCAAACATGGGTCGTCGTCATCGTTACTCTAATATACATGTTATCCCTCTATCTCTCTCTCTCTCTCAAAAGAAATTCGTCTGCATTTTTTCATAATTTTAGTGTCATGAAGAGTATTATTACGTACGTACTACGTACTAGCTGCGTAAGCGCTCCTACAAACCCCGCATTGCCCAAGATTCAAATCTTTTCCACACACCGATTATGAGATTCTACAGTTGTATTACGTGTTGAACGACATCCAGGGAATGACCAATATAAGTACAATTCTACTAAATCACTCCCACGATAGAATATAGAAAAAGAAAACACGTTCGATTTCTTCTTCAAGTGTTCCCATCATAACCAGTCTACGTACACATGACATGTGCCTTACCTATGCTCGTACATATTTTGTACGTAGAAAAAGTCAAGAAGACGAAGAAGAAGAAGAAGCTCGGCTCGGCAGGCGAGCTTAGAGTTCTCGTGCCTGTGTAGGATAGGAATAGGATTACGCGGGTAGGTTACAGCATCGACCTCGCTCCCTCGTAGGAAAAGCAACACAATCAGACAGTTACAGTTAAGTTCTTTTCACAAAAGACTTGAACAGTGTTTTGCTATGATCTAATCAATCCCCCCATTCCTTCCTTTCACATCTAAGAAATACCATTACATATCTTACTTACAACATTCACGATGGACAATGCGATCAGCTCAAAGATTCACTTCGTCTTAGAGGAACATTCGGACCAGTCCGTAAACGTGGATTCGTCACTTGCCCCGTACATCGCCATTGCCGTGAAGGAAAGGCTAAATTATGACAACCCGACAGAACACGACTCGACGGCGAACCATGAGGAGGATGATGATTTAGTCGAGTTATTGATGGATCATTGCTGTTTAAACGATCGAGTGAAAGCTGTGAAGTGTTTGGAAATGATTCAGGATATAGTAGTGGTGCAGCCTGTTAGGAAACAGCAGCAGCAGCAGCAGCAGCAGCAGCTGGGCGAAGATTGTACCTGTATTACGGATGGAACTGTGAGTACATCGAGTAGTTTAAGCGACTGTTCCACGCCGAAGGATTTATTGACTTGGAAACAGCAGAAACAGCAGCAACAGACGGCAGTTATAGACGGAGGAGCAGTTACTATTTTTGAGGAGATTGTTGTACCAAAGAATGAAGTGGAGGCTGCGGATATTTTCCTTCCGACGCATTTGTTGGATGATGATGATGAAGAGGCGGCAGAGGGTGAAGGTGATCCGAGTCGTTCAATTGTAAAGGATAGGGAAGTTCAGGTAGATGAAGAAAATATTTTACTGCAAAAGCAGCAGCGTCAGGATGTTAATCGTTTAGAAGCCGAAGCCAATGAAAAGAGGGAAAAAAGTATTATGGAAGAACGAGAACTGCACGAACGACGAGAGCAAAAGTTTCAAATGGAACAAACGGCACAGCTGCTCTTATCCATTCATTCTGACTTAAGTTACGAAGCAGCTGGTGCTGCCTCTCGAGTGGCGAAGGGTGATGTGAATCTAGCTCAGCATGCCATTGAACAGGCACTCGCTGCTCCTCCCGTGTGTCGTCATATGTTACACGATGGATGCTATCGTTCGGATTGTCACTTCAGTCATGATATTGATTCGCATACGTGTTCGTTTTGGATGCGAGGTAGGTGTGGGAAGGGATCAGGTTGTAAGTTTTTGCATGGATTCTCGGAAATGTTGTTGGATGGTGTGAATTTTTTTTCAGAGGAGCAGTGTATCCTGGTGGAATCATCGGCCCAGCCAAATAGCTGTTTGCCGCAATTTTCCAAATCCAAGCAGCAACCTCAGGAATCTTTGCGTAATCGATCTGGTAGTTTGTCGCTGGAACTTGGACCTAGTGCCTGGTCTCCGAGTGTACAAAGTCTTCAGCAGACAAACGTACCGTCTTGGAGTTGTGATTTCCCTGCATTGGCACCTAGTGCTTGTAATGCCGGCGATCCTCCTGCACATCTAGTGTCACCTCCTCCACCATATTCTTCTACACGTTTACGAGGAAGTGGTTTGAACTCGTGGTCAGCGACGGCTCAGCGTACGAATACGAAGAAGGCGGTAGGATTTCCAGTTACTGCAAAGGGTTTAATGTCTGGAACAACTTCGAATATGTATAACAACATGAATAAGGAAAAACAGCGATCAGTCGTTAAAATTCCTGTTGATGTTTGGTCACCTAATCCTCATCATTACCGAAGTGCTGCGGAGTGTTTTCACATTGAAGATCCACTTGAACGGTACGAAGAAGTTACGCGACGAAGCCACACTAGGCGATCCGACGTGATGGATTTACATTTCCAAAGTTCAAAGACAGTTCCTATTGTACTGTCCAAAGTTCTACCGAAAAAATTGCAAACATTTTCGGAAGTTTGGTTGGTGACAGGTACCGGGCATCACGTACCGGGACAGTCCCATCAAAAGGGGGGAGGTGTTCTTGAAACGGTTGTCTGTTCCTGGCTAAATCAAACAGAATATAAATTTTTCAAAGGAAAAGATAAAAATGGTTATGGTGGGGCCATTCTTGTTAAGCGATGACCTGCCGTTGGCATGACCAATCGCAAGCAAATATCACATCTTAAGAGGATGATGAAGAAAGAAAATGGTAATGACGTTTTCCCCAACTTTTTGCGTTATCAATCTCAAGTCCATTTCAATGATGTCTTAATTTTGGTTCACTCTACTGGAGCCTTTTAACTATAATAATGAGATGTCAAGTTACCAATTTTCTGTAGCACTATTTTCCTTTTTTTCTCCAAGACGATAAAGAAGCACTGGATGACACCCGTCATAGGCATGTATCAATTTTTTTTAACTGTATGCTTTTATTTTATTAACTTCTACTCTTCTACCAGGTATAAATTCCTTTGCAGTTACAACTCATCCTCTTCATCAGGTACAGGTTCCGAGGAGTAGTAGCAGTTGTTATATGATCGAAACATATAATACGCGTCATCGTTTTCCCTGTTATTGAACCATGAGTTCCCATATTCTGAATGGTATCC
>Ga0209092_10001225_pt1 | contig 25561 bp, 15 predicted proteins | sample FraStrMetagenome_FD_187446 | JGI IMG/M metagenome (GOLD analysis project Ga0209092, IMG submission 187446) | Marine eukaryotic phytoplankton communities from Arctic Ocean - Fram Strait ARC3M Metagenome (SPAdes) (version 2) | ecosystem: Environmental > Aquatic > Marine > Oceanic | place: Fram... | reverse complement strand
GGCCAATTTTTAGAATATTTAGAATATATGGAATTCTACATACGATAATATATGGAAGTCTACATACGTAACATTCAAGTCCAATTTATGACAAAAAAATCAAACATTGATTTTAATCGAAATACATAGAAATAACCAGAATTCAATGAGGAAGATTTCTGTAATTGCCGATTAAAATCATTCCTTATATTCGAAAAGATACAAACAATTATGTAAAAAAAAAGTCATAGTTTTTGTTTTGTTTAACAAAAATAAAGAAAAAATTAAGACTCACTTAGATAGAATAACTTCATGTACTAAAACCTACTGTATTGTACTGAAAAAGCACATTTTGTTTCCCCAGCTATATGAATATGGAATCGTAGCAGCATAAAAGAGAAACTATGTATCAGCGAAAACTGCCGATGCAAAGAAACACAAGAAATACGAACTAAATAAAACCATGCCCAATCACCTGCACAACATGAAGGGCAAAGCGACTCAACAGCAATACCAACACAGTCAACAAGACCCCGATGCTACTGTTGCTACTGTTGCCACTGAAGGCACGACAAATGCCAGTATCTCTTCAAACTCAATCAGTACTCGTATATCGCAATCCCAGACCGCAATCACTTCGCGACCAAGATCGGAAAGTCTTAGCAAAAGCGAGAAAGAAAAAAGACTCTCTACTCAAATTCATAGTTTAGTGTTTATATCGCTGGTCTCAGCTATACTGTTTTTACTCGCAACTTTTTCGCTGCCGTCTTTGTTCTTCTTCACTGTTACTGTGTCAACTATGGCATTGGCGGGTCAGGCAAGTTACCAAAGATTGTTGATTCAAATCAACCAACGTGGTCTGCTATATTATTTACCAGAGTCTGTGCAAACATACATCAGGACAACAACCCTGCATGAGTTTATGTCTGATTCCACAATGTTTATGGAATACCGATTTTTGCTCTTATATTTTATTCCTGGTTTATCTGAGGAGCAGTTAATGGGCTTCGTAAACCAGTTACCAGAGCATAGACGACAGCTGTTGCTTAGTCAAGGACAAGTTGCAGACATATTTTTACCAGAATCAATGAGGAGCCGTTTGTATCCTATATCTGAAGCAGAAGATATGATGCAGTTTGATGACCAAATGTTACTAGCAGATAGGGATGACGGTGGCATACATAATTCTATGAGATCGCAATCTGTGCAAGAGATACCAAGCGACTTAGTATGGGAGACTAACGAAGTTGAGGCTATGAATGATGTACATGATATGAATGAAGTAAATAATATTGTTAATAATGCCAATAATCATGACAGGGAAGATCATGTCGAAAATAACGATGATGCTAATGACCAAGGTGATGATGATGTTGATGATGATACTGGTGATACAGTTTTACCTACACAAACATCAATAATCAATACAAACACAGGTGCAAACATCATCACAAATGCCAACACTAACACAATATCACATGCAATCGCTAACGCAATCACGAACGCAAATAGTAACATGAATACTACCTCAGACTGGGACTTAGATGGGTCAGCACTTAACAATGCAATAAGTGCAGCTGTGAGATCATATACAAGAGAAATCACAACAACAATATCTGAGTCTCTGTTGAGCTCTGTACTGAGTCCCTCAGCTCTGTTGAGGTCAGCTCGACTAACGGGTTTTCTCACATTTTCAACAATAGCTCAATGGTCATGGTCATGGTCATCCATGATGGGTCATGTACATCCAGCAAGAATATTGAATAGTGTAGGATACAATGGTATGGCACGATCAATGATGATCGCTAGCGGTGGTGGGTCGGAATCTAGGATAGTAGGAGAAAGGAGCTGGAGGAACTTGTATGGAAGCAATTTGGAAGGAAGGTTGCTGTTAACATCGACAATGTTTATGGGCGTGTCTACAGGAATGATGTACTTTGTACGGAATAGCATAAGAAGGTCCCTGGAAAGAGATCAAGAAAGGCGTGAATCGGAAATCAGTATTGATGATGAAAAGTATGATAAGTAAAGCAGTTACTACAAAATAGATTATATCATAGCTTTTCGCAAGATCTAAAGGTTGGAATGATTTTCTAATATATTTCCTCTGATATTCCATTGAAACTTTAGATTGATTCGTGTGTTTATCTGTCATGTTGATATCTTGAAAAACGTGTTTTGTCCTTTTTAAATAGAAGACACCAATGTTCATATTTGATTTTTTCTTGTGTTGTTTGAGAACCTTGTTGTTCCTCAGGAATTACCATAAAATATGTTCATGTTTTGTGAATGTGACTGTACAGGTAGGAAAGTTTTGGTGCTAAATTAGAAACAAAGTATACATTGAAAAGGGAGCTGATTTACATTTATACTAATCATAGTTATAGTGTCGTATAAATTGCTCTTATTCTTATCTATAGAAGATTTTATCATGAGATATCTGGTATACCACTGTTATTGTGCTTTTCCTGTTGGTGCGGTCTCTTTAATTATTTCGTGCAATGTTTTTTTTGTGAGATAAGTTTGAGCAATGTCTGGCAAAAAGTACAGGAGTCCTTTTTTGTTGATTTTAATCAATATCCACTTGTAAGTAACTATACCCGCTAGAATAGATGCTGCAGCAGCTATTATAAAGCAGATGATTGCCGACAGAGAAAAGGTTGTAAAAATGAATAGGACGACTGAAACTTGAGATATCAAGAGTAACTTTTGTATTCTCATAGACAATTCCTCTTCCTTTTTCTTGTATTCGTTTAATTTTGTTTCTCTCGGTCGTCGTCTTGGAACCCTTGGCACAGAAGTAAGACTTTCATTTGAACTTGACTGTTTTATGGAAATTGTGTTTGTCGCGTTTTCATTGTTATTTCGACACATCAATTCATTTGATGTTTTAACAGGCCAATATCTTGTTGGTTGGAATTTTTAAAAGTGCCTGAAGGAATGGTTTTGATGAAACGTATGTTAAATTCTGTCCAACTATCCGATTCTAATTAACAGCGACCATGAATTCTTTTTTGGCTTATCATTGTAAATAAATACTTAGATAAGTAGGTCCTGTGGATGCTGACGACGATTTAAAAGGACTTTTAATGATCGATAATTAAGTCCATGACAAAGCTGTTGTTGTGACGAAATATGATTTAGTACACGTCAGTTTGTTCCATAAGAAATGAGATTTGAAACAATTTTCAAAAATCCTTTCTGCTAAATACTTTTTTTCTAGCATGCGTTGTTTAGGAAGACTTAGTATTTTAATTAGATCCTTTACCATTATCGACAAACGAAGAAATGAAAATCCATGAAAATACAAATTTACCATGCTAACTAACTAACTGCTATGTCACGCGTTAAAAAGAAAACATAAATACCTATGTCCCCAAAAGGCAATATGAAAACAAATGTACCTTTGGTACTATGAAGCACTGAATATACAATTCCGAAACAGAAGTAAGAATCAAAAGCGACAAAGCAATCTTGGATTGAGCAGTTACATAAATTCAAAATATAAGAGAGACAGTGAATGAAGTTGTCGCAACAATTTCTAAATTTATGACATCTTGAGGAATTTAATCTTGAACATTTCAACATCCGGAGACAAAAATCTCCCCAAAAAATAAATAAACTCAGCAAAATATCAGACAAAGAAGAAAGTAATACTATTGTGACACCAAATCGATAAAAGAATTTCCTTTTTCTTCCCAAACAAAATCAGAACAAATAAACATACAATACAAAGTCCAATCACTTGCACAACATGAAGGGCAAAGCGACTCAACAGCAATACCAACACAGTCAACAAGACCCCGATGCTACTGTTGCTACTGTTGCCACTGAAGGCACGACAAATGCCAGTATCTCTTCAAACTCAATCAGTACTCGTATATCGCAATCCCAGACCGCAATCACTTCGCGACCAAGATCGGAAAGTCTTAGCAAAAGCGAGAAAGAAAAAAGACTCTCTACTCAAATTCATAGTTTAGTGTTTATATCGCTGGTCTCAGCTATACTGTTTTTACTCGCAACTTTTTCGCTGCCGTCTTTGTTCTTCTTCACTGTTACTGTGTCAACTATGGCATTGGCGGGTCAGGCAAGTTACCAAAGATTGTTGATTCAAATCAACCAACGTGGTCTGCTATATTATTTACCAGAGTCTGTGCAAACATACATCAGGACAACAACCCTGCATGAGTTTATGTCTGATTCCACAATGTTTATGGAATACCGATTTTTGCTCTTATATTTTATTCCTGGTTTATCTGAGGAGCAGTTAATGGGCTTCGTAAACCAGTTACCAGAGCATAGACGACAGCTGTTGCTTAGTCAAGGACAAGTTGCAGACATATTTTTACCAGAATCAATGAGGAGCCGTTTGTATCCTATATCTGAAGCAGAAGATATGATGCAGTTTGATGACCAAATGTTACTAGCAGATAGGGATGACGGTGGCATACATAATTCTATGAGATCGCAATCTGTGCAAGAGATACCAAGCGACTTAGTATGGGAGACTAACGAAGTTGAGGCTATGAATGATGTACATGATATGAATGAAGTAAATAATATTGTTAATAATGCCAATAATCATGACAGGGAAGATCATGTCGAAAATAACGATGATGCTAATGACCAAGGTGATGATGATGTTGATGATGATACTGGTGATACAGTTTTACCTACACAAACATCAATAATCAATACAAACACAGGTGCAAACATCATCACAAATGCCAACACTAACACAATATCACATGCAATCGCTAACGCAATCACGAACGCAAATAGTAACATGAATACTACCTCAGACTGGGACTTAGATGGGTCAGCACTTAACAATGCAATAAGTGCAGCTGTGAGATCATATACAAGAGAAATCACAACAACAATATCTGAGTCTCTGTTGAGCTCTGTACTGAGTCCCTCAGCTCTGTTGAGGTCAGCTCGACTAACGGGTTTTCTCACATTTTCAACAATAGCTCAATGGTCATGGTCATGGTCATCCATGATGGGTCATGTACATCCAGCAAGAATATTGAATAGTGTAGGATACAATGGTATGGCACGATCAATGATGATCGCTAGCGGTGGTGGGTCGGAATCTAGGATAGTAGGAGAAAGGAGCTGGAGGAACTTGTATGGAAGCAATTTGGAAGGAAGGTTGCTGTTAACATCGACAATGTTTATGGGCGTGTCTACAGGAATGATGTACTTTGTACGGAATAGCATAAGAAGGTCCCTGGAAAGAGATCAAGAAAGGCGTGAATCGGAAATCAGTATTGATGATGCGCAAGGCCACGAAAAAGACTATCCTGGCAGTGAAAAAATGGATTCAAATTAGCTCTATAATATTAAGTTTAGCTAAAGATTCCAATTATGAATCAGGAACTGATCAGATGTATATACATTCAAAACAACTAGATCACGTGTATCTTTTTCAATAATGGATCTATAGTACATCTGTACAAACAAATTCATATCTAATACACATGTTTTAGCAAAATCATTCATGAAACCCCTTTACGCTCCAAGCTATCTTCACTTTTTGTTGTAATTTTATATTGAAATGAAAACGATGGAACGGCATGGTTTAGCCAAAAAATTTTCAGCAAATAATCTCAATCCTCAATAGGCTGGTGGTTTGAGTACTAAATGAAGTTTCTATCTCCTATCTAAAGAAAAGTAATGCACGTGATTACATAAAAGAAATATTTTGCGTTGATCTTTTTTGAATGGATAATATTTTTTTTCAATGATCGTTTATTTTCAATGTGATTTCACGGTCTTAGAGATAATGAAAAATGGTATAAGGATTTTTATAATTATTTGAATGTATTCGACTTAATTGTCTATAACCGTAAATTGATCTAACCAGGTGTTAACAAGCTCATATGTCAAGAACATGATAGCGGAATTTGGAACTACTTTCAATAAATGCATCCCCATACCCGCGTAAAGTCCTTTCCTTCCCTCTTCTTTTCCGATCAAACCTATGGTTTGCCACATTCCACGATATTTGAAAACTCCACTCCTTGCCTGTTCTCGCAACCTTGTTCTTGCTACCTCATGAGGATAAGTAGTAATTGCGGCAACACTTTTTGCAATAGCAGCTGTAGTGAAATACTCTAATTTCGATAATTTGTTAGCTGGTTTTAAACCTTGTGCTGCTCGCTCTTCATTCAACAAATTGATACGATTTGTCTTTAGTTTCTCATACAGCACAAATTGAATGCATCCTTCTGCACACCCCCAGTAAGATGCAGAAATGCCTTTGTAAAATCCACCAATACCCTCTTCTTTGGCAATTGAAGAAATACATTGGCGATAACTGGTGTACACTTTCTGTCCAGCGGAACTATCAGCTATTAACTGCATCCGCGTTTTCACAAGCCATATTGGGTTTGTAAGAGTATTACCTGTGATTCCTGCAACTAATCCAGATACAATTGAGTTTCCTACGTTCCCTTCTTTAAATGCTTCCATGTTACTTTTTCCTAAATAACGCTTACAAGTCTCATAGGAGTAAAAATAGGCAGAGCGAGATGGAATTATTCCTACCAAAGTAGGTTTTAAGCCTTTGAAAAATCCAACCAATCCATCTGTTGCAATAATTTTCTTTGCAATTGCTACTGGTTTTCCAGCGACATTAGACAATCCACCTTGATTTGCGGAAGAAGTTGAAGAAGATTGAAGTTGAGTTTTTACTACTTCCAACGGGTTTGTGATGCACGAGGCTATAGTTCCTGCAACTCCTCCTGATAGAAGACTATACGATTGCATATATATAGTCGAGTGAGTGTAAAGGTTCCAATAAAAATATGTAATCAAAATTTATTTGGTGGATGGAGAAAAATCACGTGCTTACTGGAAAAAAATTGGTAGAATCTGATACTTACTTTAAAACATTCATTTGTGCCGCACTCATTGTTTTCTTGCTGAGAGAGGAGGATACAGCAGATGCACCTCCCCTCGCAATTTGCGAATTTTTTTCTTTTTTGTCTGCGGAAGAATACCCAACATTGTTACTAGTGCTTTTCCCATTATTGCTAGATGTGGAGAATGGAATTCTAGAAAATGATGTGACTGATGCTTTTGTCGTTGCAATAAGTGCCACTAGAAGCAAACTTATGATATTCCTTGACCTCATTTTCTATACAATAATATTTTAATGAATTTGTGCATCTGTTGGTTGTCACATCAATGAATAAAATGAAGTATAGTTCGCATATGTTTTCACAATAAGCGAATCTACGGTCAAGAAATCAGAAATATCACCAATACTTGTCAAAAAATTATTTAGAAGGAAGACATACCTGCTGTACGTGGGTTACATCCTAGGAAGTTTCTTTAGGATAACTGGAATCACAGCAGCTTGTGTCAACCAAGCAAAATCGAATTGGTTCTTGTTCTGTAGCGGAAAGTGCGTCAGAATAAACAGCAAATCTTGAAAGAATCTAAAATCTTCTTGCATGACTGAAAATTACATCAAAAAAAATGTCAAAGAAACATTTGAATCTCCAAATAAACTGCTTTTATTGTCAATCTCATGTTGGCCTTAGAATTAGATAGAAGTCGCATTTGGATTGCCCTTCTTGGTAGAACCTTCAATTGGTGGAACAATACTTTCAAATAGAGTTGTAGCAGCTTCTGCAACTTTTTAGTAATTTTTCTTAGTCATCATTCCTTTTTTATCCATTTTCTTTGCAACAGAAAGACTTGTGAGTAATCCAAGGAATCATTGGAAGAATCATCAGTCATCCCTTCCAACTATTCTTTCTTTTTTAATCTTACAAGCTTCATTCTCGTCAGCTATGGTATCGTTAACAAAAGATTTATCTTGTTCCTGAAAAGTTATCGGTTCGGGATTTGTGTCATAATTTTGAATAAAAAATTTAGAGAAGTGAGTTTTTTTGTAGAGGAGGGGAGCGCACCGGAAGGTTGATCGTGAATAAAGAAAATTTATTATACTTTTAGTACAATACGTCCAGAAGGATCCAAAACTTTCGATGGTTCGAGATCAGAAGGAGTAGTATAAAAATCATCTTCTAAGGAGCCATATTATTACAGAAATTTCTCAAAGAGAGACGTGAACTGATCATGACCTTTTGATCAACAACAAAAATATTCTTTTGAAAGAATCATTACTTGATAGCCTTTTATTAGAACATGCACGTACTAAAAAGATGAATTCACGTTTTCGTTAACTTTAAAGTTGTGAAACCAGATCCATTTATTTCTTGAACGGAATATACATGTCCATGTCTCTAAAATAAAATTGGAAGGTCATCATAAGACTCTCTATGACAAGTAGAATGAAGTCAAAAATTGCCCAAGATATTCATAAGCTTCTTCAAAAATAAAAAATAAAAAACTTTAGATATGAGGTTCATAAAGACCTTAACTCGTGTACAAAAAAGGAATCTAATAAATCACAAGATAACAACACGTCGATTAGTTTTATTTCATTCTACAGCTATACTACCTACGGCCCCTACCTCTTCCTCTACCTCTGCTCATGAAAATCAGACGCAAGTGTTATATTTGATGTGCACGTTTATTGTTGATTCTACTTTAAAAAATGTTCGTCATTTCTACTAAACTTACCTGCCTCCCTTCCCTCGTCCACGTCCTCTACCTCCACGTCCTCCCTTTGTATGAGTTCGCTCTCTTCCATGGTAAATACGACATAACTCCTGGACTTTTTCGTCTGCCGTAAAGCTCACACTCTGTTTTGTTAAACCATTTTCGAGAGGCGATTGTCCTTCTTTATATTCTATTCGAATCATGTGACAGTCAGTATCTTCAACCATTTTATCAAGCACAGTAACTTTATCAACTGCAGTTTTTGGAAAATAGTAAATGGTTGGTGCCCTTGAACTAACGACCCGCCATTTAGGACCAAAATGTGTATCAAGGGTCAAAACACCATCGCCATCAGGATCCATACCTATGGTAAGGTCCTTCATAGTTGGATGCCCGTCTGGCATGGGCGCCTCCAATATAAATTGCCTTCCACCCATGCTTCGAGCTTTTCTTTCTTTGTTTTCGTCCTCTCGATCAATTTCATCCTCCGCCGCTTCTTTCTCTTCTCCTGGTATTTTCCCCCACTCTGGTCTAGGATTATTATAACAATTTGGGCACAACGGAAACGATCGTTCAGGATTACCAACAGAATACATGCATAATTCAAATCCACACCCTTCTACGGGGCATTTTCTTCCACCCCATTCTCGAATGATCCCACCTAATGGAAGAAGCCATACTGCTTCAGTAGTCTTATTGTAAAGTCTAGGTGGTGGGCCAACAATGTATTGAAGATATCGCCTGGTAAATCCACATCTGGTGAAAGGTTTGCCCAAGTCTTCAATCTTAGCAAAAGAGGAAGAAAAGAGAACATCCATTTTGTTAATTTCTTCTACAAATTTTGCGAATTTACTTGAAAATATTTCAATGGATTTTTTTAGAACTGCATCTTTGGCTGCCAATCCTTTTGCGACCTTGTTGCATTCATTTTCAATATCGGCTCGAACTTGTGGAAGTACCAACGAACTGTCAATTAAATGATAGCCTTGCGCCAGAACAAGGCCTAATTTAGATGGCACTAGTTTCCTTCCTGTTACTAACTCCACATAGTTACGTTTGCAAATGTTTTCGATATGTGTTGCGATGGATGCATCAGTTCCAATTCCATTTCTTTCCATAAGACTGATTAGTTCTGATTCACTCAAATGTTTAGGTGGAGATGTCATTTTTTCCTATGCATAAAATTACCAAAAATATTTATAGAAGATTCTTATAGAAGCAAAACAAATTTCTCTTTAAAAGATTCTTACCTTGGTGCCTAAAGTGGCACGTGCACCGGTTGAAACAGTTGCTATCTTTGACTGAGATGATTCTTTAGGGTTTGAGAGATAAAAAGTTTCACCTTCCTTAAACTCAGGTAAATTTTGGACTTCTTCAGTTTCGTCTTCTTTTGAATATTCCGCCAATTCATCTATTTCGTCTCCGTACTCTTTATGAAGAAGAACAGCCAAAAATCCAGGTGAAATCATTTGTTTTCCTTTTATAGTGAAATTTCCTTTTGGTCCTAGAGCTTCTATATCTATAGTAACTTTTGTATTTTGCCACACAGCATCTTGACTCACAGATGCAATAAAATGTCTGGTTACAAGGTCATAAACACGACTCATGTCTCCAGATAGCTCATGTGGACCTGCTGCTCTACATGGTGTTATAGGAGGATGATCCCCCATGTCAACTCCTCCTTTCGCCTTATAGTTGCCAGTTCGAAGAAGTTCACTTACATAATTCCCCCAACGACTGTCTGATGCCTGGGTTTTGAGAGATCCGTTGATATCAAACGATTTTGGGTAGGCTGTTGATTCGGTACGAGGATAACTGAGATATCCTGACAAGTACAAACGTTCAGCGGTCTGCATAGCTGAATGGGGGCCTATTCCTAGAGCTTTACTGCAAGCCTTTAGTAGATTGACTGTATTCAATGGTACTGGTCTTCCTTGTTTCTTCTGCTTTGATACTACTGAAGTAACTATAGCTGTAGCTGGAGGGGAAGCTTCAAAAACAGTTTTTATGAGAGTATTTATTTTGTTTTGGTTGAATGATCTACCAGCATTTGATTGGGCCTTCAAGACTCTGCCCCTTTTATATACAGACAAATCCATCAGCCAATATGGTTCTGGTTTGAATGTTTCTATGTCTACATGACGTTTTACACAAAAGCCAAGAGTTGGGGTCTGGCAGGGTCCATAAGATAAAACAGCTGAGTCCAAGTCACCGTAACGTCCCTGAAAGTAACGTGTCTGAAATCTAGAGAATGCAACACCTACTTTCAAATCCAACTCTTGTCTAGCATCAACAGCTAACGATTGGTTCTTATCGGGTTTACCTAATGTAGAATATGCTTTTTGAATATCACTGGGATTAATCGCACTAAAATATGCCCTATAAACACGATCGTAAGGAGAATTTCCTTCCATACGATCCAAACAACAATCTAAAACCTCAAAGGCAATATTTTCTCCCTCGCGATCGCAATCTAACCACAAAACAATAAAGTTGACACCCTTGGCATTATCAGATAAATGTTTAACAACGCTTCCTTTGCAAGGCTTTCGTACAATGGGTGCATGAAATAAGTCAGCAGGGTCTACCGTATCCCACGATTGATAGGATTGCGGAAAATCAACATTATAAACGTGTCCCACAACAGAGGTTACTTTATGTATACATTTTGATGCATTTGGGGCTTTGGGGAAGGGTGGGTTCTCAAATCTGTGAGTTGGTAAAGAAGTTGAAATGGAAGTAAAGCTTCCTCTACATAATCCTCTCGCAATTGACTAGTTGAGGAATAACATAATGAGATGATTGACTTTTTGAAACAGCGTAAAAGATCGTTTTATGACATGAACACAAATACTCACCTGTGCAATACTCGGTTTTTCTGCTATGTGAAGTACCGTTATATATTCACCCTTTTTATAGTTCAAATCATTAGTCGTTTGCGGAGTGCTTGGAGGAATTGAAGGTATAAGATTATCTTGTTGCTTCTGATTATCTTTCTTCTTATTAGAATTGGTGTGCTTCTGCTTTGATTGTTTCTGTTTGTTCGATTCTTTGTTTTCACCTTTTTCTTTCCTACTTTCATCATGATTCTTTTTATTATTCGCGGGGCCTTTGTTCTCCTTTTTTTTATTTTTACCAACGTTACTTTTCCCATCTCCAGTATTTTTTACTTGGGCATTATTTTTTTCGTTGCCTTTTTTCTTATTATTTTTGGATTGTTTTCCACCATCTTGTATTTGGTGCTTTCTGCTTTTTGGTCCTCTTGCACTTTTAGAGTCTTTTTTGTTTTCGACAGTATTGTCAAGATTGAGATTATCCATTTGATCTATTATTGGAACTTTGTCATCTTCGTTTTTATTAGCATCGGCTTTTGAATTGTTTGTTTTTCCTCGACCTCTACCGCCGTGACCTCTGCCTCTACCTCTGCCCCGCCCTCTTCCACCATTTCTGCCCCTTCCACCTCTGTAATGAGACAAGTAACAATTGAATGGAAATATGTTTGATGAGTATTTCTTTGTGTGTGTATCAAAAAAATCATATTGTTGTCAAGAATTACCTTCCGCCTCTTCCGCGTCCGGGTCCTGAGCCTCTCCCACGGCCTGCAGGTTTTGAATCTCTGCTTTCTCTCCCCATACTGATTATTTTTAAAATTATAAGATGTTCGACACAGAATTATATATGAATATATGTAATAATAATGTGTTTAGTTAGTAGCGTACCGTTAATCTTGATTGATTGTGTCTGAGCCGTTAATTATGCACTTTTCTCACGTAGTACAAAATTGTAATACTTTCGTCGGCATTCACAAATTCAAAAAATGAGAAAACACGAAAAGGCATACGAGTTACTTGAGCGTTTTGTGTCATCTCTTTATTACTTTTGTTTCAATCCAGTTTTTTAATGATGTATTTGATCTTTTCTTCTAGATTTACATTTAAGCCTGAAAATATAAAGCGAAAAAGAAAATTATGACGGTAGCATCTTGCAACATCAAAGATATGAAGCAGGATCATTTAGATGCAACATGTTTAGTTTTATTACCGCAGAATCTCTTTAAAAAGGAATTGGAATGGGCAAGGGCACAGTCAAAGGTAATTCTACTCCAACGTCATTAAGAAAATTTTCAGGATCAGGGATGACTGAAGAAAGATCACCAAATAGTCTGTCAACTAACTGATCAAATACGGCTAATAATTCACTTCTGAGTTTATCATCATATGGTGCGATACTTGATAACGTTGTGTCTGAAGTTTCTAAGCCTTCCAAGCCTATTTTTGAAAAATCAGCGCTGGTCACTTCCAATTCAGAGCCATCACCTGATACAGTCCCTATCACTCTAACACCTAAAACCAAGGCAACCTCGCCAAAAGAATTCTCTGCCAAATATTCAACCTCGCCTCCAGCGCACATATCAGTTGACTTGATAAAACCCTTGAAATCTATATCAAATTTTGGTACTGCAACCTTTAAATCCCAAGTAAATGCAATATTTTTATTTGAGTACGAAAACTCATCTATTTCGAAGGTGTCAAAGTTTACATTGGATAATCCTTGAATTATCATTCCCGTTAAATTAAAACTGATAGTACAATTGCCGTTACTTGCAATGTCGAAGCTAGTAGCATTAATTGATGCTGGTGACATTTGAAACAGATCCAAAGGGTCGTATTCTTTCAATGTTTCCTCGATGTTATTTTGTAGTAAAAAACTGAAATCTTCAACTAGAAAAGAAACAACACTTGCGGATATTTCGACCACAATTTCTACTACGGACTCACCGATGACATTCACAATTGAAGCAACACTGAAACCGTCGTCAGCAATTAATTCTACGATGTCATTTGTCATCTGCACGATATTATCCAGTACAATTCCCACAGACCCCAACACTGTAGTGCTCCCATTTAAAACTATCCCCAAAAATTGAGCAAAAGTGAAAGATGAAGAATCATCAGCTTCTTGCAGTTTACGAGCTGTGCTGTATGAACGGAGGTTTTGATCACTTCGTACTAAATTAGCACCAGTGGAGGCAATTTTATTGGTAACTCTCCCAGCAGGTACCACAGCTTCGAATTCTTTCGCTTTCACATAGAATTCCTTGTCACAACAAAAAGATAAAGTAACAATGAGAGCCAAGATACATTTCATATTGAAAACTTTACAAAACGCCATTACTCCGATTCAAAAGTGCTTGATAATGTTCAATATATCACGATTAAGGTAATAATTTGTGGACAAATGTTGAACATATATTTTAGCACTATAGGTGTATGGATTTAAAACATGAGCATGGCTCTATGCACTGATGAGTAAAATTAGCCTGATTATACTGCCTATGTATTTGACGCAATAAATATGCAAGACTCAAGTATTAACTCATATAAGATTGAAAGTCACACTGCTGCTGGAAAAATAAAACCTTCTTAAGCATTTTTTGCAAATCCCTCTGAAACAATTTAGATCCATAACAGTATTTTAGTACACCTCTTTGTAATAAAAGTATCGCTGCTAGAGCCGTGACTTCTCATTTAAGGTCATGCTTCTCACAGTGTATAAAATTAAGCCTGCGTATACCCTAATTAAAAGAGACAACTAACTATTTAGAAAGAAAGAAAATAATTAGCTGAGAATGAGGTTATGGTATTTCAGAACACGGGTGCTTTTGCTATATTTAAAAACGCATGATCAACGATTAAGCAGCGTCCATTTGTTCGTAGCAACCCTCTGTATTGTGGTATGATCCTCTATTTGAATCTTCAACACTGTAAAAATCAACGAAATTAAGAATAACGTGGAGTATAGTACGGGAAACCCAATTTGCCATTTCCAGTTGAAATAATATTAATGCATTAAAGTTAATCCGTCCCCTTTAAAGCTAAATTATGTCCTCAACATCTTGCCGAACTGTATTTTAAAAAAATCGGCGACGGTTTATTGAAAACGTCAGGACTTCGCACATCGTATCAGATAGTTGATTGGTTCTCACAGATACGAATTGCTGCATGACATTGGAAATTCTTACTTATTCCAAAATTGTGGATGAAGAAATCTAATCGAGTGACGCATGATCACCATTTGATATCTGAATTAAATAACACGAATGTTAAAATCTAGTATCGCATCGATTTCTACTCAAAGCCGCGATTTTTCTTAAAAAGAATTTTGGAAACATCTTTTCCTTCATTTGAAATATAGATTCTCATCCAAGAATAGTCTTCTCTCCATTATTCATATCATACTTAAAACTATATATATTTGATGCAGAATTTTTATTATGCACTTATTTTCATTTTGATAACAAAGGATTAGGTGAAAAAATTGTGGGATTTTGTACAGTGCAAAGAAGGAACAATCGATGAATAAAGTTACGGTACCAACATTAAAAACTGTCATTGGAAAATTGTACCAACTATTTGGAAGATCGAAGAATATTTAATTTGACTAATGAAATTTTTGGATTGACGCTTTTTCGACACCTAAAACAAAAAATTATTATCTGATTATGATCTCTCCCAATAATTCTCAAATATGTTCTTCTATTCAAAAATGAGTGCCAAATACTGTACAAAGAGGAACAATCTTAAGTATGGAACCCAAATGATTTTGCGCGTGATATAGTCTTTATTCCTTGATCATGACCTCAGACTCCCAATCGATAGCTAGGACAGGAGGCCTATCAAATGATTCATTGTTAAAATCAAGGAGTGGTAATAATGCATTCTTTTTTACCTCAATATGAATCGGATGTTTATCATAGATACGTAGATCTTCCTTTGACTGTAATCGGACACGAAGAGCGTGTGTGTAGCTACCTCTCCTATCATCCATCCATGAAGAATCAACAAAGGAGCTGCCCACTGTTATTGAAATAACTCCTGGAATTTCTAAGAGTTTCTTTGATGCAGCGACAAAGTTGTCTATGTCTTCTTTTGTAGCCTCAACTTTAAAACGAAGAAGCACAACGTGCTCAACACCAGAAGTCATTACAAATTCTTGCTTGAATGTCAAGTTCTTTGTAATTTATTAATTATCTTGTAGAATGAACGTATATTAAATACGGGGTTTTCCATTTGACAGCAATTCACAAATAAAAAAACTAAAGAACTTGCATATTTACAAATGTTCTAAATTCAACGCCAAGCGCAATCATTGCTTATTATCGTCTACAAACAGCAGCACTTCTATCATTCAAAAATTGCAACAGGTGCATAGAATCAAGAAAAATGAAGCGAAGTAGCAACACTCCATCTTCAAGCCACAGGCACGAAACTAGACAAGCAACTGGGATAGCCGTATCCTCATCTGCATCTGCTTCTGCTACCCCAGCCACTCAGCAGGCAGCCTTGCCATCTTTACCGTTATCTCAACTCATATTCTCTTTACGAGATAAGACTATCATCGTCAAAGACGAAGGACAAAAAGGCAATGAAAGAGAAGGACGCCATACCATTGAATCTCAGCAAGTCAGTCGAAGACACCGTCTTTTGGAACAGTTGAAAATTGCTCGCCGGGTACGCGCCGTCATGGAACAGGCTGCTGATCAAGCTGAAAAATCTACATCGGAAGAATCAAAAGATATTATTCAAGAAAAGAAGGAAGTGATCAATGAACTTGTGGCTTTAACTCAAGCTAATCGTGGGAATTACACCTTAGACTCATATCATATTTATACTGATATATACAAGAGAAGGGAACGAAGCTTCAAAAGGCAATTCAGAAAGGCAAAAACTATTGTTAGAAACCATCTGAAAGAACTAGCAAAAGAAAGTGATCCAGACTTTGTGGAAATAGAAGAGGAAGAAAAAGAAATAACTACAAGTGAGTCCGAAGTGGAGATTGAAATACAAATGGAAGAAGAATCTGAAGACGTTGCGGAGGAAAGTGGCGAAGTGGCGGAGAATACAGCAATGGTTAACGAAAGTTCTGAAAATGATGAAGATGAAATTGTCGGAAATATTACTTTAAATAATATGCGTAACTTGGAGGAGGAAGAAGAATCTTCTAACCCAATCAGTCCAAAGGTATCTGATGAAGCAGATGAATCGTATGTAGATGAAGATGATAACGAGCATGATGATACGGAAGACACCTACGAACCATCCCCTTCACCTCCTCAGAGATCTTCCAGAATTTTTCCTCAAAAAGCCACTTCTAGAAAGGCTCGACGAGCTAATAAATCACTCTCACGATCTACCTCAACATCCTCCAAAAAATCAAAAAAGACTTTCGCTTCTTATGGTACTAAAGACGTTGTGGTCAAAGGTCCTCCTATCAAAAAGAAACGTATACTGAAATCAGGAAGACAGGTTAGCCCAACTATACGTTCAACCATGTATGAAGAAGAAAAACGAAAGAACGCTCGCAAAAGACGACACAAGAAAATTGACGATGGTATAAAACCAAAGTCTTCTTCTTCTATTGCATCGGTAGCCTCGACAGATACGGGCACAGAAGAAGCAACCGAAATGACACAGGATACTGCAACGTCAAGCGTTTCAAATTCAGTTAATTCAACGACTAATACCAAATCCAATAAGACCAAACACACAAAACCTGCTCCAATGCGAAAATGCCATCTTTGCAAAAAGACCAGTTCTAACTATCATCGTTGCCACTTTTTCTTCGTGAATGGCAACAAGTGTGGTAAAGTTTTCTGCCATACTTGTCTCACAGAAAAATTCGAATATTCACAGGAAAAGTATGATGATTGTATCGGGGATCAAGAGTGGCACTGTCCAAGTTGTCTAGGGAAATGTAATTGTGTCACTTGTGTCCGAAATAGAGCATGGTCAGAACGCCAGACAAGTACTTTGAGTAGACGATCCAAAACAAGGTCATCCGTTGAAAGTGCATATATATATTGAGTAGTATTTCGATATTTATACTTCCTAATGTAATATTACCTGTATTATTGCTCTATTCTTGTTTTGAAGTGTAGTTGATATCGTTTTCATATGAAAACAGTGAAGAAAGAATGTGTTACAAAAAGTGAAAGAACAGTTTGAAAGACGTTTTTTGTCCATATACATTAATTAGTTTTTGCAGTATCGTACAGATCTGTAATACATGACAATATCACAGATTAAACCTTAAAAAGATGAAGTGGATTAAACGATTAGTTTTAGTTTAGTTTCTTTTGTTAATCATGATAAAACATGATCTGAAGTTTGTTGTATTTCAAAGTGTCAGGTCATCTTGAACGTAAATCTGCTTACCATGCCAAGTCATTTTCAAGATCCCTTTGACCATGTTTTAGATTGAAATCATTGATTAGAAAATAGCTTCTTCACAAAAAATAATATTTTCAATTCGTTTCTGTTTTGAATGTTTGAGTTTGGCAATTCTATAGATACCTTAGTCGCGAACGATTACGCAGAATATACCTTTAAAGCAATGTTGCAACTTAACCAGCAGGAATTATGAAGCTTTCAATATAGCATGTTCAACTACGCTTACATCATTCACCCCATATATCGATTCATGTGCTCTGCATTTCCATGTTTCTACTTGATTGTAAGTCAAATTAGTTAGAGTCACTAAGCTAGCTTAATCTACATTTTGATTGTCTGGTTCCACATCCAAAATATACTATACATGGGTTTGTTATTTGTTTTACCATCATGATACGCATTTGTCATCTCTGTAAACTGCCAGGAGGGTCTTGAATTTTTGCACACAACATGTCTCTTCACAACTAATTTCCCTACATCTTAAGTAGCATTGTATTCATCAATCTTTTTTTCTGCAAACTAGCAGCACGTGTTATTATATATTTCAATCACTTTTGAGAGACGAAAATATATGTATATTTATGGATTTAATCTTTTCTTTATGTGTCAATATTGGACAAATAGAAAAGCAATGAATGCGAACATCCTCTTCCCTTTTCTTACAAACTTCAAATAAACTATTCATTCCTAAAAGAAACAACACTGATATAACACAAAATCTACTATATTATTTATTCATTCTTCCAATCTCGTTAGCTACCAATTCCAAACCATCACCTGTACCCACTCGATTATGTTTCATATCCTTTAAAATACGACACCAAACCTCCCCATGTTTTGGTTCAGCTATAATACAGCGTTCCTTGAGTTTAGATTGTTGTTCTACAGTTCCACGCTGTAATTCAAAGCTATAATAGAGTGCCCAGGAATCACCAATATCTGGATTTAAGATAATGGCACGTTCGAACCATTTTCGTGCCTTGGCATCTTTTTTCTCCGAGGCAAAAAGAGAAGCGACGGATGATATGACTAGTGCATCATCGGGACATTTTTGAATGGCATGAGCTGATTTTGATTTTTGCTCTACTCGAGGAGATGTTTTTATATTTTCCGCCAATAAAAGTCCTGAAGAAGGACATTCCTGAAGTGCTCGTGCCATCAATGCCCATGCCAATTTATCATTGTTCGCACGACGTTCTAATCGTATCGACTCTAACCACAACTGGTCATTTTTGGGATTTTTCAATCGAGCTAATTCCAGTATTGAACGAGCTTTCGTGGTTCCTTTGGATTCCACTATTTCTTCCAATTGACTCGCCAGTGTCCATAACGCAATGCTTTGAGGACAGGCATCTAGTCCTCGCTTGTAAAATTTCCTCGCTTTTTCTAATGCTTTACTGTCCAGAGCCTTCGTAGAAATTCGATCAATGGACCATATTTGCCCACCCATCATGTAAAGTTTGGCAAAAGATGGATAATTTCGTATCCCCTCCTCAATTAGATCTAATGCATCTTCCCAATTTCCGCACATACGTTCTAATAAGGCCGATTTCATGAAAACCCGCTCACTACTTGCCCTCTCTCTCGCCCTTTGTAATAATACTCTGGATCGTTCCACTTCCCCAGTCTCCCATTCCAATTTGGCACCTGCCAACCATACTGGTTCCGATTCTGGATTGGCCTGAAATGCCTCTGTCAAGATCTGTCGTGCTCGATCTACATTGTTTTGTTTCCAATGCTCTTTCGCTCGTACTAACCAAAAGATTTCCGTTTTGGGTAAACGTTCACTCGCTGCAGCCAAAACTTCGTCTAGACTTTCTAAAGAACCATGATTTTTTTCCAATTCGACGGCCTGTAGCCATAAACTCTTTTTCGATGAGTAGTGTGTAAGTGCATGCGCTAAAATCGCCCTTGCGGTGGCAATAGCACCATTATTCAGAGTGAAAGTCGCATCTTGACTCCATGTCCGTAAACGATCTTCGGAATCGACATTTTGACCAATCGTACACGTAATTATGGCAGCGGATGTTAAAGGAGCCTTAGCATTTAACTCGCTCAATTCCGCCTCTTTTCTCCAATCTTCTCTAGACAAAGTAATGGACTGTTTTTGAAAACTGGAGATGGCTTTTTGAATAATTGGTAATATATTTTTTTCATGATTTTGACTTTCTTCCAATTGAGCTGCAGTAATCCAGATTTTTTTTTCATGGGGTAAATGTTTTCTAGCTTGATTCAATACTTTTCGGGCTTGTTCATAGTCTTCTAATTTGGCCAAAGCTAACCACATTTCCAAACTATGTGGAACTTTTTCTACAGCGACACTTAATAAGATTTTGGCATCCTCTTCTTCTTCCAAATCAATGGCTTTTTTCCATAATTGAATCGAGGTTGGAATTTGTTCCAAGGCCTTTCGTAAGACGGTTTTTTTATTTTTTTCGGAGGATTCTAAATCAGCAGCACGTAAGAACAATTTAACACTGTGAGGAATTCTCCGAACAGCTGTGGCTAAAATCGTTTTGGCAGTTTGTGGAGGAAATAATCTCGCTGCTTCTAACCAAACATCTTCGCTTTCAGGACAAGTCTCACAACCCATTTGAATGACTTTGCGAGCTTGAACAATTTTATTTGCAGCTTCTTCAACTCTGGCAGCGGCGATCCAACCCGGCGCATGTTTGGGATTGGTATCACGGACGGATTTGAGAAGGAGACGTGCTTTATGAACATCACTGATTTCGGCCGAGGTGGCGATGGGGAGGGTGGAAAGCGATGTGAGATATCCATTGGGATCGAGTGTCGTTGGTTTATTAGAGGTGGTAGAGTCCGTCATTTTGTCCAAGGACATTCCCAACATAGTTCCTCGAGCTTCGGCCAAACCGGACATATTGGTAACTACGGATTGAAAACCACTGCTATTGTTAGCATTATTAGGGTAATCCATTGTGGTAGAAGTAGCCGAGATAGCTGCACTGGCAGTAGCATCTCGATTCTGTACCGATTTCGAAACTAGGACAGAATCAGGAAGTGGTGTAAAGACATCTTGACGTCGCTTTTGCTTATATTTCAAAGAAGTATCTCCCACTTCCGGAATAGCATCCCATTGATCTTCTGTCACATTCTTTAATTGCTCTTTAAATTCTCGAAATTGCTCTCCTATTTTCGTACTACTATTTTTTTGACTATGATCATTAGCTTTTCGTTTCTTGTGTTTGCGACTCATTTTATCATCTATGGATTCATAAATTTGATCAGCTTCCTCATCTTCATTGTCATAAGGTGTATTATCGAATAACCCTCCATCATCATATCCACTAGGTCCACTTTGATTTTCGCCTGCACTGCTATTCAATCCAGCACCTCGGCCTGCTCCAGCAACATACCCTTTCGGTGCTTGTCCAAACTGACTTTCTAGTCCAGTAGGTCCGCCGACCTTGGCTTGTGCCGCTCTCATTCGTAGCTTGGCTTCACGCAGTTCGGCCGCACGGGATCCAGTGCCACTGGAAGTGTTCCCGACGACATTAGTGTCTTGCGAAGAGGAACTTGGAGTGGCGGCGGCGGGACCAATATCTGATCGGGTGGTAAATCCAGCGGCTCCACGTCCCAGTCCCGGGACATACCCTCTTGGTGCGGATGGACGATGATAGGATGACATTTCAAATTTTGATTATATTTTTATTATGGTCAATCAAATTTTGATCTTAACTAGGAGCATTAATTAGTTTTGATGATTGAATGGGTATGAATAATACTATAGAAAGTAAAGTTGTGTAATGATGGAAAGATAGATAGATGGATGGATAGACGGATGGATGGATAGACGGATGGATGGATGGATGGATGAACGAATGACATAATTCTTTCACAAAAACAACGAGTGTACATGAGTACAAATATTTACGTAAAACTTCCAATTCAATTCAATCATCATTTCAAAGTGTACTGAGGGTACATTGAAAATACCACTAAATTGTACTCCATTCGAACTTGTTCCATTTTCAAACAACAAAACCTGCTGAACAATCAAGATAAGAAGGTTGTTGTTTCATTTTTTATAATTTTGGATGATATCTAGTGCAAAATGAAAACAACAGCAGATGTATTTTATTCTTGTTGTGAAATATTTTATAAAATAGCGTTATCGCTACTCAATTATTCGTTGCTAACTACATCAAACTACATCTACAAATGAAAATGCAGGAACTTTTTCTACAAATATTGTGACATTCCAGGGATACTCCTCAATCCTTCTCCACCATAAATTACAAGCATTGTTCCAAACAAATTCCATTCATCTCCATGACCTTTTTGGAACTTTGGATATGAATATTCTGATATTCCATTTCATATGTGACCACTTGTTTCTAATTGTGGTATCACTAATTACACGTCATTTAACAATCTCCTTGGTCTGCCCATTTTACCTGTACACGTCAAAGAACGAACTCGTCGTCCCATACTAATCATTCGGCATTCCATCATACTCAATTGAAAATTGGCAACTTGATTGGGACTTCGTCTACAAACTGTAATCATGAAATTACGAGCATAGGATTGGCATTGTGCCATCATTCGTTGTTGTGGATTGGAAATGTTAATGTTAGGAGGGGTTGGTCTAGGTGTTGGTTGGGGAGTAGGGGGGAATATAGGGGAAGTTGTAGGGGAATGAGAAGATGTGGGAAAGGAGGAGGTGGTGGGTGAATGGGTTGGGAGAGAGGAGGGTGTGAGGGATGGGATGGATGTGGGATGCGTGGAGGGATAGGAAGATGGTTTTAGAGATGGAAACTCAGAAGGTACGGAGGATGGTGCAAAAAATGGTGTTAGCGACGGGAGATTGGTGGGTGATAAAGATGGAGAGGTACTTGGTCCAAGAGATGGAAATGTTGATGGATTAGTGGATGGGTTCACGGATGAATACAACGAAGGAAGGTTAGATGGGATCAAAGTAGGTATACCTGATCGCAATACGGAAGGTTCTAGAGAAGGCATTAGAGATGGCATTGTGGTAGGTTTAATAGATGGTATAGTGGATGGAAATAATGATGGTATTGTAGATGGAGCCTCCGTTGGTGTCACGGATGGATGTAAAGATGGAACTATTGTTGGATGAATAGAAGGTACTCTGGATGGGTCTAAAGAAGGTTGCACCGTTGGAGAATCGGAGGGGAAAGTTGATGGCACTTTACTTGGAACCAGGGAGGGAATATCAGTCATTGTTGGAGTTAAGGATGGAAATGATGTTGGAGGAAGCTGTTCATATATGAAGGCAATAACAAATAAATTATTTTTCAGTTTTTCTTTCCTCAAAATTCATAAACGAGAAGAAATTCTTATTCGAACTTACAGAAGTTTGGCAAAAGATTTCATCGTAAGAAGCTCCTTGTAAATCGTCACAACTACCTTCGGGAAAAAAACCTAATAATTTCCAATCAGGACGAACGTCGTTTGATTCTCCATCGCATGCATAGGATCTTAAAGTGTCCCTTTCACTTGCTTGAGGAGGAGTAAAATGATATCGATCCGACCCTAGATAAATGGTTGACCCACACTGTATTCGAAAAAGGGGAACAGATCCAAAGCTAGGAACAGATGAGCCCGAACAGATAATCTCACCCTGTAAACATCGTTCGTACCCTTCCATTCCCTCCACAACAGCTCCAAACACTTCTAAGTCATCATTGGAATACAAATGAATAGGAGATCCTTCCATTTCACCTAAGGAAAACAAATCTTCATAGACTTCATTCTTCCACTCTGCACCGATACCTGGCATTTCCAATAGTTCACCAGTGGCAAAGAATTGTTGGAAGACATAAGTATCACCTGGATTCAGATTTGCACGTGTATTTACTGTATATACAGTATAGTCTCTTCGTACTGTTCCACTTTTTCCTGTCCGGACTCGACTTGTGGCATATTGTTGATCAAATGATCTTTGCAGTCCATGAACAAAGGTCAAGGATAAATTATCTTCTTCAGGTTTTCCTGTATTCGCATAACTTGCAACTACTTCATCTCCCTGTCGAAATTGTCGATTGAAGGCAGCTGCATCAACAGTCCCATCATTGCAAAAATAAAATCCATTTACATTTAATGCCCAATGCAAAACAAGAGTTGAGACAAATTTAAACCCAGTTCGTCCATTTTCAATCCAAAGATGGCACATTTCTTGACATCCTTCCAAATCTAGAAAAGTTGCTTCCACAGGAACCACCATGCAATATAGATTCCAGAAATCACTATGACCCACAGATTCTACTGCTTGGTCATTTCCAGCAATGAAAATACGTAGCGTTGATCCATCCTGTGGGTTTTGAGGCATTTGATACCTAGCTGTGTTGTATTGAGCTTGTGGAATCACAACCCGTTCCGTAAATGTGGTAAATCCACCCGTATCATCTAAATTCTGCAATCCTCCGTCTCCCCAAGAATTTAATGGATAGACAAGCTCCATTTCCCCGGCTGTATTAGATCGTAAGACATCCCTTAAAGTAGAATGTCTTACTCCTCCCCATGGTGCATTGAAGTAATCCAAAAAATCTCCATTAACTAAGTCTGCATGAGCATTATGAAAGACGGATGTAAATTCGATAATGCCATTGCCACAATCTCTGTAAGAATTGAAATATAATAAATCACTTCTTCGATAGGTTGGTAAATAAACCATTTGACCCCAAGTTCCAAAGAGACATTCTTTTTCACGACATAGATTAGCTATACTTGGTGAATAAAAAGGATTTGATTCGGATACATATTCTTCATCTCGTGGATAGACACCAGCTTGATGAATAAAATAGGGGAAGGTTGGATCATTGTTTCTCTCTATATTGACTGATACGGATTGAATCACTTCGTCTACAAATTGCCCTCTATTATGATATTGAGGTGGTAAGGCTTCACCATATGGTCCACGAAAGCTATACATATTTCCAGAGGAACCAAACCGTAAGGTCCAGGATTTATTGGGATTCGCTGAATTGGTGTTGGACATTTCAGCTAGGAATAATTTGGGCTCTAATGGAGCTGCTTCCGCATCCCAAAAAGATTCTGATGGTGAATGCTGAAATGTGAAACTAGATGATTGACCTGCATAATTTTCAGACGTGGACTTGCATTTGGAATTAATGGAGGGGAGTATTGATTCTAATATTATCGTTTCAAATGCATCATGAGCTGCTTTGCTTGTTTGAGGGAAAAGGTTAAGGAAGAAAAATATTCTTAATATCTTTATGAATACTCTCTTGGTGTCCATCGCCATGAATGAAGAATGTTGAAATGAATATTGGGCCCATTTGAATAATTGGCGAATGAGAAGTCTTTTCATGTACGGTACTCTAGCAAGTTTTATTCTACTTTGTGCATGGGTCTGTAAGTCAATTCGAATGGCTTTCTTTAAGACATTTTCAGCGTGCTCATTACTATTCTTACGTTCATAATTTTTTTAGCACTCTTTGTTGGTCACGAATCGTACACTAATGTTCTTTCAGATTGTGTGACTACCGTGGAGAGAGTAGTAATTTAATTCAAATAAACCAAAACTTCATTCACTAATCTTTAATTAAATTGACCAATGAATTAAGCAAGATTGCTTTATGACTTTTAAGTAATTTATATACAATTACGTGCACGATGTGAAGTGAAACAAAAACTGTTTGGTTTTACTCATGAACGCAATCATAATTAGTGTCTTTTTACCTACTTGAATATTTCTTTCTCAACATTTGCGTTTGGTAGGTAGCAATGACCGTTACCAGCACTTTCCTAGAATAAAGTGTTTTCCA
>Ga0209092_10001221_pt1 | contig 25618 bp, 15 predicted proteins | sample FraStrMetagenome_FD_187446 | JGI IMG/M metagenome (GOLD analysis project Ga0209092, IMG submission 187446) | Marine eukaryotic phytoplankton communities from Arctic Ocean - Fram Strait ARC3M Metagenome (SPAdes) (version 2) | ecosystem: Environmental > Aquatic > Marine > Oceanic | place: Fram... | reverse complement strand
TAGGTTACGAATGTGTATTAAAATACGGAATCATGATAAAAGGAATTCTTGATTTATTTTGATTTCAACAATCAACAGACCACTCATTCAGATTCCATTCAAGTTTCACGTCACAAAAAAAACACATCCTCATAATCAAAACCAGCAGCAGTGGCGGTGACATCAACACACATCGGCACCAGCAAAATTAAAAAGCTCGAACACATATCGAAACGCCAATCTTTCGGAACATGTTCAAACGATTCAATGCCGATTCTGATTGTTCCACATCCACACAAACAAAAACTTCCGTACAAAGAGGAATTAAAAACTTCATCTGTACATCGCATCCGAAGCTCGAATCGGACGATCTAGATGAACTCTTACCCAAGAAACCACCATTGATGCAATACAAAGTCAGTGGAGGAAATCACATCACCTTATATTGTCAAAACACACTCCCAATTTTTTTTGAAAGTAGAGATGGACCTATCCTCCCAACTTTAAAGTTTGTACACAGGTACAGTGATTTAGGTTGGACCAGTGTGACTGTCGATGAGGGTGCTATTCCGTTTATTTTGGGTGGTGCGAATATAATGTGTCCAGGATTGACGAATCCGGGTGGGAGAATGCCAGAGGATGAAGTTTTGGAAAAGGGTCGAGGAGTGATTATTTTTGCGGAGGGGAAAGAGCATGCAATTGCTTGTGGGATTATGAAGTTGAGTTCGGAGGAGATACGGAGTAAGAATAAGGGGATTGGGGTTGAGGTTTGTCATTTCATGGGTGATGGTCTCTTCAATACAAATGATATTAGTTAGTTAGACGGTTAGATATTTCCAAGACTTTGATAATGACATTGATGATATTGGAATTTAATTGACTCCATTACATTTAGTGCTTGAATCTATAAAGTTTGATGAAGATAGTAATTCCCTGCAGAAGAACATAATAATCAAGAAAGCGTTTGAAATTGCAAAAATCTTATCTTTTGACATTCATTGTATTTTCAAAACTTGTAACTTTCATTGTGGAGTATATTCTGTGTTCTCTTGTGCATGATGAAAAATATGTTCCAACATCTTACATGAAACATTTTCAAATCATGATGATTTCGATCAAGATGAATTGAATGCCTTGACAAACTACTGGAGTAATAAATTGAATAGCTTTTGAATCATCCTTGATGCAACTGTAGTAAGACCTATCAAAAAGGTTCCTTGCTGAGATGTTAGCATGCTACAGAATGGAATATGGAATTCTACGTAATTTTGACCGTTGGTAAGATCTCAACAACAAAATTATTTCAAAAATTGCTTTGAAGAATGGAAGAAGACAGTATCACAGCACCCACAACTCCACCAGCAGCACCGTATAATTCGTTTTCGGTAGAGATTGGACCACTTGCTAATTCATCCTTTTTTTCACATCGGACGGATGAGACATTGGATTCAGATCCTAACCAAGAAGATGGTGTAGATGATGATGATGATGATGATGATGATGATGAGTTTCAAATTCAGAGACAGAGACGAAGAAGACGGAGTAGCAGCAGTGTCACTCCTCGATATAGCGGTCAATTTTCAAATGATGGTGAAGAGGAAGAAGATGATTTATCAGAAGATATGGAGGAATTTTTGAATCCTAATTCTACGACAGAAATATCCGCTAATCGCTCTCAAGATAATGACGATAATGACAATAATGACAATAATGACGAGGGGGGAGAAGAAGAAGATCGAAATAGTGAAGGCGAAGAAGAAGAAGAAGAAGATGGAAATCCACCGGAAGAGCATAATGATGAAAGTGCATTACCAATTTTACAAGCCACATCACAATTATACATTCAAAACTCACCTTATTTACGTGAAATAGGAGGTCCACCCCCACCCTCCTATCCCTCCAATAATCTAACACCCAACTATACCACTTTCCCTCCCTCCAATCCTCCTTCTCATAGTAGCAGTAGTAGTGGCGGAGGAGTTATTTGGTCTCTTTCTTCCGCCAAACCCGGGAATGGAGTAGAACAACTCCGTGATAATTCCTCCGATACCTATTGGCAAAGTGATGGTGGACAACCACATTTGTGCAATATTCAATTTTTACAACGAAAAGCTATATCCTGTATCTGTGTTTATCTAGATTATAATCTGGATGAAAGTTATACACCGAAGCAATTGAGTATACGTACCGGTATGACCTTTCATGATTTGGAAGAAGTTCAATTAGTGGAATTATTTGAACCAGTGGGATGGATTTGTATCCCCCTCAAGGGAGCATTAGACCCCCTTGACGACGACGAAGAAGAAGACGACGACGACCACGGTGACGAATTAAAGGAACATACATCCAAAGAAGAAGACGAAATGTTTTCGACATCTCAATATGACATCCCAGTAGAAGATGAACCTATTGTCCAAACATTAAAATCGCAATTAGTTCAATCCTGGAAACATCCCACTAAAACTCATTTTGTCCAAATCTGTATAGTTTCGATGCATCAAAATGGGAGAGATACACATATCCGACAAATGAAATTGTTTGGTCCTAAAAAGGATTTAGATCCCTATTCATCACATTCCTTTTATCATCGGCATCCTATTAAACCATTATCGAAACAAAATGAAGAGGAACAGGAAGATGAAGAATTTCATGGTTGGGATAGTGGATTTCGACATAAGTTTCAGACTGTTGCCATGACTCAATTTAATACAATTCGATAAATTTTTACAAGCAAGTTATAGCTTGATTGAAAACATGTCTTCTATGTAGGTCAAACTAAATATTAACCAAACGATAATAAATTGTTCAAAATTGTCATTCAATAGCAATGCGCATAGATTTGTTAATATGGATTAAGATTATATATACAACCTGTACAAGTGTCGCAGTGGTTAGAGAGAATTACATTTCATGTTATTTTGATCATTTCAACTATTGAATTTTTATTTCTGCTCCATAATCACCCGCATAGCCTCTCTCCGTTTCCTTCTTCTTCGTTCCATATTTTTTCTCAAAGCTTCCTTTCCACCCCCTTTTTCTTCCCAATAGCGTACAATTTGTTCACCTTCTACTTCCCCTTCTTCTGACCTACAATCCCAAATCAATTGAAAATCAACCTCCGGTGAAATCATTCGTAACTCCCGTTCCGATGGCTTCCCCAATGGATTATGTATGTATCGTATATTTTGAACCATGACATCCTTTGGTCGATGAGAATGTCCAAAGACGTGTAAATGACGATTAGGAGAATTTGGAGGAAGAATGGATCGAATTTGATCATCTATCAATGAAGACCCAGCAACTTTGGCAAATTTGGCGGATATTCCACTTGCACCATGATCCAACCATTCTTCTTTCATAAAATGATTCGAATTAACATTTTTCCAATCTGGTAATACCTTTTGTGTTGGTAAAAAGTGAGAATAGGTGATTAATCCCTTTGGAATGATATTAGTGTTGGATGCTTTGTTTTGAAAAGAGGAACGAATAGAATTTAATTTGGCTTCATTGATTTGTAAAAAATGTTCCACTAATCCCTGTGGTATTTTACCGTTTGGATGATGTTTTCCAAAGGATGGATATTGATCTTGGGGCCAATCGCATCGTGCAAAATCAGTCCATGGAAAATTTATAAAATCTTTGCATAATTCTTCACAATTTGGGAGAGTAAGCGATCCATCATACCATCTATATAGATGCAGTCGGTTTCAGTATTCATTTGAGAATATTGTACAAATAAGAAAATGTGTTCATTTCTAGTGAATGGGTAAGATTTCAAGTTACTCACCCTTGAATGGGGCAAATCCAAACCGGACTTGCATGTATTCCTCCTACCAATTGTTGTTCTACTTCGACTAAATCCAAACCTTGGCACAACGTATCTACCATCTCTAGTTTTTGCATACTATTTTCAACCCTCATCCGATCCATATATTTCCCACCTATCCAAGCCTCATGATTTCCAGATATAAAAAACACTGTGCATTGTAATTGCGACGTTAATATCTTTAACGTTTTCTTCAGTGTTGAAAAATCATGCGATATATCTCCAGCAACTATAAGAATATCTTTTGGTCCAGGTGTCTTATTAGTATATGGATTTTCATGAGTATGCGTTGAGATATCAGAAATGGAAGCACCATCACTACATCGATCTTTCAACCAAGATAAGTTATGTATGTTGTCTGTGTGAAGATCAGATATAGCAAAGATTCGTTCTACTTGTGAAAAATCTTTATGCGAGAATTGATTTGTTGAATATATTTTAGGGAGTGCATTATTGGAAATATCCTTTTTGGAAGAAGAAAGGGAGAATGCAGTGTATCTACGATTCTTATATTTTTTTTCATTGCATCGAAAGCAGGTGTCATAAAGAGAAGTGAAGGGCAGCGAAAATTGTTGGGGGTACGGAAGAAATGCATCCACTGCATGAATACTATTGTAGACCACACATAATATGCTCACTGTGATATTAATCAACCTCGTTGGTACTGTCGACAATCTTCTTCTACATAACATTAGAACCGATGAGTTTGTTATTTCAAGAATCACAACAGATGCTCAGTATCAGTGCTTTATATCCAACAAATCTTTTTCTTCTTATAAAGTGACGTAAGCAGAATCATTGTAGAAATCCTACTACAGTATACCTAAGGTAAAGGAATAATCTTCGAAAATCCTGATTGGTTCAAAAAGACCTTACCATACGGCCAAAACTATTTTTAAGCAGTAAAAAAATGAGAAACTTTCCTCATAAAATTTTGACACAGCTAGAAACATTTAATTCATTCAAAAAACTTAGGTAATTTAAGTCGTCCAACATAAATTTCACAAGCATAATTAGGGTCCAGGCAATTGTGCTACTTTCCATTCATTGTAGTATTTCTCATTGAAAGAGACTCAGCCTCAAATATTACTGTAGGTTGAGCGCCTGAACTACCTAAAATTAGATGATTCTCGTGAACAGCCATTGATCGGATTCCAAATAGTCCCAATGAATATCCGAAGGCATTCTCTGTTTCTACCGTTAGATCGTCACGTGATGGATCCTCAGAAGAATATATCTCAAAGCCTTTGGCACATTCTGCACAATTTTTGAATGTTGACATATATAGGCGCCCTTCATACTCCATCATAGCCCAGATATATATATTAAATTCGTTTCCATTACCTTTTGTAAAAATGAAATCAAAGTCCGTTCCAGATGAGTCTGTACTCACGAGGAGAGATGTCCCCTCTTCAAAATTCATTGTTCCCACATATAACAAACCATTGAAACTATACATTTTCATTACAGCCCAGTCACGTTCTATACCATTTCCTTTCTCGTATATTACTTCCCATTTTTCTCCATCTAGGGACCTCCAAAGCTCTGATCCGGATCTACGATTCATCGTTCCAGCATATAGATAGTCATCTGCACCATCATTGTGCACTGCAAATTCTGTAAACATTGTATTTTGATCAAAAAAAACTGTATCGTAAATTTCTCCCCAATCTTTTCCAGGTGATAGGTCGCCATTATCTTCAACGGCATGGCGCCATATTTGCCCTCCAAAAAGACGGTTTTCAGTGCCAACATATATGTGGCCCTTGAAAAATACTATACCACGTCCAGAGGTATTCCGTTTACTCCCGAATCCAGGTTCAGACACAGATTCCCAATCTTTGCCGTTGAGGGTTCGGAACACTTCAAAACCAGAAGAGTGGCTGAACCATTTGTAAGGGTATTTGCAAAGTCATTTAATAATAAATGTAAACTACAAATATTTTTTTGTAGGGAGATATCATGGTGAATTCACATACATGAATGATGAAATTATACTCACTTTTCAGTAACCCCATACAGATAATCACCTATTACAGACATGGTTCGGACACCAAAATTGGCTTTAGTTGTCAATCCTCCAGTCAAAACATGCTCCCAAGTGTATGACCCATCGGACTCGCGATTTCCTCTGTAAACCTGAGCACCTTTTGTCAACGGTCCTATTGGTAATCCTGCAATGAAAAATTGAAGCGCCCATTGTCCACGAAGATTGTTTGTTCCAACATATAATTGACCTTTGAAAGATGCCATACTCCAAGCATATCGATTCCAAGAGCACCCGAACCCTTCCTCTTCAATGACGTTCACGGATAACGTCTTTGTCGTGATATTTTGAGCATTTGTATGGATTATGTGGTTTAAGCTCAGTATTATGAGAGCAATAGAGAAGGTGGTGTACAATGGTATCATGTTATGAGAAGGAATTTGATTCAGAGTAGATTTGAAGAGTGCTAGAATGGTTTGATGATTTATTTGAGATATACTTCTTTAACGAATATGTTTTGAATACGAGTTAAGTTTGAGATTCTTCATTGCTGTGTCATTTAGATTTTATTAATTATGTAGAAGATTTTTGTATACACATAGGGAAAATAAGACTTCTCAATTGTTGTCTATTTTTGTTGTCTTGAGAGAAGCAGAGAGTGTTTGTGTTTATCCCCACAACTATAATACTTTCCTTGTTACTTGATGAAGTCATTTATTACTGAAAAGAAAGAATAGAGTACGGTCTCGGTGCCTCCATGCTTTTAAACTTGACGTCACAAGAAATCTTTCATCATTACTTTTTATAATGATACTGCTCAAAAATATTCGAAAGTATCTCATTTTTTCAAAATAGATGAACACGCCAAGAATACGTCTGGGCTTTAATATTTGATTCCTTAAATGCGTAAGCCACGATTCAACAACAACAAAAACTATCGCTACTACTCGCTTTTTACGGGATTGTATCACATTATTGCATGTCTAAATGATACTTTTCCTTGATCAATGTTAATTGAGGACCTCGGCAAAGCATATAAACCAGTACTCAAATTCACTCTCTCCGACCATTTACTTTCTCAATATTGAATTTATTTTTGAGTCATTTTACGATTTTATGTTTGCAAAAAGGTGAAAGAAATTGTTTTCTTTTATCTCTAAATATTCAAATAAGAAAGGATCTTTTTATCAGGTATTATCAAACATGCAAATAATATATTCAGTCCTAAAAAACCTTCTCATTACACATTTTTATAAAGATATTTTGTATCCCTATGACAATATGCCGAGTCAAAGACAGAAATGAAGATTAAATAATACAAAGCTTATCTATCTACATGTTTTACAACAAATGCAACTAGCCATTTCAAATCTGTTAAAAAGTATTTCAAAGCACGAGTCCACTTTTCTCCATCAGCGCCATATGAAATTGACAATCCACCAATATATAAGTCATCTCGATTATTTCCATAATAAGTTAATCCCGATGTAGGTGGAGTAGAAGATATTGTTCCCTTCGAATCCATATAGCCAATTTCGTGAGGGAAGACCATCGTTTTGTCTCTCTCCGAAGCAATATCAGCCGCATCTTTCAAACACTTCAACAAAGCATTCAATGCTATGTTGAAATTACGTTTTCCAAATAAACTGAAGCTATCATCTGAAAATAAGTTATATGTATTAGGACTTTTGTTTGTGTTTGGTGGGATGGGTAAAAGGACAATTTTTGAGAAGGAACCCATTGGTATAATTTTATGAGCATGAAATTTGATTGGATTATTCCTGTTCTCTTCAAGAGTAGTTAATAAAAGCGCAGCAGTTCCTAGAGCTGCATTAAGCTCGGGCCATGGAACTTTGAAGTGATTGTAGCTATGAGGATTTGATGGTGGGTCTGAAGTAATGGAAGATGTTATCACGTTGATATCATGATTTGTCTTTGTGTTTGAATTAGAAGCATTCGATTGACCCGGGATTGAGGTATTATTGATCTTTGATGTATCAGCCTGTGAGTTTGGGGAAGCATTTGTATTGCTATTATTATCATCGGAATGATTATGTGAGACATTCTCACTATTTGAGTCTCGGGCATCAGTCGTGGCATGAGAAGATAAATCTGACTGTAAGGTCAATCCCATGGAGAAATTCAACACATGATAATCACTAGAACTAGCACTGGAATTTCCACCGCCAGCACTTGAGAGACCAGCTTCTTGTCCAATGCTGTTTGATTTTGATTTGCATTCTTCTGGAATAGATATAGGTGGCACATCACCTCCCATTCTCAAACCATTGATCGTACCATACTGACCTCGATGCCATATGTGAAAGCAATCATTCAGAGTGTTGATTTTGTTAGTAAGAGCCAACCAGTCTTGATTTGATTGGGTCCTCATAGCAAGTGAATGTAATTCAGATATCTCTTGTGTATAAAATTTGTTTTCAAGATGGTTTTTATAAGTAGTCAGGAGGTCTTGCTGTTCATGGATTGTTCGTAATGATTTAGATATTTCACTTCTCTTTCCTAGAATATCGGTATATTTTTCTTGCAGCGCTTGCATTTTGGAGTGAAGAACGATATTCTCATGTTGTAGATCTTCTAGTGGGACCTTCTTATAATCATTTTGATCCGTTTCGATTGTACATGATGATGCCACTAAATCATCGTTCATCATTGTTTCTTCGACTTTACTCAGCGTGTCTCTAGAATTTTATTTGAAAAATAATTAGTAATAATAATAATCGAAAATTGACAGCGTCTTAAATTTTGCAATATCATGGTACATACTTAGTATCCGGGTACTCCACTTCAACAAATAACAAATTAGGCTGCTGACTTTGAAAAATTGTGACAAGGATTACAAACATCATAAAATATTGACAAGGTCGTCACCCTTTCACTTCCTGAAATAATCGAAGATATCATTGAGAGGAATGACAATGTTTTCCCCAAGAACAAGAAATGATACTTCTGAAATGTATTGGTTCAATAACAGGAGATTCATTCTATCTGCTGGTAATCAAACTCTTGCTGATTTTTTTTGCTTCAATCCAAAATACCTGTAGATTATCCTTTTCATGTTCATTGCGAAAAATTAAGGTAATCTATGATAAGTTCATTATCATTGAATGAGGTTTCAAGTCAAGTTTATATGGGGCATTGATGACTCTGTAAAGTTCCAAATCCCAAAGCTTTCAATCTAACTCCGCTATATTCTTATATATTAAAGATTGTTTTGTGATTTTCCTATTCCATTTTAGGAAAAGTCTTTAACTATAATACAATCTAGATATGAAAACGGTATATGAGCAGCAGCTAATTAATAAATATATGTTCATCTAAGTAGATACGAAGCAAAAAACAACACAACCTTTGTCGAGGATTTAGTTTTATCAAAATTTGGACACAATGACAGAACTATTCATTCCAAAAGCATGTCGCTCTGTTGAAAAAAAGCTTGGAAAAAAAGAAAAGAAAGGATCTGATGATGTTTGTATAATGATATGGTGCTTCGTGAATCCATATACTTCAAACATTGCCGAGCTCAAGCCTATTTCACAATCTTCATATATTTTTCCTTACTGTGAAAAATACTTTGCTCTTTACTGATGATGATAATGCTAAAGATGAAACTACTGATAAAAACAATGACTTTCTTAGCCTAATTCTCCAAATGTTGTAGAACAAAAGAATGATGAGAAAGACAGACGACATCATCATCAGAAATTCAAAGTTGTTGTTAGATCTCTATGAATGCAAAAAATGGATGTTTATGTCGATAGAAAATAAGCAAACGAGACAATGCTCCATGTTGATAAAAAGAAAATCCATCGTATTCTCAGTATAATATGGCTCTCATCTCGTACAACGTTACACAAGTTAGAACGACAAAAAGTCATTTAACTACCTATTTAACTTAAATTAATCCTTAAGTAGTATATTTAATTAATCTATGTACGATTGGAAACATCGAACATTAAGTTCAAAAAACATAATTAGAACTCAACTTCATGTATGTTTTCTAAAGATTAGGTCCGTATACATCAAACAAGATCAAATCTTTCTTGATCCAATACCGTGTAATAAAATAAAATAGGAGCATCCGAACAACACCACCTATAATACGCTGCTGCTGTCATACTTTCATTTGCTCATAGCAATACTTGTTACCTAAGAAAACATGAATCTCTGTCTTAAATCATGCGCAATATTTGTTTGCACGATCTCATCTCAGACATATGCGCAAGATCCTCCAGGATGTGTTCCAGATAAAAATGGCAAATTCAGTTCCTATCATTACAACCCGGATCCCACTAAAAGCGCAATGACTTCTATCATAGGGAATAGAATAGAATGTGTCAACAACGATTCCAGCGGCTATCCATGTTCCAACGTGCATTTAGAATCATTTATCTCTCTTAGCGACTTATCTAACTCTCGAGCTAAATCTGCTAACGGTAAGTTTTTCAATGGGACGAACTGAGATAGCTTCTCATAGTCTGCGTTTCGTCTCACCAATAAACACATCATAAATATTTATACGCTTCTAGATATTTGGGGATGGACGAGTCCAACAACTGGAATAGAATATGCCATTATTGGTCTCGATATAGGAACAGCTTTTGTCAAAATGGAAGATTGCGAAAATCCGGTTGTTCTCGGGCTTTTACCTACCGGAAGTGACCCCAGTATGTGGAGAGATATCAAAGTTTATCAAGATCATGCTTTCATTGTATCAGAGGCTACTTCCCATGGAATGCAAGTTTTCGATTTGACCGAACTCGAAAGCGTCACTGAGTATACTGATTTCAGTCAAACGGTAAGATATGATGGTGTAGGAAGTTCTCATAACATCGTTATCAATGAAGACTCTGGATTTGCTTATATAGTGGGAGCAGGCTCATTTGGATTCGGACCAAACGATTGCTCAGGAGGTTTACACATGGTGGATATCAGCGATCCAGTAAATCCAACATTTGTAGGATGTTACAGTGATATGGGATACACACATGATGCTCAATGTGTCAATTATGACGGCCCAGATAGTGATTATACAGGGAGAGAAATTTGCTTTGCGAGCAATGAAAATAAAGTTGACATAATAGATGTTACCGACAAAGCAAATCCAACATATATTTCATCTTGCTCTTATTTAGGAGCTAGATATGTTCATCAAGGATGGCTTACAGAGGATAAGAACTACTTTCTCATAGATGATGAGTTAGATAATCTTGGCAATCCTAACTTTTTAAAATCAAATACAAGAACAATGATTTGTGATGTTTCGAACTTGGATAGGCCACATATGAAAAGGTTTAATAGATCCTCTACAACAGCTGTAGATCATAATCAATATGTGAAGGGGAAATACTCATATCAATCTAATTACCGAGCTGGTCTTCGCATACTGGATCTATCTTGTATTCAATTTGGGGGCAACTCTATGAAGGAAGTTGCATATTTCGACATTTATCCCGAAGATGATGACAATGAGTTTAACGCAAATTGGAGTAATTATCCTTACTTTGAATCGGGTTGCGTAGCTCTTAGTGGTATTGAGCAGGGATTATTTATTGTGAAGCCCGACATTCCTGAGGAAAGCAAAAAGAGTTTGTTGAAAGAATTTATTAGAAATTCTTTAATTTGATTCTTTGAACTTTATGTCTTTGCCTTTATATTAGGGATTTATTTCATTACTTATGTTCCTGTTTTAGGGAATCAAAAGTCTGTGGTATCTCTATTTAGATATTCTTTATGATGTAACGTACAAAGCTCGCAATCATCCAACACCATCTATACTTTGTAAATCAATTTTTATTTGATTTTGGAAACGTGATTTAATTCCTATACAGAAAAACTATCGACAATTTTTCATGATACGAAAATAGTGAAATTTTTTTTAATTCAGTCTCTATTTATCATAGAATACTATCTTTAATCTCGTTATTTGAGATTGCTATGTTTTACAATAAAATTAAAGTGTGTGTTAATCATAAAAAATTTCTGTTGAAAAATTGCTAAAAAAATTCGAGTCGGAACGAACTATTCTCTATTCCTGCTTTATGATTCGAAATGCATGAACACTTATTGCCAAACTTATGTTAAACATTTAAAATGAGTGTAGACTTTTGCCCTCTAATCCTCAAAAGCAATTACATAAAACTACTTTTTGGTCGAGATACCATAAAGAGAGAACTGCTAGATAATCAATCTGTTCAACATTCTTGGTTCATACGCTAAAAGAATCGAATCAATCGTTCTAACTGAAAAATTATAGAGCTGTATAATCCAGATTTGTCAAAGAATGAATGACATCATGATAATTCATGTATGTACGAATGATATGATTCTTATATCTTTTACGAAGTTCTGAATATGTATACTTAGATGTTAATTTGGATAAGCTCACTAATTAGTTTTGAATACTACTTAAGTATTCATTCGAGAACCAAATTACTTTGTCTAAGTAATCAAACAAGAACAACTTCGAAATCGTTAGATCAGCATACCTTTTTATTGGTCATACAAAATACAGCTTAGAATTAATGCGCGGCGGTATTTAAAACATACACATCGAACTCAGTTTCAGGATCAGTTGAAATAACAAAATGTGCAGCAAGACATTGGATGGGGATTATTATTTTTCATATATTTAACTCACAAGTTTTTATCTTGCATTATTTGAAAAGCTTTAGACAGCAGATTCATACATCAAAAAATAATTCTCAATCGATACTAATGAAGATGAATCAGTATCTAACATCGGTTGTCATTCTTCTGTGCTCGGTCTTGTCTCGGACCACAAACGCACAAGATCCTCCTCACAATCATAAAGGCTGCAAACCTAACGTGAAAGGTGAATGGGAAGGATACGAATTTGACCTTGAACGTTCTGGGAGATCAACCTCTATCATAGGGAATAGAATAGAGTGTGTTGACAATGATGCCAATGGTTATCCATGCTCTAATGTACATTTAGAGTCATTTATCTCCCTTGCGGATTTGTCCGAATCCAAAGCCTTTTCAGCCAATGGTAAGACATACTTCATGTAAAAATTTATGTTCTTTTTCATATAACATTTTTTCTTACTCGTATTTGAAATGTAAAACAGATATTTGGGGATGGACGAGTTCAACAACAGGCGAAGAGTATATTATCATCGGTCTCGATATAGGAACAGCTTTTGTCAAAATGGAAGATTGCGAAAATCCAGTTGTTCTCGGGCTTTTACCTACATCCACTGAAAGCAGTGATTGGAGAGATATCAAAGTTTATCAAGATCATGCTTTCATTGTATCAGAGGCTACTTCCCATGGAATGCAAGTTTTCGATTTGACCGAACTCGAAAGCGTCACAGAATACACCAATTTCAACCAAACAGCTTTATATGATGGTGTAGGAAGTTCTCATAACATCGTTATCAATGAAGACTCTGGATTTGCTTATATAGTGGGAGCAGGCTTATTTGATTCCGGACCAAACGATTGCTCAGGAGGTTTACACATGGTGGATATCAGCGATCCAGTAAATCCAACATTTGTAGGATGTTACAGTGATAAGGGATACACACATGATGCTCAATGTGTCAATTATGACGGCCCAGATAGTGATTATACAGGGAGAGAAATTTGCTTCTCATGTAACGAAAAATCAACAGATATCATCGATGTTACCGACAAAGCAAATCCAAAATATATTTCATCATGTCCATTTGTTTTTTGGTATGCTCATCAAGGATGGCTTACAGAGGATAAGAACTACTTTCTCATAGATGATGAGTTAGATGGATATTTTGAATGGACTCAATATGGTCTGGACGAAGATGTAGACGCATCTTTGAGTCAGTATAAAACAACAACAATGATTTGTGATGTTTCGAACTTGGATAGGCCACATAAAAAAACATTATACAAGGCAAAAACTCGTGCTATTGACCATAATCAATATGTGAAGGGGAAATACTCATATCAATCTAATTACCGAGCTGGTCTTCGCATACTGGATCTATCTTGTATTCAATTTGGGGGCAACTCTATGAAGGAAGTTGCATATTTCGACATTTATCCCGAAGATGATGACAATGAGTTTAACGCAAATTGGAGTAATTATCCTTACTTTGAATCGGGTTGCGTAGCTCTTAGTGGTATTGAGCAGGGATTATTTATTGTGAAGCCCGACATTCCTGAGGAGAAAGAGAAAGTTACCTCGATTTTCCAGAAAATGTTAAATTCGTATTTTTGATTTCTACTCCTTTTGTAAAACATTTGTAGGAACTTTTTTTTTATTTTACTTCCAGTAGTGAGGTGCCAATTCTCTTAACCATCTTCCTTCTATTGAACTGCACATTCTTACTTCCAGTCCTCCTCTAGCACTATCATAAGTTTCACCAAAGATTATGTACTCACTAGATTCTCCATACTCTTTTAAGGTGCTTCTGTCACTAATCTGAATACCATGCTTACCTCTCAATGTATAGTAACGGCCGTCTTTTCCAAGTTTAGCAACATTTAGAAAGAAACCATTTGTTACGCATTTCCTAATAATTTTGCTTCTTATTGATTCTTCAGTACTTCCTAGTCCTGATATCTTTCCATAACGTCGCAAAAATTGGTGTAGCTGTGAACGAATCTCTTTGGCTCGTCGTAGGGCTCGGTAATTTATGAAGGCTGCTCTGCACTCTTCCTCGGACTCATTCATATGTTTTTCAAAAGCATTAACTAGTGTGACGTAGTCCCCACTTCTATCTACAATTTCACTCATTGAAGCTTCAAAGTCTATTCTCTGCTGTTCGGATCGTGGAATTAAAAATATTTCCCTCACTTGCAAAATGGCTGCAACACATAAAATTTCTTCGCTGCACTCGAATTCCAATGAAGATAGTAGCATTTTTGCTACTCTGGGCTCTGTAGGAAATGCACTCATTTTCAATCCCAGTTCATTAAGAAGAAAGGTCTCACTATCATTACTGTTTTCTATAGCGCCAAGTGCAAAAAGACTTTCCAATGCATTTGACATTGCTTCGGTTGTTGGTGTACTCATGAGATCAAATTTTAATATATTTTCGATACCTAATGCTTTCAGTGTAAGCACAAAGCTAATTAAATTCGTTCGCAGAATTTCCGGATTTGTGGATGCATTCATCTTTATATAACTTTCTTCAGTATATAGTCGATAGCATTTTCCGGGGCTAGTACGACCTTTAAGATGATAAAAAATGATTTAGTGAGATATGCAAAAAAATAGAATAACAGTTTCATAACCATTACCTGCTCTACCTAAAGATGTTTGAGTATGCGCAAAAATAAAGAAGAGAAAGAATAAAGTTAAAATCAAGAGAGAACTAAAATGGTAAGGAGATAAACAGAAAAGATAGAAAATATTTACCTGCCCTTTGCTTAGCACTTGCCCGACTTATGGGACAAGTGATCAACCGTTCAAATCCATTGGTTGGATCAAAAAATGGAAGTTTTACAAATCCGCTATCGACAACGTGACGTATATTGGGCACAGTCACAGAGGTTTCAGCGATATTGGTTGCAAAAATTATTCTTCGTGTATTTGACCTTCTTTGATGCGGTGTTTGAAAAACTCTAGTCTGTAGGTTGTAAGGCAATGTCCCATAAAGAGGAAGAAGATCAGGTCTACTTTGTTTTGTCCCGTTGGACATTCTTGATTCAATATCTTCTCCAGCATATCGTATTGCACGATCAATATCTTCTCCAGAAGGGAGGAAGCATAAAATATCACCTGTTTCATAATCATTTTGAAAATGAATTTGGAGTGAAGCTTTGACGGTGTCTTTGATGTAATCAGATGAAGGTATCTGTTTATACATTACATCTACGGGATACTGTCTACCATCAATAGAAATAATAACGCCATCTTCTTTGTGTTTGTCACAAAAATAATCTAGAAATGCTGGAGCATCAATAGTTGCAGAACAGATGACAATACGAAGTTCCTTCCTTTTGCGCCGAACTTTTTTTAGTATTCCAAGGACCAAATCTGAGTTCATTCCTCGCTCATGAGCTTCATCGACCATAATAACCGAATATTGACGTAAAAAGGGATCTGTCAAAGCTGTTCGCACTAGCATTCCATCAGTAGCAAAAAGTATGTGAGTATTATCTGGATCGAACTTGGACAAAAAGCGCACATTATGTCCCACAGTAGTCCCATGAACAGTATTAGTTTCGACTGCTACACGATTTGAAAGAGAGATTGCAGCCAAGCGACGCGGTTGTGTACAAAGTATACTATGCTTGGGTGGATTGGACCAACCCCCTTCCATTAGATACTAAATAGATAAACATTTAAAATGCAAAAAATTAGAAGGTGTGAGAACTATCTGCTGTAAAAAACTTGTCAAACAAAAAAGAGTTCCTTTCGTACTTCTCACCTGAGGAATTTGGGTGCTTTTTCCACTTTCAAAATAGACCAAAATAAATTAAGCAAAAGTGTATTTGTGCATTTATAAGTTAATCATGCAAAAAGCGTACCTTCCAGTTTCTCCAACAATCACAATTACTTTAAACTCCTCCATGGCATACAATATTTGACGACGATGTTTCGATATTGGTAAGTTAAGTCGTTGCTGACTAATAGGTGCTCGACTAAAGTTGAAATGTGCCGTCACGCCAGAATCGCCTTGATTGGATGATTCTTCCTTATCTGACAGGAGCGCATCCTTAACATTTTGATTATATGAATTGTAGTTTGTACCAGGTTTCCAGAATGCTGACATTGTTTGAAGTAGGCAAATGCGGAGAAAGATGAATTAGATTGTAAGTTTGGAATGATTTCAATCTAGATCTTTTCAGAAGGCAACAAGATTCAACTTTGCGGTGAAAATCAAGTTCTCATCATAATATTTCTCTTGAGGAAGAAATAGAAATGAAATTTGATGAACAAATTCATACAATTACAACGATAGAGTTGGTGTGTTTGAATTTTTGCCGCTACGTACAGCTAAACTAAATACGAGTTATAGAGTTTCTTATAATTTTTGTGGAATCATCAATAGAAAAAGTGGGCATAACATTACAGGTTTTCATTCATCTATGAGACAGGTATTATATTTTATGTCTGCTATAGCTTAGGATATATTTCTTTACATTTGTATCTTAACTTTATTTTGATGTGGTTGAATTTAGCAGTAATTCATTCAAGAAAGAATTTAGTGCTTTTGAAATAATGGCATCAAATCTGCTCAATTACACGCAAATTCATGGCCACCAAGAAATGGCATTACAAATATCACTTGCAATAGAAGTGACTTTTGATTCATTATCACTTAAACTGATTTTTGCAATTTCCTGAATTCTTTCTTTACAAGGCAGTAGCGCCTCTAACAATAATTGGCGTTCATGCCCACCATCATTGATTTCACCAATTTTACCCGTATGTGAAGGTGCAACTCCCAAACGCTGACAAAGACAAAGCAAAATTTTCAAACCAGCATAGCGGACCTTCCAAAATCTCCTATCTTTCTGACATAGCGAAGTGCATGTTAAAAGATTTTCTATAGTCTCAATTTTACGCAAAGATGATGAATGAGCGTTAAGGGAAAGATTTGCAGCTGCCAGTCCAGAAGCAGCACGTACAGTCCAAGCACTTTGCGACGGTCCACAATTATGTAGAAATAATTTCACTAGGTTGGATGTATTGGCAAAGATATTTTTATTGTCTGATGTTTCTTGCATTCCCTGCCACATTGAAGACGAAAGACATTCGATGGATCTTGCAATAATTAATGGAGGAATGGGTTTCTTTTTCGATATTTCAATGTTTCTGTCTTGTTTCATGAATTTCTCGTTTCCTTCTATAATAGAGAGCAAGATGGGTGACATTTTCTGATATAAAAATTCTTTCTTGCATTCAGGATTGCCACTATTCTCTTCTTGAAAACTTTCCAATAATTGCGATAGACTTTTGAGAGCCGCAGCACGAAATACTAAGGATTCCGAACTGTAAAAAGTAGAATTTGTTTTCTTTGAAAGTGAAATTCCTTGTTCTAATAAAGCTCGGCACAACCCAGAAAATGTTAGTGATTGCGATTCATTTTTTTCGTCTATTTCATCTTTTGAGGTATTGTGTGAAGAATCGTTTTTACTTTCATCCTCAAATAATTTCTTTTCTTCAGCAAAGTCCAACCTTTCTGTGTCTACTTTTTTTAGGCCTTTGTTGGTTGATCCATCAATTATTGTTTGATCAACTTCCGTCTCATCCTCCGTTACAATTTCTTTCGACTTTATATCAAACCAACGATCATGTAAAAATAAATCATTCCAAGAATCACTTTGACGAACAATTGGAATCCACGGACATATTCTGGACTGTTCAAATTCAATACCAAGAATATTAGAGGTGCTTTGTTTATCATGTATTTGAAAGCCTATCCATTTACTTGCAATTTTCGCCATCATAGTCACCAAAGCAGCTTTACCATCCCAAACTCTGCTTTTTACCAACAGGCTAGTACAGGTCGCTAAAATTTTGTTACTAGCTTGGGCTCTTCGCTTTGCCCTCAACATAGTCTCGTTTGTTACAACTTCTTTTTTACCAAGAGATAATGGCGGTGGTGATAGAATATTCATGTCAGCTAGTTCAGATAAAGTAGTGCATGCCATGACTCGCCTATGCCAGGACACATCGTTTAATGCATCAATTAAGGAATTTATAATGTATGGAAGCAATTTTTCTTGCAGATTTACACCAAATGCATGTTCAGTTTTAGTTGAGGAATTTGTCACTTGTCCTCCTTCATCCCACACTTCCTTCCATAAAGAGCCAATCTTATCATCTTTTTGGCCAATCTCATGAGATGCAATATAGGCTAAAGGTAAAACTCGTCTGTTCCAAATATCATTTGAACCACCATCAGCAAATTGATTCGATGCACGAACTGCTATCGCTCTCATTGCCGCAGCAGCGGCTTTCCGTGCAGTAGGATCTTTGAATAGAAATTGAACCTTGATTTAGAACCAACAAATAAAATCAGTAAACACATCGAAATATAGAGTAAACATACCATCGTTGCTTCCTGTTGCTCCTTTATATCTTTCACAAAGTCTTAATGAGAGAGATCTTACACTGCTTCCTGGTGCTAGTGCCGCTAGATTCCCAAAAGCATGCGTCATTTTATCTCTCGCTGCATTTCCTCGCTCTCTTTCACTTGCGAAATAGAGTGCACGAAGAAGACGTACTGTTGGGTTTGATGTAGAACTCCCTGGAAATTTGAAAGCCATAGGACTTGCACTACAAATTGAAGAAACTGCATCGGCAGCTGCCGCACGTGTTGCAAAGCCAGCGCCACAACGAAGGGCTGAATCTAACTGTGGTATAATAGCTTTCTGAGCATCTAAGTCTACGTGCTTCATCATTTCTAAACACTTTGTGAGAGCGCCAGCTATTGGTCCGCTTTGGGCTGCTTGTAATCTAATTCGTTCAAGTCTTTCATATCCAGTTGATCCATTGCCAGCATTTGAATCTTGACCAGCGGCTCGGACCTGCGATAAGATATTTATTCAATGAATGAAATTTTAATGAATCATGGAAAGTGTGACTTTGTACAATATAATGTGTTAGATTTACTTACCTGCAAGTAATTCAGAGCTGCAGGTTCTAGGCCAGACATGGCCATTAGTAATGCACCAATTAATTCCGGTAAAACATCTTGGAGAGTAGACGGCTTAGAAACTTCAACTATTCCAAGTAAGCATGAAATGGAAAAACCTGTAGCTTCAGCGCATGGTTGATTGAGTCCATATTTTACCAACCAAGGCAAAATTGTTGCTGCTGCTGTAGATGATGAAGTATCAAAGTTCGACTTAGTTTGGATCAACTGCAGAGAAATAATATCCTTTGTTTTTGACGCAAAAGGAGTACAGAGGCGAAGAGACAACCCTCTAACACTACGAGCGAGAGCCTCCCCACTTTCTCTCACAGTTAATCTAACATCATCTAAAGATCTAACAGTTAACTTGTAAAGACGAAGCAGTCGAGTTGAAGCATTTTGACTTCCTTTGTTCAAGGTTCCATCGTCTTCTTCTGCTTGATACCCCCCTCCAAGTTCACTCCAATCTCTACCAACAATTATTTCTGAGAGTGCTCTACATGCGCCAACCCTTGCTTTCCACAGTTTATTCATTGCATCATCTATTAAAGTGTCTAGTGTCGTGAGGAAATGTTCACTTATTACTGCACGCGATTCTGCACCACCTCCTGTAAGACCTATCCACAGAGCTTTCATTTGATCTCGTGTTTGGGGATTGGGATCATGAGTTGCTCTGAGCATCCTCGGCAGGAGCTTTGATAAATGAGGTCGCAATGCGGTTTTAATTTCCTCTGTACTGCCACTATTTTTATTGGTTCCAAGCAATGCCGATGCACTATACCTATCTCGAAATCCCGATACTGACCAAGTAGGATGATTTACTGACAAGATCATTAAGGTATACAGAATATCAGGTCTACCCAAAACCATAGATGCACTTGCCATTTCTCTATAAGCTCCTAATGCTGCCTCCCCTAATCCTGCTGTACCACCAATTTCAGTTTCAACACCAAACTCATCAGTATTTGTGGTTGTTTGCTGTGAATTCTCTCCTCTATTTTCCCGTACACGCTCTGCATTTTGGGCTCTAGATTCCATCAATGCACTTTTGCCATGATTACTGGTTTGTCCAAATGCTCTCAATAATTGATCATTCAGATTATTTTCTTCAATTTCATTCAGATATCCAGACCTTTGGGAACTGACAACAACGTTTAGACCTTGACAAGCCGCTAATCCGAGACAACAACTTTCTCTAGCAAGCTGTTTACTTTTTGGATCTGAGAGCAAATTCAACAAAGCTGTTTGGAAATCCTGTAAACTATTATATATTTCTTTTACATATGCTCTTTCAGATGAAGCAGGACTTGTATTGACAAGTCTTGCGGCTCTAGCAACCAATGCAAGCATGACTGGAGCGCATGCAGTACGCTTTATGGGATTTGTCACTTTAGCTTCCTTTTTCAATAATCGATAGACAACTTGTGAATGTGGAGGCAATGCGTTTGCGTATGTTTCGTCAAAAATTTCAGGTCGTATACCTTGTGGCATGCTCCAAACAGCATCTTTAGGGCCATATGCATCGGCATAAAAGGAAATTGCCTCCCCTACTACCAAAGAAATTTCAGGATCTTTTCTGTACGACGAGGAACCAAGTAAAGAGAACAATGCATCTACGCATTCCAACCTTGACGAGCCAATATTTATAGAATTTTGCTCGGTTTTACTTGAATTTGATGAAAAGCTGGATTTGTTTGTATACAATGTAGATGATGCTAACACGGTTCCTGCAGCTTCTGCGAGAGAATAAGCTCTAGATGCGTCGGTATGGTCTCCATTTCCATATTTACGAATGGATGAAGCAAGTTTGACCAGAGCTTGCCCAGTACATTGTTTCATCTGTTCATTTAACGGGAAACAATCTGGACCGTCGTAAGATAGTGCTATTGTTAACCCTTTGGAACATGCGTTTCCAATTACTTCTTCTGAGTCTAATCCTCGACCTAGGGAAGAGAGAATGCTAGAAGCACCATCCCAACAGTTTTTAGTTGAAGGTGAAATAATTTTGTGATTTTCACGATGCAATAGTGTTCTAAAAGCACGAACACATCTGGATCCAAGATAAATAGCACCATGAATCTGGCCTACCATGAAGAGATCTCGTTGCATTGATTCAAGTTTTGATGCACATATTTCGATGGTCTTGTCCATTGAACTATTTTTTACCCATTCTTCAATTCCTGTGGTACCGTCAGGACATGTGCAATTCCATATGGATACATCTTCAAGCAAATATCCACACCCAGCCGCAAGGTTTCTCCTAGCTCTTGATGAACTTGAAGTCAATACAAGTTCTGCTATCTGTTCGTGAGATAATGGCAAAGATGAATCAGAAAATTTCATTCTTGCAAATTGTGATGTCCTTAAACATTCTGAAAGGCAGATTGCGCATTCATCAAGTAAGTCCACAGATTCCTTATCCTGTCGAGTGCTTGTTGGGCCACTCACAGGACGGAAAGATGAAAGCGTGGAGGATAAAATTGACATAAATTGAAGCAACATCTCCTCATTTCCGTACAAGTCAGAGAGCAAGCACATCATTCCGAATCTAAGGGTTGCACCTTGACCACTTGGAGCAAAACTAGTGTATGATTGTTTCCATTTAAGAGTACTGTCAAAAGTTTCATCATGTGTAAGGACTGTCGACACAAAGTCATTAAAATCGGGAAGCTTAATTTCTTTACCATCCTCTCTTACGTTACTTATTTCATCTTTTCCTATTTGTGAGCGAATCCCTAGTCCATCCTTGGACATATACGATATTGCGGTGTCCTTATCTCCAGTGAGATAACATAATAAGTGGCATGCATTTACTAGATCTAAAGATATTAAGAGCTCATTAGCCCACTTCGCAGAAGCATGTCGCGAAGCTTTGGGCTGAAAGCTTTGTGCAGCATTCCAAAGCAAAGGAAGAATGGACGATGAAAAACCCTCGAAAGTATCACCTTCTAATGACTCCTCGATTTTATTTTCAATTTCCTTAGTGTCATAAGAATCGTTTTTTGCCCATGGATTAAATGGTGTGGTTGAAGGTAAAGGAGGACCCGTCGTAACTTTTTTGCTATTTTCAAACAGCCTACAGTAAGCAGAGAGAGTAGAATCAAGAGCGGCAACGGATCTAGGTTTCAAAGATTCTGCTTCATTTGAGCAGCAGCCAAATAAGAGAGTTGCAATCTTTGATGATATTTTTGATGAGGTAGGTGAAAAAATCGAAATCGATGAATCACCACCACAGCTAAAAACTGTATGATTTTTCGCCAATACTAATTTTGAACGAAAGATGGTACAAATTATTCCATATGCAGAATCTCTTGCTTCTATTCCAATTACATTTTTTACATCCCCTGAGTGTGCAGATTCAGCCACTGAAACAATAGAACATGCTATATTTAGTGATCGAATCAGAGTATCATGAAGAGTATCACAATTTTTTCTCCCTATTTCCGAGGAATCATCATTACTTTCATTCAAAAATGATGATATGGTATCATATAATGAAACCAATCTCACACATAAAGAATTCAAAAGACGGGCAGACGCAACACTGGGGTTTCCAACGTTACTTGTGATGGATGTACCCGAAAGTGAGCGGCCTGAACCAACATATTTTTTTACCGACAAAAGTACTAAACTACCAAAAAGTGAAGATGCTCCTCCACATCGATCTAAGAAATCTGTTGGAGTATCTGCATTTTTTTGGATCAAAGAAGAGAAAATACCGGGAATTTCCTCCAAAATTCGGACTGAAACAAAGTTCAAAATAGCAGTTGCTGCTCTTTCTGATACCATCCTTCGTTTTAGTGAAAGTGTCATGGTTCTGTCAATACTTGCATTCTTATCAATTCGTACTCCAAAATTGGTGGCCATATTTGTTTTTGTAGAAGTGACTTTTGCGACTACACTATCTGATGCAAGATCACCTAGAACAAGAGTAAGAAGTTGGCAGCCTAGTGAAATGGGGTCACCTAGTAAGGAGGAAGACAAAGCTGTTGTATCATTTTTCTTTCCATTCGAAGTATTCCTATCATTTAAGGAACGTTTCGCATTTCTCAAGGAATCCAAGTGTGCCTTTAAGTAGGATGTTGCCCGTTCTACAATATCATCATGTTTATCACCACAGGATGCCACCAAGAGAGAAACTGCCCTAGTGACTCCAAGATTTATTGAGTATTCATCGGTGCTGCAAATAGCTTCATTCTCATTTATTGAATCATTTTGGTTATCATCCTGAAATTCCTTTGTACTTGAACTGCATGAAAAAATATCCCAAGTTCGGTTTGGTGAAATAAAATCCAACACAGCAAGTTTAAGCTCGCGAAGTCTACCATTGCTTGCATATTCAGCAGCCCATGTTTTCGCTACTGTGGAATTTCCTGACAAAAGCCTTTCTTTGCCTATTTGAGATAATCCAGGAGGCGGTAGATCACTGTTCAAAGGCATGGTTTGGTATAATAATACATCTAAGAGTAATTCATATACAGCAGCTCCAATTTGTTTATTCGTTCGACATAATTTTCGAGACAATTTTATAAATTCAGTTATTTCAATTGTTTCTTTCGTGATTGTTTTCTTTTCTATTCCAAGACGTACTGCAGGAGTATTCATAACAATGAACAATATAGCGCGAAGAAGCAAATGGCCTACTTGGAAAGATTGATTTTTGCGTGATTTTGATCGGAGGGAAGAAATGCCAGAGTGAGCTCCAACTACGCATAATAGTCCAGGAAGAATGGACAATAATTCCTGTGTGAAACATCTTGGTACACCAATTGTTAGAAATGTCAAAGAAAGATTTAATGTGAAAGGATTAATATCCGTGGGAGGTAATGCTGTTTGTGTTTTGGCTACATAAAAAAAATGTGAGATTCATAGAAATTGACAAATTGTCATTTTAATTTTGCCTCTATTAAAAAAAAACTCACAATCATACATCAAGGCAAGGACAGCTTCACAAGGCAATTTGCATTGGTTATCAGCTCGAACTCTCTTCATAATATGGCTCAACATTTCGACAACTTTGCCATGAATACTATCGTAAATTGCTTTGATGGAAGTTTCATTCGGATGATTTCGTTTCAATTCCAATGTTCGTTTATGGTTGATCCCAATCCGATTTAATAGTCTTGGTAGCAGTAAATTTAAAACCTTTTCTAATGGTGGCCCTGCCTCTGTCATAGCGAGCCTATGTGATACCCTGCCCATACTCGACAATTCAGATGTGGCTGCATTCCGAAGTTCTTCCAAGTTGTTTTGTAATTCTGCCATGATCACTTATTTTACGATTTTTCCTTTATTCAAAATTTGTGAAGAATTTGATAAGAACTTATGTTGTGGAATGAACTCATCAAATGTTGAGGGCGATGTTGTTTATGAAAAAATATGTCAATCCAAAATTCACGGAAGTGGAATGATGGGGAACGAATTTTTAAGTTGGCTTTTGGAAGCATTTTAGGTAGGTGATGGTCTACATACTTGATAAATTGTACGATACCCTACGTTTGTTTGTTTGTTTCTGTAATGTTTACGGTGTTTCAATGAACGGCATTAGCCTAATAGCTAGGGCCCGTAGGTTCACCAACTTAGATGTTTTAGCAAGCGGAGGAGCGTACATCTTCTTTATTACCGCTAGGTGTTTCGATTTCTGATCCTCCTCCTAAAAAAAAAACAATCTGCCCGGAATTCCAGGGCTCTTCGCTCTGCGTAGGAAAGAGAACAAGAGGTGGTGTTGTGTCCAAAGATACGGAACCGATTTTGTTAGATCGTATAGAATTATTAATTTGTAATTAGCAAAGTAATACTTAGTTTATTTGGTTTAATCGGAACCCATTCCCTATTTCGATACTATTTCCATGATTTAGAATTGTGTAAATGCTCCACAAAATTAAATTGAAGTTTTTGCTTAGTTTTTATTTCTATTCGAGTTAAAGAAACTATCCAAACCTTTAATCTGCTTTCAGTTTACATTGCTTCATATTTTTTTCATTTGGATGAAAAAATTCAACATAATGCTTCTAGAAAAACTAAATTGAATTGTTTCATGAATCATGCTCACTTACGCCTCCATTACGGAGATTTTTTCCATTTTCATGAGTCCTTCATATTCAGGACTTGCCATGTATTTGGCAATGGGTGGATGGGCTTCAACACGAGCAGCAAAATCTTGCAACTTTGGAAAATTATCAAGCGCTCCTTCAATTCGGGATGAACCGAATG